>Ga0114129_10003268_pt1 | contig 22753 bp, 21 predicted proteins | sample RhiMetdeltSRZDD1_FD_80071 | JGI IMG/M metagenome (GOLD analysis project Ga0114129, IMG submission 80071) | Populus rhizosphere microbial communities from Tennessee, USA - Rhizosphere MetaG P. deltoides SRZDD1 (version 2) (version 2) | ecosystem: Host-associated > Plants > Roots > Rhizosphere >... | reverse complement strand
ATTTGCCACATACCGAAAGTTACTAGCTCTTCTAGCATGACAAAGATTGCCCTACATAATAGCTACACGATAGTAGATAACTGCTTGTAGAGCATAGGACTCAGGCTAACGTTGCTGGGGAAGATTAATGTGTTAAATCACGTGATATTACTATCGCCAGAATCTAATGGTGGCTGTCGAAGGCTTACTGGTAAAGCACTAAAGCACCGCTTCAAAAAATGCTTTCGAAGGTGGAGAGGGGGCAGATAATAGATCAGAGATTGCCTTCCAACGCATAAACATCTATCAAGCTGCTTTAGCATATTTTCATGAGATAACAATAATGAATGAGCTACTGTCACCTATAGGCTCTCAGAGTTTGGGCTATCCATTCAACGTCTTCCTTGGTCTTTGCCAACCGCCCAATTTTTATACAATCACGAATATCCTTTGACTTGAGTCTTGTCCATACTACATCTGCTATTGCTGTGGAGATATCAGCTGGGATGCCTTCACGGCCAAGAATGTGAGTGCATACTTCTTGAAATGAGCCAAATGAGTATTGTTTGAAGCGGAGAATTACAAACCTAGATAGAAGTGGAGTCAACATTCTCTCAGTAGAGTTGCTGGTTGCAAAGACCCACGTCTTTAGATGGGTATTACGTGTCTTTTGAAATTTGGTTTCTGCCAAGATTCCTGTTTCCATGAGGCTCAGTAGTGCAGTTTGATCCTTCATCGGCATGTGTTCTATCTCGTCCACAATCAAGTACCGAGGTCTCTGGTTAAACAAATAATCTATCATCCCAGATTTTGTGCTATGGCTTCCAAGCGTAAAATATGACCGTTCGAGCTTCATGCATTCAATCATGAAAAGTGTCTTGGCAGACGCAGGTGGTCCAACAAGCAATAAATGAACAGGCTTTTCAGAAGAGAAAGAGAGATCGAACAGTCTTTTTACATCGGTATAGCCAACTATGCTATCAAATAGTGGTTCTGATTTAAGAGAGGTAAGTCTTTCGATTCGGGTATTGATTACGGGCTCTTCTGGCGTTGGAACTGGCAGCTTCTCTTCACGCATTATGCATTATGTATGCGAAAATAGATTTTAGCGGTTCCTACTAAACTGTAATATGTATTAGCTGAAATCTTCTAGACTCTAGTTCACAAATGAGCGTATCGTCCCAATCGTTTCACCCGTCAATTTAATAGTATAAGCTGTAGCATCAGCAGAAGACATCTTTGATAGCTGGTCAAGAAATTGAGTTTTGTCCTTGCCGCGCTCATATACTCCTCCCGATTCCTTGATGCATAGAGGAAACTTTTGCATCTTAATCCCCTTTGAGAGAAGGTGTTCGATAAACGAACGATAGGCGTCAATATTGTACCAATTCCAGCCGCGCTCCTCGCTATATGCTATCCACACATCTATTGTATTTTGAAAAAACGCCTTTTGACGAAGCTCTTCAAGGGTCATGTGCTAAAAGTCGGCCCTGCGCATTTTGCTTCCACATCGTGGGCACGCTCCGCCCTTGAAGCGATGGCCACAAGCTATGCAAATATAATTTATTCCTCCACCTCCGCCCAGCATGCCGCCAAATCCTCCTCCGCCGCCCCCCATTCCCATACGCGCCATCATGCGTCTGCGCATATAATATGAAATACCTATAAAAACTGCGATTGCGGGAATGAGTCCCCATAATCCAAGCCACATTGTAAAGAGCAGACTTATGGCAAGCGATACCATTATCCACGCCATCTGCTGACCTATCCAGTTCAACTAGCTATCGCTTCATATTGGAGTTATTCTTTTATTAAGTTTTCCAGCTGAAATACTATAAAATCAAAAACACGTGTGCCAGCCAAATAACGATAAGAATGAATATATTGGCACATATGTGGATATTGCTAACCTCATCTTGCCTCTTTTTGTCACTTAGTAACGTTGTGATGGCCAAATGTAATGTCTCATTCTATTAGATCTCTCCTCTCGGGCAACCATATCAAAATGACAATAGGAGTTTCTATAATGTTAGCTAGCATTTAGGTCTATTCATGCGCACTAAATAATCAAACAGGTTCTATTTCATGTTTACATTAGATCAGAAATAGACAAGTTCAAATCTATTGATTTAGAAGATATCATGTCATTAGTCACTGTAAACAATTACAAAGATGGCTCCTTCTCCTAAAATCACCATTAGATAATGTATTCGCTACTGCTCTGAATTGCTTTAGGTCAATTAATTTACTGTCAACCACAAACTTTATCCACAGTTAAATGTAATAACTTGCACTCTGAATTATCATTGTTGCCAAAACCACCTGCTGCGGTTTCAATTTTTGTCCTGTGCGAGAGCTGCTATTGGTGTGCAACATTTCTTGACAAAACTAAAGTCAAGGATACGTGCCCGATGTGCTCAGCTACTCTACTATCAAGCTTTCCAATAATGCCGGATGAATCCTTTAATTTCAGCTATGATTCCAAACGCGGAGTCGAGCTTGATTTTGGACGAAGGAAGTAATCAAGGAGAGTTCACAATCTTGAGTTCTAAGCTGTTGCCATTCCTATCATAAGCAGCAATCGTATTATCCTCATAAGGATAACTGATAATGATGGATACAAATCCAGTAAAATGGTTGAGGTCTTCCAGCGACGGATGGTTTGAGCCTCCAGGATGAGAGTGCGCTGTGCCTACGTGAGGAATCGTGTAAGGAATATCATGAATTCCAAAACCCGAGTAGAATGGGCCACTCTCAGAAAATGGCGGGATTACAACCCCATCGACTGCTATCTGCTCTCGCGTACTCTTGCCCTGTAGTACTAGTATTGCCTCGTTTGGATGGTGCGTCTTTGCCCATGTGATAATGCTGTCGGCCACTTGTTTTGTAATTATGACGGTCTTTCTATTCTGTCTCTCGCTCTTTCTAAAATACAATAAAACTCTCTAATTTTGCTTTTATTTTAATATTAACTAATGGAACACATCATATCAAAAATGAAGAAATATTACGCCAGGTTTCACGAGTTTTGCATGAATCAATCTTATGATGCATAGGAGGAATTTTTGACACGTTAAAAATGAACTGCTGACTTCAAATCTATATGGACACGCACATATTTTCAGATCCTTCCTTAACCGTTCGATCAGTCTGTATGATAGGTTGCCATCCCGTATGCTACAATCTGCTAAAATAAGGGAGAGAGATATCTGTGATATCTGCTCCTTGCTGATACTTGATGCCCTTTTTGCATCAATGCAGTAGCAATGCTAAATAAGCAGCTGTTGCATAAGAGCAGCAACTTGATGATGACTGAATGTTATTGAAAAGGGAGAGTGTTAATAATAAAGTGATTCTACGAAGGGGGATAGTTGGCAACGACTGTGACGGGACGCCCCTTCTGATAAATGGCAGGGGCGAGGCATATCGCGTCAACGATACTGCAGTCTCACTTTGGAATATGTGTAATGGTATTACATTTGAAGAGTTATTGTTAGAGGTTCTCAGGATTTCGAGCGGCAAGAAGGATGACGTAAGGAAGTCACTTGAGCACATGGTGAAGAAGTTTCAGAAAATCGGAGTCATTGAATTGCGAGATCTTCGTTACCCACAGATCTGAAATGCAAACATAATGTAGCCCGCTGTTACACTATTGCGTCGATACGGGTAGAAGTTATTGGTTTCCTTTGGCATTAGCTCATCCTTGATCGCAAGGGCAACTTCTTTTGAAGCTGAGACCTGGACAAGCCGCTCACCCAGCATTGCAGACCAAGGAAGTTGAGGAAGCAGTCCCTTCTTATTTGCAAGCAATGCCACAATTCTGTTTAGATCCTCTTTATCAAGTATGACAGAATAATTGCAATCATCTTTGTCGGTAAACGGGTCGGGCACACAATAGGGATCAATATGTACGAAGTCGCGGAGCCTATCTCGAAACTCATCTGCTAGACCTGCAGCAATTGCAATGTCTGCAAGTGTTAATTTCTTAATCTCTTCAGTAGTTGGCAGCCTTATCGACGTAGCAAGCACAGCTGCTTTTATTACAATACTATGATTATATAATTTTTAGGTGCAGTCAATTGGCGTTACATAATATGCAAAATACATGTATAATTATCCGCGGCTGATAAGGAGTTGTAATATAATTATCGAACTGATAAAGGCATAAATTGCAATGCCAGTTCAGAAATCATAGGAGCCGGGGTACCCAAGCTAGGTAAGTCAGAATAGGCCCTAAAAGGGGTCAGCCTCGAGATCATATAAATTGACCCACACTGTGACGTGCTAGCTGATGTCCTTCGGGACTCGAGGGTTCGAGTCCCTCTCCCGGCGCTTTCTTTCAATAGCTTGGTACGCACGCGCGCGCGCCATCAGCCTTACGCTCTCACCGACAGTCACAAGAGTATCTCACCTGCTAGAAAATGAAATCAAACCTTAGAGGCTCGATCTTCCTTTCCTTTTAATCTGGACAGAAAGAAAGGCTCATCGAGCTTCATGGCATTGCTCAGAACAACCGCGACTAATACTCCGAACATAAAGCCACCAATAATGTCCGTCAGGTAATGCTGCATAACATAGATGCGCGTAATACCTATAATGACGGGAAACGCCCAGATCGCATATCCCATCTTTTTAGATTTATTATAGATAGCACACCCAGCTATAAAGGCCAAAGCGGTGGCACATGAAGCGTGAACAGATGGATACGAAAATCCAGCGGCAAGTGGCGAAAGACTATCGCTTTCAAGGCTAAAATTTTCAGGCAGTTCCGAAGCTGGCTCAAACTCATAGACTGGCATCTCCCTTCCAATCAGAGGTTTCATGTACATTACCGAAACCACAATTACGACTAGTGCGATGAGAAATATCATACCCAATTTCCTCGTACGCCGAATTATCGTTAATACGATGCCCACAATGAACAGGGTTGTTACGTCCCCAAGCGAAGTGATAACGATCATTGCCATGTCAATGCTGGGGTTGCTGCCATGTAATGACTTGAAGTAGCGATTGACTGCATCATCTATTCCAAGAGTTATTCCCGAAGCTATTACTGCAGTAAAAATGACGAATGCAGCCACAAGTATGATGAAATACATCGATCGTGTCCTTATCATCCAGGGTGGTCTGACTCCCTTGCTTACTGACAACCAAAATGAAGGAGTTGCATCTTGGCGTTTAATTGTTTTGCCTGCAAACCCTCTCCCATGTCTGAGAAAGTAAATTACTGGAAGATATTGGCTGGCTCTATCTAGCAAATATGCAATATCATCAGCATTATTGTTTAACATTCAGTCGAATCACGATTTCATCCCCTTACAAGAAACATCCAAATTTGCTATCAAACTATCCAACCTGGAACCCTTTGTTATTAGAACTGCTGGACCGGGGTAAGGTCTGTTAGGTTCTCCAAGTGGCTCTTGGCTTCGCTCTGCGTTGATATCTTGCGAAGTTCGTTTTTTGCCTTCAATGCATATGACTGATACAGCTTGTCCATTTGGTTCACAAAATCCGTTGGTTTACCGTTTTTCCTTACAAGCATGTTAAAAAGTCGATTTTCGTTATTCCAATCAATAAGGTCGTCGTGTACTTGATAGGCGATCCCTAGCAGGTTGCCAAAAGATGTCATAGTATGAACCTGCTCTTCGTCGCCTCCCCCCACGATGGCGCCAATCTTAGCTGATGCCTCAAAGAGTGAAGCTGTCTTATATTCTAGTACTTTGATATAATCGTCCTCGGTGATATCCATCTCCTTGCCAAGCTTTATCTCCATCATTTCCCCTTCAGTCATTTTGGTTGCAGCATCGGACAGCTCGTTGACGATGCGGGGATCTTTTAGTTTTGAGCTGATGTTTAGTATGACACCCAGAACAAAATCTGCAGTAAGTATACTGCTGTTATAGCCATATTTTATGTGAAATGATGGCTTTCCGCGCCGCTGATTCTCCTCATCAATAATGTCATCGTGGATTATAGACTCGGTATGGAGAAGCTCGATTGCAGTAGCGGCCAGGTACGCATCGGGTTCCACACTTTTGGACTTTATACATTCTGCTGAAAGTACAAGGATCAAAGGCCTGATGCGCTTGCCCCCCTCGCAGGCATAGCGAAGTGGAGCATGGAACTCAGACCAAGAATATAGGTCTACTTCGCGCTTTAGAGCATGCTCGATCTTGGCCAAATGGGCAGCAAATAGCTCGGTTAAAGGGTTAGCTTCGACATTTCTCCTACTGCTCAAGAATTGGCTCTATCCCTGTGACTATTTTCAAACTCGTGACCATATTAATTTACTGATCTCTTCAAACTAAAGAGCATGAAAAGTATTAGACCGTTTTCAAAGGGGGTCCAATCATAATGGATTACACCCTAGTACAGACTAGATATATTATCTTTAGCCGCCAGTAGAGAATTTACCCGTGGTTACCTTTTGATATCTGTTTGTGAATTGATCATAATGACAAGCAAATATCTAGGCGCACCCCAGTATATAATATCAAATCATGACACAAATATCCATAGGTTGCTCCGGCTGGAATTATGGTGATTCTGTTGAAAAAGGAGGTTGGGTAGGCTCTTTCTATCCTGATGCTCAGACAAGACGTCTGCATTATTATTCTGAATTTTTCCCTTCAGCTGAGTTAGACGCAACATTTTATCAAAAGTTTTATTCAAAGATGACTAGCGGTACATTCTATGGCATGGTAAAAGCTACGCCTCAGGAATTTCAGTTCTCTGTCAAGGCGCCTGAGAATGTGACACATACAAAGCTCATGGATGTCAAAAAGGGAGCAGTGGAATCACTCCACGACTTCCTTGAAAAGATATCTCCACTAAAGAAGGCAAACAAACTCGGCGCGATCCTGCTGCAACTACCACCTAGTTTCTCGGTTAAAGAATTCAAGGGAGTAGAAGGTTTCCTCGATAGGATACCCGCAGGTTACGATTATGCACTAGAGTTTCGCCATGCGTCATGGCAGACCGAGGGACCTTGGGAAATGTTAAGGCATTATAATGTTGCAGCTGTAATGACAGACTCGCCTGATCCAAAGTTGAGTTATCTATCAGACGTCATATTGACTGCAGATCATTCCTTTATCAGATTTCATGGCAGAAACAAAGGTTATTGGTATAACTATCTCTATGAAGAAGAAGAACTGAAGCCTTGGACGGAAAAGGTCAATAAAATAACAAATGACCCTAAAGCAAAGAAATTGCGAATTTACTTTAACAACCACTATGGCGGGAAGGCGGTTGCCAATGCCATCCAGTTCAAAGAGTTGGTTGAAGGTAAGGAGTCCTCGAAAAGGGAAAGAGACACGAAAAAGAAAATATTGAATTCTTTAGCAAATGCAACCGCTCAAAAGAAACTCTCTGCTTAGGCATGAGGGGCGTGAAAAGAGAGAGAAGCGCTGCAAAATATACAGAAGTTCCTACGCCTCACCTGTCTTTTTATTTTGTGCAGCATAATGCAATTTTATAAGTAGTAAATTGCTTTGTATAGAAGAAGTATAACTTCGCCCATAAGATGTAAAAAAATTGAGACTAGTAAGCAAACCCTTCTTTTATTTGTAAATGATGTTAAACTGCTATTGGTTCCATACATAAGAGGGGTTTTAGTATGTTGTGAATTCGCCTAATCATTCTGACTGGCACTAAGATTTCGACCTCCGCTAGATTTTGTCGACCCTTTTGCTTTTCCTGTGCGGATCCTGTGATTCCTTCTTCCATCTCGCTTCTTTGGCTTGCTGCTTCTCTATCTGGATCAATAGAATCAAGGCCTGGGTTGGTTGAGGAGTAGGATTGGCTGTTGGCTGGCCCTTAGCCTGACAGGTCCTGACATGTCTAGCCACTACACTTCAAGCAGCATAGGGGTTTGGCAGACAATTTCCAGTGGAGGAGACTCGTGGAATGGCCGTATAATAAAGAGATTTGGTTGTTACTCAATGGTAGTTATGCATATCTTCCAGCTTACAATACCCATAAAACAATTTGAGTATAAGATTATAGAAGAACGCTGGCATGTATTCCTATGTCTGTCTATAATACTCTTTTAATAGTTATACAAAATCGGAACATATTGCAGCATTGCCCTCGCAGTCTTCTTTTCAAAAGCCTTTCGAAAAGCTTATTGGTAAACAGGTTATTATTTCAATTGTGGAGAGTGGATGATGGAGGATGAAAAAGTAGAATGAGTCAGACTAGAAGAAGATGGGATGTTGATAACCCTAATGATCAGATACGTGGTGCGAATAAAGATCTCCATAGCAGATTAATGGGAATTGTTACACGAAGAAATCTAAATCCGCATTTACCCAAGGGAGATTCTTCTTCTATTTCCGAGATTGTAGAGATATTAATCACTAATGGAGTAATCACAACAGAAGAGGGAAAATCAAGAGAATCTGCTCAAGTAATCACAGCGATGGCTGATAGAGTTGACAGAGGCGAGATAATTACACCAGTGGAATTTGGTAATGGAACTTATACCGATTCAATAGCATGGTTTGATACTACATTGCCAGATATTGGAAGACAATAGTTATGTCAAGAAGCAGGAGAAGAAGGACATGAAATGTCATATAGCTATGAACAAGACGACGATTTGCATGAGTGCTGCGCAGTAAATTGTGATAAACCCGGAACAGAGCTTTTGATAATGAAATCACGGACTGGCAGTAAATACGGAAGAAAGGAGCCAGAGTACTAATCATCCTGTTGCTAGCGGTTATTATTGCAAAAATCATATGGCAGAGAAGTTTGAATCATTAACTAGACGATATAGATCAGGTGGGAGTAGTAGTGATGCAGGCACTGCTCCGGACGTGAACTTGGCGGCAACGACGCCGCAACACTGATAATCCGCCTATAGAGGTATGTTTTTTATTTTATAAAGCAGCATCTCCAAATAATATAGGGGGTTGTAGTTGATGTGGCATCACCAGAAGGACAAATAATAATTTGTGAAGAATGCGGTGCCCCAATGGGGAGCGGGGTTATACAGAGAGATGGTACTATAAGATTTGTGTGTACTAGGAATATTCGACATATTCTATTTGTACGCCAGAATAATTAACAATATTATACACTCCCTCGTCCAAAGCGTAACTTCATGCTTTTTCTTATTGTTTCATTGAGCACTGTTAACGTACTGATCAGGATAGTTAGCAATGAGGCAGTCCTTTTGCTTCTGCTACTACTTAAAATAAATAAAAAGTAGCAGGAATATGCACGCAAGTAGGCAGCAATTGTTTAATTTTTTGTTAAATTCGAAAGAAATGTAACGTATAAAAGCGATAGCTTCGAACCTGCACCATCAAAACCCGCCAGCTGACCCTCTCACCCCCAAGCATAGAATGAAAGAGGGATCAGCAGGCGAGGGCATGACTACGTGTGTGAGTTTCTCTTACTGTATGCCCACAGATAGAGAGACTCATGCACGCATTCTTTCGCATACATTCGACCTCTTAAGCTTTTTAGAGAATTTTTGTCGATACTGAATTTTATTTTTAGTACTAGAGGCACTTTTCGGGTACGAATGTGATGTAGGGTCGTAAATTAACCATCGCCATCAATAGGGCTGCTGCGATTTTTCTTCTCTTATCTTTTGGGATTATTATTATCGCTGCTATCGCCGTAGGCCGTTTTATAATCTTGGTAATAGACTTGTTTGATGATTTCTGCCAACGCCTCAAGCTCCGCTTTATCATTGAGCTCGTTCTCTCTTTTTGGTTCTATGCCTAATGACTTTAGCTCATTTTCCCAAAAATCTTTCTTGTCGGAAGGACGCTCTTTCATGAAGGCTTTGGCTATGGGGGTCATAAAGGGTAGCAACATTTTTTGTGTAGCTGAGAAATTTAAGAAAATAAAAAGATATAGCCGGGCATAGAACTCATCTAAGAATTACATAAGCCCTTACCTGTATGTATCATATGAGGGCGGCAATATGATTCTTAAACTCAAACTGACTTCTTAAACAAAGATAATGAAGATGTAATGTTAAACAATAAATCTAATGGGCAATATGTGCATTTTCGGTGATTCAGATTATAGATGCACCCAAATGATCTAAAAGCAATATGGATCTGTCATGAGTGCAAAATGAAATTTGTTTTTCTTAGTGATACGGCTGATCACAATAGTTCAACAGGGCACAAAGTGATTGAGAAAAGAGCGATGATTTCATTAGCCGAGACTTTCACGAAATAATTTAACAGTAATGCAATGTCATAGGTGAGTATGAGCCTCTATCCACAATCGAATCTCCCTCTTCTTCTATAGCTGTATTGTTCTTGTTGTTTTTGTTGCTTTACTTGACTAATCTCCATACCCATCTCCTCTTATGCACATAACATTGAAAGCAGAGTGGAACCACTTCCTTTGGGTTTTGTAACGAACCCTTCGTTGCAAAAAAACCAGCTCTAGTGGTAGCGCATTTGAAGCATTTGAAGTTAGAGGGTTTATGTCTTAATGCTATGTCCGTTGGAATAGCTGGGGGAGTCTTTGTCATTTTCTCTCCTCTTCTGCCCTTCTATCAAGATCCAATAATGGAGACAGCATCATGACAATTTTCAGAACAACCCAGTACGTCAGATAGCGAGATACAAGAGTATGATGTGACTACCAACTGCAACTCTCTCATAATTACAAACGAGCAGGTATACTACATTATTAAAACCTTCAAGCAACCGAGCAGTTAGAGATAACTAAGAACCTTTATTGAAATAAGCATGTGAGAGACCCAGAGTTGACTGAAATTAAAGGCATAAAGCTTACATGCTCTGAAATGAGGCATCCAGATTTACAGGGGAGTGATAGGGCTCGACTTTGGAGTTTGATCATGCAGTGAAAGCACTCGGTGAGCACATAGAAGTTCTCAAACAAGAACTCCTTTTTGCAATGGTAAGGAATGCAGACTTGAAAGCACTACTCAAATTATCAACATCAAAAGAGAATTGGATAAAGCCGCAGAGGAGAGGTTGAAGTTACTTCAGATTTGTTGTAGACCTCGTGTTTCCGACATCGCTACAACAACGACTAAAAATGGTCAGTAGGCCTCAGATAAGTTATTAACAATCAGTCAAAAAGCTTTTATCATCGTTTATGCAAAAAGAACCATCATCATCATCAGCATGGTGAATAGTTTTTTCCCATAGTTATAGCGAACTGGCTTACAGCATTCAGATATTCAGCAACACCCAAAACCCATATCTAAGATACGCAGCATAGAATGTGTGTGTCATGTCCAAAGCCAACCTTCATCAGAGACTAAATAGGGTGTCTGAGATAAAACTCAGTGTTAAAGGTAGAAGATCAGGCAGGGATCTCCCTCGACCCGTATGGTTTGTGCACGAAGGCAACACTCTGTATTTGCTTCCAGTTCAGGGCTCTGACACCAACTGGTATAAGAACATGCTAGCTGACCTGACGTTAAAGATTTCTGTAAGCGGCGGAGAAGAAGAAATGCCTGCAAGAGGTAAACCAATAACAGATAGTAATAAAGTTAATGATATCGTAAGTAAATTCAAGTCTAAATATGGTGAAGGGGATGTGAAAAAGTATTATCCGAAAGTTGATGTAGCCGTTGAAGTCTCACTCTGACACATCGATTTGTGGTTGGTTGGTTGGTTGTTGTTTGATTAGCTTGTCTATTGACTAGGCATTAGGCCGAAATTGTCAAATATTAATTATAATGCATTTTCAGCACGTCAACAGATATTCGATTGTTCCCAAGAATTTTAACTTCTTGCCGCATATCTATAGCAGCAGTAGTATCAATATCGACTGCTTCATTGTTGCCAAGAGTAAGTACAACTATTTGCCCCCTGCAGCCATTCTAAAGCCTCAAGTTTCCCAAGCAATGTATCTGTCTCTTGCATTTCTTTGCTATTCTCCGATAGTTCCTTTTTTCCTAATAATGGCGCCGATATTTTCCAGGTCCTCAGCACTAGACCGAAAAGCGTCTATTGGTATCTGAGTAGTTATCTATCTCGACCTCTGCTGCAATTATTACAGGAATTCCAAATGGTGTTGTCGCCACGCCCATGGCGGTGCGAGCATGCTGTCCGACCTCCGGACCGTATAACTCCAAGATTAGATCAGAACATCCATTAATCACGGCTGTAGTCTTGGTAAATCCTGCTGCCACATTTACAAATCCGCTGACCATGAGCCATGCTGTCACTCTATCTAGTTCGCTCAGCTCTCGTCTTAAAGTCCCCAGGATAGACAGGGTAGCAAGGCGAGCAGCTTGATAGGCTTGTTCTAGTGTGACATCAGCGTCATTGCCAACTTTGCCAAACGGACCTGCAATTGATCCGTCTGGATTCTGAGGCCCATGTCCTGAGATAAACGCCCTGTTGCCTCGAACACGAATCCATGATGGAGGCATTTTCATGTCGTGAGAAGCACCTTTGATAGGTTCAGGAAGACCAAGGTCAAGTGTCTTCAACTTCTCTTCTACTATTGATTGATTCTTTTTTCTAGGCACACGGTTATTGCTTTTTACCACTACTGTGCTGGAATCAATCCAATGATTTAACTATATTCATGTTTGTAATTGCATAACAAGATGCGGTTCCTTCTGCCATCATTCTATATACAATAAAAATGTTATTTCCCAACAGCACTAATTTGTCTCACTGTAGAGAGATGTGGTATCTGACGGGTCTACTTATAGCTCGAAAATCATCTTCGTGTGTATTAGATGAAAAAGTAAATGAAGGATCAATATTAAGACGGAACTTAGCAGAGCGACAATACCTCCTTGGCAAATTTTGTCCAAGACCGACCACACCTCAGTTATCAATAGTATGCCCCTCTTGGTCGAACAAGATATCTAGACCTTACAGAATTCTGTAAGCTTATACAAAATTGTAAGGCGTCTAATGCTAATGCGTGTCACGCTGATAGAGCATTAGATAGGAAAGATACTATCTTGGCTGCACAGTCCGGTCAAGCATAGCGGCCTTTCGAGTCGCACCTAATGAGACGAAATCAAATTAGATAGACAGAGAAGAATTTATGAAAAACAAATGCTCCGGCCGGGATTTGAACCCGGGATCAGCGACTCGAAAGGCCGCTATGCTTGACCGGACTGTGCAGCCGTATTAAGAGGAAACAGCTACTACACCACCGGAGCATTCGCAAACTGTGTAAGAACCTTCCCATAAAATCGTTTCTTACTGGAATTCATAAGGTTTTTCTATTGGAGAGAGAAAGGAGATCAGTAATATGGACAATGTTGTTCAAAGGATTGATTTAGAAATCGAGAAGCGCAGTCTGCTCAAACACTCCTTCTACAAGATGTGGTCAGAGGGCGCATTGACAATCGATCACCTTCAGGGTTATTCAAAGGAATATTTTCAACTAGTAAAGATAGTCCCAAAGTTTGTTGAAAACATTGTTGCCAAATCGACACACGGTCCTAATATAATCAACAGTAATGCCCGAGAGGAGGTCGAACATGTCGATTTATGGGTAAGTTTTGTCAACGCACTTGGCATTTCAAGAAGCGACCTTTTCAATTACGGTGGTTCAGAAAAGACCAACGAAGCTGTCGACAAATTGATGGGACTTTCAACCCTCACGTTTGAGGAAGCGGCAGCAGCAATGTATGCTTACGAAATGGAGCTTCCAAAGATAAGCAGGAGTAAAATCGATGGACTCAAAAAATTCTATGGTATGGATAGCAAGGATGCAACAAAATACTTTGAAACACACGAAGAAGCAGACATTAGGCATGCACAGGTATGGAGAGAGATCTTGCAGAGCATCCCAGCGGATAGGCAAGAAGCTGCATTCAATGCAGCTATCAATTCACTGCAAGCACAAAACATGCTGCTTGATTCGGTCTATGAAAAGTATGTCGTCGCCGGAGATAGCAGGTGAATTTATCGTTAGCTAGCCTACGACAACACAATTCTCCAAACCTTTATACATACTTTTACTCTTCAATTTTTTCTGTTTGGGCCCATAGCTCAGCCTGGCAGAGCGACCGGCTCATAACCGGTCGGCCAGGGGTTCAAACCCCCTTGGGCCCACTATTTTAGAAGTGCTTAATTGCTGGTTTCACAAAACAAAAGCTGAGAAAGTAAGACATTAAACGGAAGAGAACAAAACGATACAATAATGACGGCATTCCTATCGCTTTTACTCGCTACGAATCACAAAGACTTTGTCTGTGGGATCCCATTCTAGCTTTTCCTCATTCAGATCAAGCCATTTTCTCCAGCGTGTAGATGCAGTTCTTCCGAGTTCAGACTTCCACCATTCATCTGAAATCCTTGCAAATGAATTTACTAGATCTTGTTCATTTCTAGTCATTGCAGCTAGCAGGACTTCAGCAGCCCATGCTCTCTTAGGATCATTCAGTAATTTTACAAGTTCATCCAAAATCCTCTTGTCTCCATTCGTAGATAAATCGATCAAATCCTGCGGACTAGTTATAACGACTTCCCGTTCAAGAGTCGGCAAACTTGACTCTTGCCTCCTCATAGTTGCAAATTCAATACGATCATTCATCACTATTTTTAGAATATCCTCTATTCGCAATAATATGCACCTAGCAGGTTGTACTTGGATATCGATGCAATTAATGGGAGAAGCAGTAGTAGAACCAGCTCACTTGCCTCCGCTCATCTGCTTGTATTGATCCATATAGTATTCCTCGACAGTCCACTCCGGATGAGGCTCATGATTTCGTTTCCGTTTGAGAACGTCTTTAATTATGTCTTCTTTTTTCTTCTTTCCGTCCTTAAATGCTTTATATTCAGAGAGCCAGAATCCTGTATCGTACTTGTCCCATTCTTTGCCTGGTCCGGTCTTTTTTATCTCGATCCACATTTCTCCCACCCTCAACATCCCTTCTACTTCGAGTTCTACCTTCTTGTACGCGTATTCCTTGGCTGTAAGAGTACTCTTGGCTCCCTTTGCTGCCTCTTTATGTATTTCCGCAAACTTGGGTGCACGTATAGCATTATTTAATTCGAATAGAAAACCCTTCATGGCTAGGACTTTATCGACTCTTGCTTTTGGGACATAGACTTTATTACCGACCGTATAAGGCCACGGCCTCTTTCCCGGACCTTCTTCTGAATATCCGCCAAACTCAACACCGGCATCCTGTGCTTCCTTGACAAGCTCCATCGCTTTAGGATTATTGTAGATAAGCGTGGCTGCCTCAAGAAATTTTTTTGCGAAGGAATTAAGAAGTAGGAGATCCCCGTATGGGTCTGGAAGCGGGCCCCTTCTCGCCCATCCAACATCTCTTTGAATACCCCTTGCTGATACTGTCGTGTTTTGTTGTACAACATGGGCCAGCTCATGGGCGAGCAGTTTCAGACCCTCTTTGGTTGTGTGATTATATTCTCCCGGTGCAAATGCTATGTCAGGACCCACGGTGTAAGCACGTGCGTTAATGGAATGTGCATACATAGCGGCGTTGTCGTCCACATGTATCCGAACATTGGTAAAATCATAATGGAATCTCGATTCCATAAGTCGTTTTGTAGAAGGATCCAGATGGGATGATTTCTTATTATTCTGAACGCCGTTGAAATTACCTTTAGTCGCTTCTATCTGTAGCATACTATGAGTACCCGATAAAGCAAATTTGCTATTAACATTGATCGTATCTTTGCGTTCGTAATCCCGGTCAAATGAGAATGATGGGAGTCCTGAGACACCATCATCTTCTACATCGGTAACGGATGTTACATTATGATTTTCTGATAGAGTACCTATCACCCATTCTGCTACCTTATTTGCCTCCTGTTCATACCTGTCATCCGGCTGACTTACTTTCAATTTAGGCATGATGCCAATGTTTTTCAGGTTAAAGGGTATTTGACCACGGTTTTGATTAGTTGGAGGATGAGCTGAATCAACCTGACTACGTCTTTCCAATATTGATTTGAATCCTGAATGTGATGAATCAATAATAAGTGTCGGCTTCCTTTCGGATTCCAAACTCAATAGCCTCACTTATCCGATCTAATGCTATAAGGATTTCGTAATAGGTGGTTTTCGCAACTGGAATGGCATCACTAATTCAATTGTAATGAAAATAAACTCACTCTTTACTACATATATCAACAAATAATACTTTTATAACATCACTCAAAACTGGCCTCTATTAGTCCCTCTGTGCTTACCTGCTAAGACTTTTTAGCTAGCCAGTATCTAATAATTCTGAACCTTTTAAAAGAACCAACATCAACACGCAGCCCCTTGGCCTCACTAATTGCACGGATTCATTTATGCTAGCTTTTTCGAGATTTTGTAAATTGAACTAAATGAGCATATTTTGATTATTATTATTATTGATCCATTTTCCATCCCAACGAATCTGCAGACTTGGCAGCTGCAATGTTAAGAGCATCTTCGGCTGATGCCGACCCGTTGTAAACTTGTTGTATAGCTTGGTGTATATGTTCAGCTATCTCTGGATATTCGGAAATATTTGGTCTGCTCCGACCATATGGAATCATTGAAACCATCTCGTCAAAGTAAGGGATTGATTCATTTAGCGGTCCAGAATTTGGACCATCACCTAATACATCTTGTGTAGGCAAAAAACCATATTCTTGTAAAAATGGACCCAGTATTTCAGGCTGAGCCATTATTGTTATCAACTCCCACGCCAAATCACTATGCTGCGATGTACTTGGTATACCTAACTCCCATCCTCCCATCATAGTTGAAGTAGAGATTGTCTGGTTAGGTACAGGGAACATAGGAATAAATCCAATTTGCTGTTCGAACGTTGACTTAGATTCATTTGCAAATTCTCTAGGCAGCCAAGAGCCCTCTAACAACACAGGAATGGTTCTATTAGCAAAATCGGCGCCCAAAGATTCTTCCGCTTGTGGCATTATACCTGCATCTACCTGTTGCTTTAAGAACTCGAGCGCTTTTACTCCTGCTGAGCTATTAAATGATGGAAACCAGTAAATACCTTTTGTAGGATGACCTTCACGGAGCTCTAGTATTTCTCCTCCAAGCATCCAAAGGTATGGGTACCACAAATCAGGATCATATGAAGCGGCATTAAGAGCCACCCCTTGCTTTACTCTATCACCAAAGAAATCCTTCAACTTTACTGCAGTAGAGATGTATCCATCCCAGGTTTTCAATGATTCTGGATCAATTCCTGCTTCTTGCAGCATATCTTTCCAGTACCAAATGCCTCTAACATCGGTCCATAGCCACAGAGCATAAATGGTATTATTATAGACATTGCCATCAAGATTTGCTTCATATAGATCATCCATTCTACCCCACTCCTCAAAGTCAGCAGTTAGATTTTTTAGCAGGCCCTTCTCTGCTAATTCACCAAGCCAAATTTGATCTAGAAACACAATGTCTACAGGATTATTACTACTACCATTGGTAGATATTTTATCTAAAATTATATTTTTTGTTTCATTATAGAATCGTGAAGAATCATACTTTAACTGTATGTTCATATCTGGGTGGCGTCTATTGAGCTCGTCAAGAGCAGGCTGGAGCAGTAAATTCCATTTCCATCTTCCCGGAGCGTCCTCTAGGCCGCCAAAAATTCCTGTAAGGGTAACGTTAGTTCTAGCTAGTAACGTACTTGTTGATGACTGATTTGACGCAACAAGAGTGAAAGAGTTGTATTCAGTATTAGTATTATTGTCTTGATAAGTTGTCGCGTTATTAGATGGTAAATTGACGGCGGTACCTAGTGCAGGTTCTAAAATTGAGGAAGTTGTTATGATACTGATCATAAGGAGAGCAATGACAGCAGCTGGACTTGTCTTGACAATGCAATATTGTTGGTTCATTTTGCATAGTCGTCCCAACTGTCTTGTCAATATAGGTGTACAAACCCCTATTTAGTCCTCATATGAACTGATCTCCCGCTTAAAAAGGATATCTTCGTTTTTCGATGTCGGCTATCTCAAACAGGAAATGATTATAAAATATTCTCCTATTAGGATAAAGTTACTCATCCAGCAACACTCCTTAATATTCTCATCGTCAGGTTAATAGCAATAAAGATTCCTCTTCGACGAATAGGGACACCCGAGGAAGTAGCGAATATGGTTGAATTTTTGGCATCCGATAAGACAAATTATGTTACTGAAAGTACTTTTTTGTGGATGGTGGAATGACTTTATACCCCGCATTTGGTCCGTCATTTGACCTCGGCAAGAGTTAAGGAAAATGAGGAGGAGGAGAAGCATTACAGAACAAGTGATAGAAGTTGTGGATATTAGGCTATCCATCTTCTTTACCAAGGCCTATTTGATCCCCTTGGGTTGTTGGAGTTGTATTTTGATACATTAAAAATACTTTGATGACTACCTTCATACGATTTTTTTCGATGTTGAGTCTTCGGCCTTTTCATCACTGAAGGCAACTGTTACATCTGCTTCATCATTTCAATTACAAAAAAAGTTTATTCTTTTCATGCTTTCACATCTGGATATTCTCCTATCCGATTGCATTCTACCTCCACATCCTCCTCCGTCTTTGTCTCCTGTGAAGAAGCAAGTATGAAACTTTTGCTTACTCCACATATGGACCGTGAACCAATTGATCATAGAATCTGACCGATTTGATATTGACAAACTCAAGCATACCGTATCTTGATAGTTCTCTGCCAAATCCACTATTTTTGATGCCGCCAAATGGAACACGAGGGTCAGAAATCACGACATTATTTACTGTAACAATTCCCGCTTGCACCATTGATGAAAATTCTTCTGCTTTCTCTAGATTTTGAGTCCAAATGCTTGCGCCAAGACCAAATTTTGAATCATTTGCAATCTTTATCGCTTCCTTTTCATCATCAGCGACGATTATTGGTGCTACAGGACCAAATACTTCTTCTTGCGCCACTTCCATGGCAGGAGTAACGTTGGTAAGAATAGTTGGTCTATAAAAATAACCTCTTCTGCCTTCTATTCTTTCTCCACCTGTTAGAAGCTCTGCCCCTTCCTTTACAGACCTCTTGGTAATTCCTTCCAGATTTTCAAGGCTCTTGGCATTAACCACGGGTCCCAAATCTGTATCGTCGGCAAGAGGGTCGCCAACTTTCAATTGTTCAGTCTTTTGAACAAATTGTTCAGTAAACTCTTTTGCAACATCCTTAACAATTATGAATCTTTTCGATGCAATACAGCTCTGCCCGCAGTTAACAAACCTCCCTTTGACTGCACCGTTGGAGGCCTTCTCAATATCTGCATCAATACAAACAATGAAAGGATCACTTCCTCCTAACTCTAATACGGTCTTTTTTAGTTTAGAAGTAGACCTCTGTGCCACTTTAACCCCAGCCGGTACACTTCCTGTGAATGTCACTGCATTAACTCCGTCTGAATCTATGAGTGACTCTGCACTCTTTGAATCTCCAACCAACGTCTGAAAGACCCCTTCTGGGACGCCAGCTTTGCTGAAAGTCTTTTCAATTTCAATCCCACATTGCAGAGTCGCGCTAGCTGGTTTTAATACAATGACGTTTCCAGCCATTAAAGAAGGAGCCGCAAACCTCAGTCCTTGCCAGTAAGGAAAATTCCACGGCATTATACTGGCTATCACACCTAGTGGCTCAAACTTGATGATGCTTTTTCTTGCATCTGTATTGACAACTTCTTCTCCTAGAAAGATTTTACCATTATCAGCAAAGTATTCAATTGTCCATGCACATTTATCGATTTCAGCTCTGGATTCTCTTATCGATTTTCCCATCTCCTGTGTAGCGGTCCTTGCAAGACTCTCTTTATTTTTCCTCAATTCAATGGCAAATGAATACAGATGATCAGCCCTCTTGTCGATGTCTTTTTTCCACTCCACAAACTCATTTCTTGCTCTTGTTACCAATTCATTTATTTGCTCTTGACTAATTATATCATATTCATTAACGACCTCTTCTGTTGCAGGATTTATTGTTTGTATCTTTCTTGAAGATCCAGTCGGAGCATCATTTCTTTTGCTCATCAAGAATCCAGCAACACGCCTCCTCCTGTTATGATCATAATTTTAACTTGGCAATCGTATTCATGCCATATTGAATGAACACCTCTGTGCTCCATTCTTGGTAAGATAGGTACATAGCATAAAGTTTGCCGCATTCCTGATATGAACATTGAAATGCTTTAGTCTATTTGATATATACCAGTTAAGGGCGAGTTTCCTTATCGACTAATCTGTATAATATCAATAGATTTTTGTGGGTACTTTTAATGCTACTAGCCATCCTGCCCAATCTAGGTAACTGCTTCAATAATCTCAACAAAATATACAGAATCCCTGGATCAAAAGCAAAAATAATTTTTCTAAAACTATCGTTGTGATTTTAGTATGATTTTTCTCTAGATGCTTCAGTTAAATGTTCATAAAAATAGTATCAAGGTTTCACTTACTATTATTTTATGACACATAGAAGCGGAAACTGGTTAGGAGCCAGGTGCGATATGTGAATATATTTTTCCTTGAGATCTGAAGTAATTCTGCGCTGAATTGCTTAGTCGAAGATATCGATTTGCTGTTCAGCATATGGGTTACTATATTGGCACCTAAGAGGCAATCGGTACCCTCCTCTACAAGCACTTTAAATGCAGAGAAATTACACCAACCCTACAGGAAGAATATATACCAACTGAGTAGTATATGCCTTCTTCATAATTCATTCTAGATTGAAGACTTTGTTTCCTTCCTGAAGGTATGTCCAGCACGACATTAACAGGTTAGTTTCTTCTTACCTAGATAGCTCTTTCAAACCTACTAAGTAGGAAAGTGCTACTGGACTTAAATAGCGCTGTTACTATACATTAGTGTGACAATTAAAACGACGAGACCAAATTCAGCAATCTTGTCTGACTTGGTAGTTACCGACCCAGAGACCGGCGAGCTAATCCACAAAGACACTGGTGAGGTTATTTCTGATAGTATATTATCCCCAGAAAAAGAATGGCGCTCTTTCGATATTGCAGAAAGTGAGAGTCGAGCACGAACAGGAACTCCTACTTCACTTGCGTTTCATGATATGGGGCTTTCCACAGTGATTGGCAAGGAAGCAACTGATGCCTCTGGCAACGTAATCGACACAGGTACTCGAATGAGAATGGGCAGACTTCGTATGTGGAATAATAGAAGTCAAATTCAGTCTTCAACAGAGAGGAGCTTGCAGAAAGCTTTTTCGATCCTTTCACGGTTAAAAGATAGACTGGGGCTGCCAAATCATGTAACTGAAAAGGCAGCATATACATATAGAAAAGCTCAGGAAAGAAGACTAGTTAGAGGAGACACCATAGATTCAGTATTAGCTGCTTCCATTTACATTGCTGCTAGACAGTCGGGAGTGCCAAGGACTCTGGAAGAAATCTCCGAAACCAGCAATGTCAAGCTCAAGCATGCAGCCAGATCTTATCGGCGTATTGTAACACAACTTGATATCAAAGCACCACTGATAGACCCGTCAAAATACATCACGAAGATAGCGAATAAACTAGGCTTTCATGAAAAGATAATACGTAAAGCCCTTGAGCTCATGGAACAGGCTCAGAAAAAGAATATTCTTGTGGGCAAGGACCCTATGAGTATGGCCACCACTATACTTTATCTTGCAAATGTTGCGGAAGGACATCATAAAACACAGTCTGAGATTGCAAAAGCAGCAGGAATAACGGAAGTAACCGTCAGAGCGAGATCAAAAGAACTTAGGGAAAAACTTGGTATAGGTCGTTCTGGACAGGAATATAGAGATATGCAATAACCATGAAGTCAAAGAGAATCGGTCATGGTGCGTGAATAAGGCCGATTTGGACCTACCACCAAGTGAGAAAATAAAACAAGAATTACTTAGTTGGAAAGGAGTTACAATACATGAGCATAATTTTGTAACTATAATGTTCTATGTGGACGGGATAGAGATGGGTCATCTGCATGGCGATTCAATCGCCGATCTAAAGTTCCCTGCGAAGGTCAGCAAGAAACTAGTAAAAGAGGGATATGTATCGCCACATCACATTATTCCAAAATCTGGATGGGTAAGTCACGAAATTCGGGATAATAAAGATGTTGAAAAAATAATAGAGCTGTTCCGCTTGCAGTATGATCGACTTACAAAGTCAGAGTAAATGATCTTCGCCTTTTAGGACTAGTCTTAATTCTTTTTTTCTATTTATTTTGCTTTATCAAAACGTGATGTTGTATCATCCCAATTTATAACGTTCCACCAAGCGGTAATGTAATCAGGTCTTCTGTTTTGATATTTGAGGTAATAAGCATGTTCCCATACATCACATCCCAAAAGTGGCATCAAACCTTCTGTTCTTGGACTTGTTTGGTTGGGCATTGATTTGTATTCTACTTTTTTAGAAGATGGATTGTAAACTAGCCATCCCCAACCACTACCTTGTATCAGTGCAGTAGTAGAAGAGAATTTCTCTTTAAAGTCTGAAAAACTTCCAAAGGATGTTTTTATTGCATCAGCTATGGAGCCGCCTGGTTCTCCTCCTCCACCATTTGGTTTCATATTGTTCCAAAATATGCTGTGGTTATCAAATCCTCCACCGTTAAAATTGATCGCCCCTTTTTGATCCGCTGGAACCTGATCAAGATTAGATAATATTTCCAAGATATCCATTTCTTGAATCTGAGGCGGACATTTCTCAAGTGCTGCATTTAGTTTGTCTGTATAGGTTTGATGATGTTTGGTATGGTGTATCTCCATAGTTTTTGCATCAATGTGTGGTTCTAGTGCGTCGTAGGCATAAGGTAGTGGAGGTAATTCATATTTTTTCAT
>Ga0114129_10003267_pt1 | contig 22756 bp, 4 predicted proteins | sample RhiMetdeltSRZDD1_FD_80071 | JGI IMG/M metagenome (GOLD analysis project Ga0114129, IMG submission 80071) | Populus rhizosphere microbial communities from Tennessee, USA - Rhizosphere MetaG P. deltoides SRZDD1 (version 2) (version 2) | ecosystem: Host-associated > Plants > Roots > Rhizosphere >... | reverse complement strand
GGATATATAACTTCGGCGCGCTGGAGGTGACCAACAGCACTTTCTCCGGCAACGCCGCCGAAATCGGTGGCGGCATTCTCAACGGCGGCACAATGGAGGTGACCAACAGCACCTTCTCGGGCAATTTTGCCATCACCAACGGCGGCGGCGGTGGCATCAGCAACGTCGGCACGGGGACCCTACAGAACACCATCGTCGCCAACAGTCCCTTTTTTGGCGGGAACTGCTCCGACGACCCCATGATCGACGGCGGCGGCAACCTGAGCTGGCCCGACACCACTTGCCCGGGCCTCAACGCCGACCCACTGCTCGGACCGTTGCAGGACAACAGCGGTCCCACGCCGACAATGGCGCTCCTCGGTGGCAGCCCGGCAATCGATGCTGGTGATGACAGTTCCTGCCCCGTTACCGACCAGCGCGGCATAAGTCGCCCGCAAGGTGTGGCCTGCGATATTGGCGCTTATGAAGCAGAATACAACCTCTTCTTGGTGACAAATACGAATGATAGTGGCGCGGGTTCGGTGCGTCAGGCCATAGTAGATGCGAATGCAGTCACGAATTTTGGCGGTCAGACAGATCAAATTCACTTCGATATCCCCGGCGCGGGCGTGCACACGATCCAGCCTGCCTCACCTCTGCCTGAAATTACCGATTCGGTGATCATTGACGGTACGACTCAGCCAGGGGCTTCATGTGCTGCATGGCCGCCAACCTTGACTGTTGAGATTGACGGTACCAATGTTAATCCGGGTGTCGATACGGCCGGCCTAACCATTACATCAGGCGGCAGCGGCAGTACCATACGCGGTCTTGTAATCAATCGCTTTGGTGTGAATGGGCTACCCTATGATAATGGTATTACGCTGAATGGAAGCGACTCCAATATCATTGAATGCAACTTCCTTGGAACGAGCACAGATGGATTGACCGACCTGGGTAACGGAGATGCCGGACTTGCAATATTCAATGGCTCGAACAACAATTTAATCGGTGGGGCAAACGCCAATCAACGCAACCTGATCTCCGGAAATGATGGCTACGGTTTGGATGTTGCCAACACATCTCTCAATAATACGATTCGCAACAATTATATAGGTGTCAACGCTTCAGGAGCTGTTGCTCTCGGCAATGGAAGTAACGGCGTGACACTCAACTCTAACTCCACCGCCACAATCATTGGTAATGTAGTTTCCGCGAACGGAGGCAGCGGTATTGCAGCCGACAACGCTGCTCAGGCAACCATCCTGGATAACTTTATCGGAACCGATCCCGTCGGCAGTGGATCATTGCCCAATGGCACAAACGGCATCACGCTTAATTCAGCTGGCAATATTATCGGTGGCGTTCTAGTTGGCGAAGGGAACACGATTGCAAACAATACGCTGAATGGGATATTGATCCAGGGTGCACTCTCAACCGATAATATGGTGCGCCGCAATAAGATCTTCAACAACGGCGGTCTGGGCATAGATTTGGACAACGATGCCATAACCGTCAACGACCCAGGCGACCCGGACTCAGGTCCAAACAATCTACAGAACTTCCCCATACTCATCACCGCGGATATTACCACCATGGGCGACCTGGTCATCACCTACAGCCTCGATTCAATTGCAACCAACAGTGCCTACCCGGTAAGCATTGAGCTCTTTGAGGCGGATAATGCACCAAGCGGCGAAGGCCACACCTTCCTTGACGTCACCGCCCCAATTGCCCCGGGATCATACTCCTTTGCTTTAGGCAATGCCGCTGCGTTGGGCGTGAGTGCGGGCGACCTCATCGTCGCCACGGCCACGGATGACGATGGCAATACGTCTGAGTTCAGCCCGGTGGTGAGCACAACCGATAGCTCCGTCTTCATTGTTACCAAGACCGCCGACACTAATGATGGAACCTGCGATGCAGACTGTTCTCTGCGCGAGGCTATCACGGCAGCCAATGCTGCGCCAAACGGCATCGCCCCAGACAAGATTCATTTCAATATTCCCGGAACAGGTTTGCATACCATCCAACCGACTTCGCCTCTGCCGAATATCACCGATCCGGTGATCATTGATGGGTATTCCCAACCCGGCTCGAGCCCTAACACTCTGGCGGTAGGCAACAACGCCGTCTTGCTCATCGAGCTCGATGGCAGCCTGGCAGGCAATTCCAATGGCTTGAGGCTCATGACTGATGACTCTACAGTGCGCGGGCTGGTGATCAATCGATTTTCCGGTGGCGTGGCTTCTTTGATCTATGTTGGCGGTTCAGGCAATAGTGTGGTGGAGGGCAATTTCCTCGGAACAGATGCTTCCGGAAACGCCGCCTTCCCAGCCGCCAATCAATCCGCTTACATCATCTCCGTCGATTCTACCGGCAACCGTATCGGCACAAATGGGGACGGTCTGAACGATGCCGGTGAGCGGAATGTGGTGTCTGGCAGCCTTACCGCCGGAATCCTGCTTTCATCCACGAATAACGTGGTGGCTGGCAACTACATTGGGACCAATGCGGCTGGCACCGCTGCACTCAACCTGGGCTCCACGATCGCCAGTCGCGGTGTAATGACCAACGACGATGGTAACCTCATCGGCACGAATGCCGACGGTCTCTCAGACGATTTGGAACGTAATATCATTTCGGGCAACAAGGGCATCGGTGTGTTCCTGACTGGCAGCAACAATGTGGTTTCAGGAAACTATATTGGTACGAATGCAGCCGGCGCCGTGGCCTTACCCAACCTCAACGAAGGTGTACAGATCGCGAGCGGTGCACAAAATAATACCATTGGCGGGACGGCAAATGGAGCAGGAAATCTCATCTCTGGCAACGGCCAAAACGGGATAGAAATTGCAAACAGCGGCGCAACGGGCAACCAGGTGCTCGGCAATTACATTGGCACAAATGCCGCTGGCACCGCAGCCATTTCCAACGGCGCCAATGGTGTCCGGATAATAGGCGGCGCCACTGGCAACGTGGTAGGCGATACGGATCACGACTTGGGTATGTGCAACCAAGCGTGCAATTTGATCGCCGGGAATGTTGCATCTGGCGTGATCATAACCGGCACCAATACGACCGGTAACAGCGTACAAGGCAACTACATCGGCACAAATGTGAGTGGTTCAGCTGCTACCCCGAATTCGAACGCAGGTGTAGCCATTGCAAATGACGCATCCGGCAATCTGGTTGGTGGGACAGTCGCCGGAGCAGGCAACCTCATTTCTGGCAACCTTGACCGAGGAATTCATATTAACAACAGCGCTGGAACCAATAACACGATACAGGGCAATTACATCGGAACAGACGCCAGCGGCACCAGTGATATACCGAATTCGTCCGCCGGCGTGGAAGTCAATGCACCAGGCAACTTCATCGGCGGCATATCAGTCGGCGCAGGTAACCTCATTTCTGGCAACCTGAATACCGGCTTGAGGCTTTCGGGCATAAACGCGACAAACAACATTGTGCAAGGCAACCACATCGGCACGGACGCAAGCGGTGAGAATCCGTTGCCAAACACAGATGTCGGCATCGGCATGTCGGGAGGTGCTGCAGATAACATTATCGGGGGCACGATACCAAATGCTCGAAACCTCATCTCTGGCAATGCAAATTATGGCATTGACATTCAGGGCGCGGGCACCTCTGGCAATCTCATTCAGGGCAATATCATTGGTGCAAATGCGAGTGGAATGGCAGCTCTAGCTAACAGCGCGGCGGGAGTGCTAATCCGTGAACAGGCCTCCAGCAACCTCGTTGGCGGCACAACACCAGAAGCACGTAACCTCATCTCCGGCAATGGTCGAGGCGTCCATATCCACACGAATACTATCGGCAATCTTGTCCAGGGCAACTACATTGGCACAGACTTGAACGGCACAGATGATCTGCCCAATACTCAGAATGGCATACAGATTGAACTGCAGGCGACAGACAATATCATTGGCGGCACAGATGCAGGCGCCGGCAACCTCATCGCTGGCAATGCACAGAATGGAATCTGGATGCGCAGCCCTGGCACAGAGAACAACCGGATTGAAGGCAATTTCATTGGGACGACCGCCGACGGCCTGGGCTTACTGCCCAACGGCGCTAATGGGGTTTCCATCTTTGATAGCGCCGCTAACAACATCGTCGGCGGCACAACTGCGGGAGCCGGCAACTTGATCGCCTACAACACCGCTGACGGCGTAGCCGTGCTCGATCCTGGCACCACGGGCAATGCGGTTCTTGGTAATGATATACATGCAAACAGCGGCCTGGGGATCGACCTGAATAACAACGGCGTCACGCCGAACGACCTGGATGACCCGGATACCGGTCCTAACAATTTCCAGAACTTCCCGGTCATTGCAACGGCCCTGGTCAATGCCAGCGATGAGCTTGTCATCACCTATAGTGTGGATTCGCTTCCGATCCATAGCGCCTATCCTTTGAGGGTCGAGTTCTTTAGAGCCGCTAACGGTGAGGGCGAAATATTCCTTGGAAGTGACAGCTCGGCCGCGCCCGGATCAAGTGTAGCTAACCTCGGCAGCGCGACCGCGCTTGGCGTCAATGGCAGCGACCAGATCGTGGCGACGGCCACGGATTCCGATGGCAACACCTCCGAATTTAGTGCGGCCACGGCTGTCACATTCGAAACCACCGTTTTTACGGTTACGAAGACGGCAGATACCGACGACGGAACCTGCGACGCTGACTGTTCTTTGCGTGAGGCGATTGAGGCCGCCAATGCTTCGACCAACGGCCTCTCGCCCGACCGCATTCACTTCAACATCCCTGGCACGGGCGTGCACACCATCCAGCCCACTTCGCCATTGCCCGGCATCAGTGGCGCGGTAGTCATTGACGGCTACACCCAGCCGGGCGCGAGTTGGAACACTCTGGCAGTGGGCAACAACGCCGTGCTGCTGATCGAACTGGATGGCAGTCTGGCCGGCAACGCGAGCGGCCTGGTATTTACAGCCCCAAACTCGACGGTGCGCGGGCTGGTCATCAATCGCTTTGTGGATTTCCCAAGCACACTCATCTATCTCTTCTATGCTCCCTCGGCGGATAACACGATAATCGAGGGGAACTTTCTCGGCACAGATGCCACCGGCACGACTGTTTTTCCCGCGCAGGCCCCGAACTACGGCGTCATCGCTTTTTCGACCAACAACCGCATCGGCACAAATGGCGATGGCGCGAATGACGCGGGGGAACGCAACCTCATCGCCGGTCATTCAACGGCCGGAATCGTCATCGGAACTTTGCCAACGCATAACAACAACATCGTGGCCGGCAACTATATCGGCACCAACGCGGACGGGACCGCAGCGTTAAGTGTTAGCGTTCTGGCCCGCGGCGTTTGGGCCGGGGATGGGGATGAGCATCGCATTGGAACGGACGCCAATGGCGTATCCGACGCGCTGGAGCGGAATGTGATTTCCGGCAATCCGCTGGTCGGCGTTTTACTGGACACATCCTCGACAAACAATGTAGTGGCCGGCAATTACATCGGCACAAATGCCTCCGGCACCGCAGACCTGGGTAATGGCACAGGTGTTGGGATCGCTTCCAGCAATAATCTCATCGGCGGAACATCCGCGGGCGCGGGCAATTTGATCTCGGGTAACAACGGTATTGGGGTGCTGATCCAGGGCGCCAGCGCTGCCACGAATACCGTACAGGGCAACTACATCGGCACGAACGTCAGTGGAACAGCGGCTCTGCCAAATTTGAATGGCATCGTGATTGCCAGCGGCGCCACCGATAACACCATTGGTGGGACGACGGAAGCTGCGCGCAATCTCATCTCAGGTAATAACGGCGGCGTAAACCTGACCGATGGCACAAGCGGCAACATCGTGGAAGGCAACTACATCGGCACCAACGCGAGCGGCATGAATTCTATCCCCAACATAGAGATGGGCATCTTCATTAGCAATGGGGCTACGAATAATGTGGTCGGTACGAATGGAGACGGCGTGTCCGATAATGAGGAGGGCAATCTCATTTCCGGTAATGGTTCGTACGGTGTTGGGATATCAAATAGCCCATCAAACGTAATAGCCGGGAATTACATCGGTGTGAACGCCATCGGCGATGGTGCAATAGGAAACGGCCTGGCCGGTATTTCAATGTCGGCAGACAATAACCGTATTGGCACGAATGCTGATGGCGTCAGTGACGAAGTTGAACGTAACGTCATTTCCGGCAATAACACGAATGGCGGTGTTTGGATTTTTGGCGGGACCGGGAATACAGTTGCCGGCAACTTTATCGGCACAAATGCTGATGGCACGGGGGCGATCCCAAACACGCGCGGCGTCTGGATTACAAACGCGATTTCCACCAACAACACTGTGGGCGGCACAACTGCCGCGGCACGTAATATCATCTCTGGCAATAGCGATGCGGGAGTTGTCCTGGACACAGGCACAAGCGACAATAAAGTGCAGGGTAACTACATCGGTGTGGACGCGAGTGGCCTATCGGCCCTGAGCAATGGAAACAACGGCCTCCAAATTACAAACGGGGCCAGTGCCAACACGATTGGCGGCGTAGACCCCGGGGCCGGAAATGTGCTCTCCGGCAATGGGCAGTACGGTTTGCATATTCGCGGAGCCGCGACAGATGGCAACGTGGCGCAGGGCAACCTCATTGGTCTCAATGCCGCTGGAACCGGTTATCTGGGGAACAACTGTGAGGGCGTCGTCATTGCCTCCAACGCCAGCAACAACACGCTGGGCGGCGCCATCCCCAATGCCCGGAATCTCGTCATGGGCAACAACCAAAGCGGGGTGACGCTGATTTCGGGCGCATCCAACAATACGGTTCAAAACAACGTGATCTCGGATAATGGGCAAAATATTCCAGCGTGCCTGGGGGCGGGCGGCCAGGGTATCTCCATCACGGAGGGGCCCGGCGGGACGACGACGGGCAACCGGGTGATCGGCAACTTGATCGGCACCGACCCCACCGGCCTGCTGGCGCGTTCAAACTCTTCCAACGGCATATTCATCAATGACGCCCCTGGCAACGTCATTGGCGGCCCAACCGGGGCCGAACGGAATATCATTTCGGGCAACGACAGAAGGGGTATCCTGATCCAAGGTGTGTTGTCAACCGACAATATCGTGCAGGGTAACTACATTGGTGCAGATGCCAGTGGCGCTGCAGCACTTGGCAATGGCACGGATGGAGTTTTAATTGACGATAGCGCTTCAAACAACACGATCGGTGGGACAACGATCGGCGCACTTAACCTCATCTCCGGCAACAGTGGCGCCGGGGTAAGCCTGACTGCAGGCACGAACAACAACATACTGCAGGGCAACTCCATCTTCAACAATCTAGGCCTTGGCATTGATTTGAACGCGGATGGTATTACACCAAACGACATTGGCGATGCCGATATAGGTCCAAACAACTTGCAAAATTTCCCCATCCTCAACATCGCTGAGACGTTGCCAGGCAAAACGCATGTGGAAGGACTCATTCACAGCACCGTGACAGCTAACCCTGGCGCTCCCGAGACCTTCACCCTCGACTTTTACGCCAACGCCTCGTGCGATCCTGCTTCCTACGGCGAAGGTCAAACTTATCTTGGCTCGGTATCTGCGCCCACGGACGGTTTGGGCAGTGGGCCGTTCGAGATAGATCTTCCGGTTCTCCCTGCTGGCGAATCGTTTGTGACGGCAACCGCTACCGATGCCAATGGAAATACTTCTGAATTCTCGCAGTGTGTTATCGCCGGGCCTGATAATACCGCCTGGCCGTTCGCCTTAGACCTCACACCCTCCTTCCTTGGCAACACGGCTGTCCAAACGCAGTATCTCGGCAAACAGGGTGAAGCCCGCTGGTATCGCTTCGAGGTGGATCCAGGCGACCGACTGACGATCACCCTGACTAATCTTCCGGCCAATTACGACCTCACAGTTTACAAAGACATCGGCGCGATCTACGACTTGCTCTCCGATCCAGAAACGCCTGAGGATCTGCTCCTGCTTGGCGCGGAATTTGCTGACTCAGCTTTCAGCCCGGATCGCTTCACGCCTGACCGGTTCACGCCCGACCGCTTCACGCCGGATGCTTACTCGGCTTTTGCTTTTAGCCCCGATCGCTTCACTGCGGATGTGTTCAGCCCGGATCGGTTCACAACGGACACCTTCAGCCCGGATCGGTTCACCTCCGATGTCTTCGCGCCTGATCGATTTACCCCTGATCGATTTACCCCCGATCGATTTACTCCCGATCGATTTACCCCGGATCGTTTCACGCCCGATCGCTTTACCCCGGACCGGTTTACGCCGGACCCGGAGGCCTTCACGAACGCGCAGTTCCGCGCGCTGGTCGCAGTCTCAGCTTTCGAAGGCACAGCCAGTGAAGGCATCGCTGTGAATACGTGGACCAACGACGGTTACTATTACGTGCGCGTGCTGGGTCGCAACGGCGCCTCCAGCATCATCCAACCATTCACTCTCACGGTACACAGGACGGCTACCACCTGTGGCGGGGTCGATCTCGGGTCACTTCCCGAGGGAAACCTGACCGTCCAAACCGGCACGTTCGATACGGTGATTCTCATGGATTCGACCCGCTTAACGATTGACGCGGGCCTCCAGCAAAGACTCAATCAACTGGCAGCAAGGACAAATGGCGCGCTTGTAGATGTGTCGGCTGATGCGCGCGTTGAGGCAGCCAATGAGCTGGCCGATAACAACGTGACGTGTCCTTATGCCAAGAATGTGGTGGCGCAGGCCATCAAACGCGTCGTGGACCTCTATCGTCCATCCGTCAAATATCTCGTAATCGTCGGCAATGATGGAACTATTCCGTTCTTCCGCCAGGCCGATCAATCGCTGCTCGCGCCCGAGTCGCAATATGCGCCCCCGGTCCGCGACACGAGTGCTTCGCAGGCTAGCCTGAGGAACAATCTGGTCCTGACACAAGACCCGTATGGCGCAGACCTGTTCGTATCCTACGACGCTCAGGCCCTGCCGCTGCCAGATGTGGCTGTGGGCCGCCTCGTTGAAACGGCGGGCGAGATCGTGGGCCAGATCGACGCCTTCCTCAACATGGGAAGCACTGGGCTTGTTCCTCATTCCTCACTTGTCACCGGCTACGATTTCCTGGAAGACGTCGCCAACGAAGTGAAGGAGGAGCTCGATCGTGGCATTGGAACGGCGGGTGACAAGTTGATTGCCGACTCAACTCTCTCGCCTTATGCAACAGCTGAGACTGACCCAACTGTCCCACCCGATAGATTGCCGTGGACGGCGGCCCAACTGAGCCAGGCCTTGCTCGGCCAGCGTCACGATCTGATTTTCCTTGCCGGTCATTTCAGCGCCCAAAGCGCCATGGCTGCTGATTATCAAACACGCCTCCTGACTGCGGACATCGTGGATTCCCAGATCAACCTGAATGGCACCATCGTCTTCAGTGCAGGATGTCACTCTGGCTACAATCTAGTGGATGGAGACGGAGTGATCCTGGCCGGCGACAGCAATGAATTGGATTGGGCGCAAGCCTTCGCCCGGAAGCAAGCGATTCTCATTGCCGGCACAGGCTATCAATACGGCGATACAGACTTTGTCGAGTATAGCGAGCGTTTGTATCTAGAATTCGCCAGACAACTGCGAACCGGCACGGGGCCAGTCTCAGTTGGCGAGGCGCTGATGGCGGCCAAACACGAATATCTGACCGCCACGCCAGTTATGCGCGGCATCCACGCCAAGGCTTATCTTGAAGCAACACTCTTCGGCTTGCCAATGGTACAGGTGAACATGCCTGGCGAACGGATCCTGCCCACACCTGATTCTTCAGTGGCCACTTCAACCAGGCCCTTCACCGCGCAACCGGGCGACGCTGGTGATCAATTAGAACTGCGCTATCAGGATCTGGTGGACTTGGAAACTCCAACGGAAGAAGTGATCAGGAGCATCACCAATGCGGCTGATTACAACGATATCCGGGAAGCAACTTATCGTCTGGGACTGGGCGATGGTGCAGGGAACAATCGGGTCCTTACCAACCCGGTTGAGCCGATATTGCCGCTCCAAATCGTAAACGTCTCCGGTCCGGAGATCGCCGGGCAACAGTTCGTGTTGCGCGGCGTGGGCTTCCGCGAAGGCCACTTCAGCGATCTGCCTAACATCCTGCCTCTCACCGGCGCGCCCGCCACGGAACTGCGAGGCGTTCATGGGCTGTTCACTTCAGAGACGTTCTATCCTGTGCGCCCATGGAGTGTAAATTACTACGATGCCCTGGCAACGGGCGGCGCAACATACCTCTACCTCACACCAGCCCAATACAAATCGAACGCGCCTGACTCAGACGTGGGTACGCTGCGCGTGTACAGCAAGATGACTCTTCGCTTGTTCTATAGCGCGAATGTAACTGACGAAGGCGCGGCCGCGCCGCCGCCAGCCATTCTGCATGTGCTCGCGACTGCCGATGGCAACAACCTCAACTTTGATGTTGGCGCCGTGGCTGACCCAGTGGCAGGTGTGCAGGCGGTATGGGTGACCTATAGCGATTTGGATCATCCGGAGACGGGCTGGCGTTCACTCGACCTGGCTCAAACCAACCCGAACGACTCCACCCAATGGGTAGGTACACAACAGTTCTCTAGCCCTGCACGCATTCGTTACATTGTGCAGGCCGTTAGTGGCACGGGCCTCGTGACGCTTTCCACCAACGTTGGAGCTTACTATGAGGCCGATATTGATCCCGGTGCGCCACCACCTGCTCCCCCACCTGATGCTCCACCGTTGCCGATTACCAGGCTGACCCTGATCGATCCGCCAGCGGACGGCATCTACGGCGGTACTGCGACCGTGATAGCCAAACTATCCAGCGACGGCGATCCCGTTGAAGGTGCGACCGTCAACCTCAACTTTGGCTCTCAGGTTGTCGAACTTGAGTCCGATTCTAGCGGTCAGGTGAGTCACACGTTCGCGCTTAATCTCACGCCCGGTGAATATACCATTCGTGCCACGTTTGCCGGGAATATTGATTACGCGCCCGCGGATGATGTAACCGCCTCATTTAGGCTACAAAAACAGCCGACAAGTCTTACGCTTTCACCTGTTATCGATGGCAACCAGGCTTCCTTCATTGGAACGCTGGTTGACGCGGAAGGTAACCCCCTGGGTCAGCATACGGTCGTCTTTGTGCTCGAACGCACGGACGGTTATGCTACAGTGCTGGCCGCTGTCACCAAGCCCTGGGGGGATGCGATCCCAAATCTCACCAGCCTGCCAGCTGGACACTACACCGTGACGGCATACTTTGGCCAACCTGTACCGAACACCGAAATCGATTTAACGAGCCAGATCTATGGTCCATCGTCAGACACCGACGAGTTTGATGTCGGGTTGGTTTTCCTGCCGGAATTACCTATTGACTCCTTCAATCAGCCCAAGGGAGCATTGTCGAGCCAGTGGCAATACAACAACCCGGGTGGTTATCGTATTGTCAATAACCAGCTGACAACCATCAGTGGTGGTCCACTCTATTGGAGAGCGACAAGCTATGCATCCAATCAGGGAGTCTACGTGACTTTTGCCAGAGTCGACACGAATTCCACCCACCAGGCCTTATTACTAAAAGTGCAGGGAGGCAGTCAGCCCGATTGGCAACAAGGTGCGATGGCGGTGGTGTATGATGCCAGGCAACATGTCATTCGAGTCGAAACGTATCAGGCAAACAAGAACCAAAACTGGACCACATACGCAAATACGCCCGTTACCTTACAGGATGGCGACCAACTGGGAGCGATGGCGCTGGCCGACGGTGAAGTTCACATTTTCGTCAATGGCAACCTGATTGCCTCGACAACGCTTAACGCAGTCGATCAAGCTTTCTTCAACAGTCGTGGCGGATACATTGGTCTGTGGTTCAAAGCGGCTAGGGCCGCTGTACTGGATGACTTCGGTGGCGGGACAATCCTGCCCTAAATATGCCAGGTAGCCAGAACACCGACTATGTCTAAGCCCTGCAGGTTCCTAACACCGGCAGGGCTTAGAATAATTCTCGGGTAAAGTTGCACCTTCCATCCATTTGTTGTAGGATATAGAATAAGATAGTGGACACCCTCTCCAATATTCTCAGTGTTTATATTCCCATGGATCGGCGACAGGCGTTGGCCCACGGACGAAGTCTGCCAGACCGTACGCAGGGCGCGGCCTTGTTCGCCGACATTTCCGGCTTCACCGCGCTGACCGAGTCCCTAGTTAATGAACTGGGCCCGCAGCGCGGCGCGGATGAACTAACCGTCCACCTCAACCGGGTGTTCACCGCATTGATCGATGAGCTGCATGCCTATGGGGGCAGTGTGATCAGTTTCGGTGGTGATGCCCTCCTGTGCTGGTTCGACGCGGATAACGGCTTGCGGGCAGTGACCTGTGCTCTGGCTATGCAACGAGCACTGGGGGCCTTCGTTGCTGTAAAAATCCCCTCCGGCAAGACAGTATCGTTGGTTATGAAGGTCGCGGTGGCCGTTGGCCCGGCCAGGCGATTCGTGGTCGGTGACCCGCGGCTGCAGATCATGGACGTGCTGGTCGGAACTACATTCAACCATCTCGCTATTGCCGCGAACCAGGCTCAGCGAGGCGAAGTGATGCTGGACGGATCGGTTGGCGAGTTGTTGGGCGACCAGGTGGAGGTGGAAAGTTGGCGTGTTGCCGACAACACAGACCGTCGATGTGGGGTGTTGAAAACGTTAAGAGTTCCGGTTGACACCTTGCCATGGCCGTCCATTCCGCCTGGTCAGTTGAGCGAAGATCAACTCCGTCCCTGGGTTCTACCGCAAGTGTACAATCGTCTGCAGGCAGGCCATGGTGATTTCCTGGCAGAGCTGCGCCCGGCAGTCGCGCTTTTTCTACGCTTTGGCGATTTGGACTATGATCGCGACGAGACGGCCGGGGAAAAACTCAACGCGTACATCTGTGAGGTGCAACGGACCTTCGCCCAGTACGACGGTGCCCTCCTTCAAATAAACATTGGCGACAAGGGCAGTTCCCTGTATGCCAGTTTCGGTGCTCCGCTGGCACATGAAGATGACGCTCAGCGAGCCGTACTGGCGGCTCTGGATTTGCGAGTTTCCGCATTGCCCTTTACGTTCGATTTTCAGATTGGCATTAGCCAGGGACTGATGTGGACCGGAGCATATGGCTCGGCTGCCTGCCGGACGTATAGCATCCTGGGTGACGAAGTAAATCTGGCGGCTCGCTTGATGCAAGCTGCTGACTTCGGTCAAATTTTGGTTAGCAAGACCATTCGGCAAAATGTGGGCGATCAGATTTTCAATTGGGCCGAACTACCACCCATTGAAGTTCGAGGAAAAGCTGGATCCATCGAAGTGGCCAGCCCTATCAAGCGAATCAACTTTCACATTCCCGAATGGCGTTATGCCCTTCCGATGATCGGCCGCAAGAATGAATTGGTATTGATCGGCCAGAAACTGGATCAGGCATTGGCCGGCCACGGACAGATCCTCGCCGTGACCGGAGAAGCCGGGCTGGGTAAGTCGCGTCTGATCGCTGAGGCCGTTCAATTGGCTCGCGAAAAAAATATTCTGGGCTACGGCGGCGAGTGCGAATCGTATGGCACATCCACCAGCTATTTAGTCTGGCGGAGTATTTGGGAAGATTTTTTTGAACTGAATCCAGGCTGGTCGCTGGACGAGAAAATCCGTTTTCTGGAAAATAGACTAACCCAAATTGACCCGTTGCTGACGGCTCGTCTACCACTGTTGGGAGACATACTGAATTTGGCTATCCCTGATAATGAACTGACCCAGGCCTTTGATCCAAAACTGCGTAAGGACTCGCGCGAGTCGCTGCTCGTTACCTGTTTGCAGGCCCGGGCTGCAAGGACGCCTATTCTCATCGTGTTGGAGGATTGTCATTGGCTCGACCCACTCTCGTATGACCTCCTGGAAGCCATCGGACGGGCTACTCTGAACCTACCGGTGTTTTTGCTCATGGCGTATCGGCCACCTGAGTTGGACGATCTAAAGGCGCCGCGCACTCTACAACTACCCAACCGTACTGAAATCGCACTGGGCAACTTCGAGCCTGCTGAATCGGCTCTGCTCATTCAACTCAAACTTAAGCAGGTTTTCGACATAGAGACGGAGCCGCCTCCAGAACTGATCGCCCGTATCACCGAGCGCTCCGAAGGCAACCCCTTCTATATCGAGGAACTTCTTAACTACTTGCGCGATCGGAACATCAACCCAAGTGATGTGGCCGCGCTGACCACCCTCGATATGCCCAATAGTTTGCGCAGCTTGATTCTAAGCCGGATCGACCAACTCACGGAAAGCCAGAAAAGTACGTTGAAGGTCGCGAGCGTCGTTGGCCGTCTGTTTCGGGCCGCCGTTCTTTGGAACGCGTACCCGCAGCTGGGTGATGTTAGCCAAATCCTGGAGGATCTGAATTTTTTAAGCCGCATCGAATTGACCCTCGTCGATTCGGAACCAGAACTGACCTATTTGTTCCGGCATATTGTGACTCACGAAGTTTCTTATGAGAGTCTGCCTTACGCCACTCGCGCCTTCCTGCATGGCTTGATCGCTGAATATATAGAGCAGGCCTATGGTCAAAATCTGGAGCAGTGGATCTACCTGCTGGCATTCCATTATGGGCACAGTGAGAACCAGGTTAAACGGCGCGAATATTTTTTGAAAGCGGGAGCGACGGCGCAGGCTACCTACGCTAATTTAGCAGCATTGGAATACTATCAAGGTGCCCTGCCTCTGCTGGTCGAGGCGGAGAGAATCGCCACAACACTTCAAATTGGTCAGGTCTTAACATTGATTGGCGAGTGGCCCAAAGCCGGTGAGCATTATCAGCAGGCATTGGATCTGGCAGAACAACTCGGCGATCAGCACGCCAAGGCTCGAAGTGAAACAGCCATGGGAGAACTATTGCGAAAACAAGGAAAATATACCGAGGCTCTGAATTGGCTCGATCGTGCTCGGGTTACCTTTGAAAACCTTAACGATGAAGCTGGGATTGCTCAAACCTTGCATGTTGCCGGTTCATTAGCGGCTCAACAGGGTCAATATGAAATCGCTAAGGAGCGTTACACGACCAGTCTCACAATCCGCCGCAAACTTGGTGATACACCGCGCATTGCCAGTTTGTTAGGCAATTTGGGCATTGTAGCCCGTTATGAAGGAGATAACGCCAAAGCACGTCAGTTGCGAGAGGAAAGTCTGGTTGCCTGGCGCGAATCGGGTGACAAGTGGGGCATCTCATCAGCTCTTAACAACCTGGGAAATATTGTGCTGGATCAGGGAGACTTCGCTTTGGCCCGCCATTATCTCGAAGAAGCACTCAGTATGGATCGTCAGATCGGTGACCGCTCGTCCATTGCCAATGCGCTGAATAATCTTGGTAATGTAATGCGAACACTGCATGAGTTTTCCACAGCTCAGGCACTGTATAAAGAGAGCCTCTCGATCAGTCTCGATTTGGATGACAAATGGGCCGTCGCGTATGCACTGGAAGATGCGGGTCAAATGTATGCTTTGTCTGACCAGGCCGAGCTGGCATTCCGGCTGGTCGGCGCTGCCGACGCGATTCGAGACGAGATTGGCTCACCGCGCTCATCGGCCGAGCAGGCGAAACTGAATGAAATGCTGCAGCGAGCGGCAGCCGCACTGGATGAAGCCTCCCGTAAAGATGCGGTAGCCAGTGGCCGCTCGACGCCTCTCCCTCAGATGATTGACTTTATTCTAAAACAAACGTAACGGTGGCGTGCATTGCCAGCGCGGAAACCATGCCAAACCTGCGCCGCTCCATACCAGAACCTTGACGGTTCTTCGTCAGGTGTATCCCGTCTATCTGGAAAAAACGAATGGACCGGCTCGCATGTGAGCCGGTCCATTCATATTACTTTTAGCTGTGACCGCACGTAGCAGAGTACAACTCCTATGGAAAAGGCGGAAACGCATTCTGCACCAGTTGAACAAACTGATTCTGGAACCAGCGGCCTGAAACGGGCGCGTTCGGCAGAGCGCCGGTCAGGTTGTTGCCATTCAACTGGTTGCCAGTGTAGGTCGGATCGCACATTCGATCGAAGCCCTTGCCGCCGGGGTTCTCCGGTCCGGTCGGGATGAGCGAGCTGGAGCCATCCGACTCGCCGGGCGGCTTGACCCAGACGAATGCATCAATACCCGTCAACGGGTTGGCTGTCGGACGAGCGCCGATGCCAGCGCCATTCTGGTTACACCAGTTGCCTTTATGAATGCGTTTGTCTATGCGGCTTTCCATAACAAATGTGCTTAGTACAGTGGAAGTGCTTGCCGCCGTAGGACGATTCGTACCGCCCCATCCGTTGCGCGATGTATCGATGATCACACCCACGCTGGGTGGGTAGGCATCATTGCCTGTGATGAGCGCATTACGCAGGGCAATGATGTAGGGTTGTTCGTCGATGTAATCGTTCCAGTCATACCAGCCTTGTAGTGATCGGACAGGATTTCCACTGACCATCGTGTTCGCGTCCATGAAGGGTTCATCCACGGGGTTGTAGTTGGCGGTGTTGCTGATGAAGCCGTCCACTTTGCTGTTGCCCCCCGGAATACCAATTCCAACCTGCTTGAGGAGGTTTACGAATGGCGTAAAGTTCGATGGCCAGCCGAGCCAGGCCGCGTGAGCCACATCGATGTAGGCGTACGTATTGCTGAGGGAACGCAGTGTGCCGACGGCATACTGAACACCTTGCACATAGGCACCTGTGGATTGCGCTTCAGCGCACTTGGCGAAGCTCAGATTAGTGACCAGATTTGGCAATGAGTCAGGCTCGATCACCATAACGATTCGCAGATTGCTGTATTGTGACTGGCTGATGGTATTGTAGATCGCGTCGATGTACTCCGTCTTGTAACGGTTAAGGCCATTCTGAGCGATCAACAGCTCACCGTTGGAAGCCAACGCCGAACAGTCACGATTAGGCAGGTCATAGACGACGATGCCAATGGCATTCGCACCTTGGGCAAGCGCCGCATTGAGGTGCCCAGCCAAACTTCTTGGATAACCGTTCGTCCCGTTAACCGCGTCGATGCTATCCAGCCAGACGAAGGTTGGGTAATTCGCCACTTGCCTCATCTGCGAGGCCAGTGTGCCGCCCTGCAGATCCGCTGCTGCATTGACCGAAGCGATGTAGTCCACATTTCGATAGAATGTTGCACCGATAAACGGGTTATCCAGATGTGTGCCGGGAGGCGGATTCGTCGGTGTTCGCGTCGGCGTAGCACTTGGACCACCAGGGGTATTCGTTCGAGTAGGAGTAAATGTTGATCCAATCGGCGTGTTAGTGCGCGAAGGAGTGGCGGTCGGAGAATTGGTTGGGCCACCGGGTGTATTGGTCCGCGTCGGTGTATTGGTTGGTCCACCGCCGCCAGGTTCTGTGCCCCAGACGAGCGCTCCGTTGCGATAGAGTGTTACGCGATCCCAATCGGCGAATAAAGTTTTGGTGGGGTCAAACGAGTAATCACCTGTTTCGTTGTAGTCGGACCAATCGGTCTTGGCGAAACGAGTTTGAATTTCACCACTCTGACCACCAGCAGCAATGGAGCCAGCCGCCGGGTTAAATCCAACTTCCATGTAGAAGTCCGCTCCGGTGCGTGGTGGATTGACCTGGACGAATGTGCCAGTGAGACTGCTGCAATTGCCTGGAATGGCAGAGAAGTCACAGAAGAAGTTCTGGCCTACGGTTCCTTCGCGCGTGTACCAGTAGCGTATCTTCAACTCGCTCAGTGGCACACTACTGCCACCTGTATTGACGATATTGAAGTGTGGCTTCACCTGGTTATTTCCTGCATTGGTGTCTGACGCTCGATATTGAACTTTGAGCGTACTTGGCCCACTGGGCGTATTCGTTCGAGTAGGTGTTCGCGAAGGCGAAGCCGTAGCAGTTGGACCTAGGGGGGTGTTGGTCCGCGTAGGTGTATTCGTTGGTCCTGTTGGCGTGTTCGTGCGTGTGGGTGTTCGCGTGAGTGTATTGGTTGGGCCCATGGGTGTATTTGTCCGTGTGGGCGTTGCAGATGGGGCTACCGTGGACGTTGGGACGGGTGTGCCACCGGGAGCACTTCCCCAGGCAAGGGAGCCATTGATGTATGCAGGAACGGTTGGCCAATCCGTATAAGCAGAAGGCAGAGTCCCGGTGGTGTGCCACCAGTCGTTCGTGCCGCTGTGGTTGCTGCTCCAATCATTCAGGTGCAGGGTTGTTTGAAATTCCCATGAGGCCCCCGCAGCCAGCGAAGCAGTTCCATAGCTAACTGTGAAGTAATAGGTAGAACCGGAAGCCTGTGTGGGGCCTGAAATTGTGGCTACATTCGATTGATCCCACCACTTTTCCAGCAGATACTTCGAAGCGGGTTGGGAGCCATCCAAACTGAAGTAAACACGGACAGATATGTTGGATTGCGGGCTGCTACCTGTGTTAATGACTCGAAAATAAAAATCAGAGCGAGTTGTATTATCCGAGCCGCCGAGCCGCAGTTGAACCTTCAGATTTCCTCCGCTCACGGCTGTATTGGTCGCGGTCGGTGGTAAAGAAGTGTTTGTCCGCGTAGCAGTCGGTCCGCCGGGTGTGTTGGTAGGGCCGCTGCCAGGAAGATTATCGTTACGATGTGTGAACAGCAGGTCCTTTGTGAACTGACCCATGAAGTTCTCGCCGCCCAGCAGGTTATAGCTTTGGTCAAACATGACCGGCTGCCAAAATTGATCGAACACCCAGGCCGTCCAGCTTAAGCCCTTTGCTTCTATATAGTTGCTGAACGGTACACCATAACCGGATTGGGTACCGCTGGTGGGAACAGCACCTCCCTGCTGCCAGCCCCATTCCGTGATGAAGAATGGCACCGAGTTTGCAGCATTCCCAAACCAGGAATCCCAGGTGCTTTGACCACCATGCTCCGGATAAATATGGGCGACATACACCAGGTTGCTGCCCACAAACGGAGAGCTGGCAGCGCTGGAGAGATTCTGCGACCACCGCGGACCGCCGATCAGAATCAGGTTGTTCGGCGCATGAGAACGGATGATATCCACCCAGGGTTGCGCCCACTGTTTCCATGTGGACCAATTATCCGGGTTAATGGGCTCGTTATAAAGTTCAAAGATTACGTTGGGGGTATTGGCATAGCGAGGTGCCACGTAATTCCAGAAGGCGCGCGTCGCTGTATCCACTTCACTGTTGTTGTAATCTCGAATATAGTGCCAGTCTATGATGCAGTAAATCTGGCGACTGATACAGTTTTGAATGGCAGGATTCAGGTGATTATTGAAGTACGTATCCGGGTTGGCTCGCCACCCAGGCTGTCCATCAATGGCATCCGGATACACCGGAAAGCGCACCACACGCGCGTACCAGCCATCGGCCGCGTCGGTCAACATGTTGGTCAAAGTCTGAGCACTGCGCGGACGGGAATTTGCCACCGAGACATCGATAAGAGATACCCCCCGAAGAACAACATTATTTCCCTGTGGATCTCTAATGAACCTGCCAGAGACACTCAACCAGGGCGTACTGATCGCGTGGACCGTGCCAGTAGGCAGTAACAAGCTTAAGACCAGCACAGAGATCATCAGCAAAGAAAAAAACAGTGAACCTAACTTTACGCTTTGGGACATTGCGTTCTCCTTTTCCGTTATCTTTCGAGAACAAGGGATGTTGTGAAACGGATGCTCCAAACGCTTGCAGTTCTTACCGGATAAATCCTTTTGTCGAATAGGCTGGCTCCTTAAACAGGAATTAATTTATTGTATATACCGCTAGTTTTAACAGTTGCAACCCTGTAACTTTGTTACAGTTTCGCTCGATCTGGATCAACAGTTATGGAAAGTGCTCTCGTTCCGAATGTTCTCATTATATTCAAAATGAATCCGATGCTCAATCGCTAGGGCGAAATTGGGTATGTGCATTATCATCCGCCCATCCACCAAGGAGATGACAATGCAATTTGGAATCAGTATCCCAGCTTTTGCAGATTTTAGTGACCCACGAGCGCTGGCTGATCTTGCCCATGAAGCGGAGAGCGCAGGATGGGACGGCTTTTTCATCTGGGACGCCATGTTCTTCGACCCCACCTTTCATCCCATTGCCGACCCATGGGTGTCGCTGGCAGCGGTGGCAATGCTCACCGAGCGAATGCGCATCGGGACCCTGGTCACACCGATCGCCCGCCGCCGACCATGGAAGCTGGCGCGTGAAACCGTATCCGTAGACCGACTCTCAAATGGACGCCTCACTCTGGGAGTGGGCCTGGGTGACCCTTCTCAATGGGACTTTGGTTTCTTCGACGAGGTGACCGATGCCAGGACCCGCGCCCGCAAGCTCGATGAAGGCCTCGAAGTATTGACCGGATTATGGACCGCCCAACCGTTCAGTTATCAAGGCGAGCAGTTCGATGTGAAAGAAGTGACCTTCCGCCCAACGCCTATCCAATCTCCGCGCATTCCGATTTGGGTGGGCGGCTGGTATCCCAACAAGCCGCCGCTTCGTCGAGCCGCGCACTGGGATGGGGTCTGCCCCATCAAATGGGGCGGCTCGATCGCGCCAGAGGAATGGCAGGAGTTATTGGCTTACATACAGAAACATCGCAGCAGTACCACGCCGTTTGATGCTGTTCATTCCGGCGCGACACCAGGTGACAACCCCACACAAGCAGCTGAGATGATTCAACCGTATGTCGAGGCTGGCGTCACCTGGTGGATCGAACCTGTTGACCCGTGGCGCTTTGGCTGGAGTTATGAAGTACCCTGGGCACCAGAAGCCACAGTGCTTATAAGGGAACGTGTTCGGCAAGGGCCGCCACGAATCTGACCACCTCCCCATAAACTAAAACTCAGCCTAAAAGACTCCCCGGCTTTCTGGGGAGTCTTTTAGATTGGGCAGGCTAATGGACTGGTCTCGGCCGCATGGAGCTAAAGAGCAAATACGCACCAGCCAGGATGATTGCCAAAGGCCAGAAGATTTCCGTATAGGAGGCAAAGAAAACCGAGGCCACTGCGAACGCCAGCAAAATGATCGTCACGACCTTTGCCCAGTCCCTGGCATGCCGTAACCAGACGACTGCGAACGTTGCAGCCAATCCGAACATCAGCACGGCGTTGGCATAACCACCCTGCGCTTCATTACGAATCCATCCCGCGATAGCCGCACCCGCAATCACAGCCAGAGTCGTCATCACGCCCGCCGGGATGATCGCCCACCAATGTTCCATGGAACGGAAATAGAGGATGAAAAATGGAAGAGCCACTGCAAAGAGGAACACGGATCCGAAATACGCAGCGGTATCCCCTTCGCCAGCAGCCATTGCTGGCGCAATGCTCAAGACGGCCAATATATACGCCACGAGCAAAGCCCAGGTGTGAGCGCGGTTGTTGAGATACACCACAAAGAAACCCAAGCCTACCAGGAAAAGGAACAAAGAGCCGATCCATTCGCCGCCGATGTTATCCACCAACAGAGTGGTGAGGGCCAGAAACAGCATCAGGGCGCCAGGGATAAGCGCCCACCAGTTGCGGACGCGGTCCGCGAGATAGGCCGCGCCAAAGGGGAGCAGCAGGCCAATGAATAGCGGGGATCCAACCGCGGCACTGTCCACATCATCGGTTGCCAGCCCAACCGTAACTGCCAGGCCCCCAAAAATCCCCGCGGGAAAAAGCCAGCCCCAATCCTTCCAACCGCTCAAGGCATAGCTAAGAAATGCCCCAAAACTGACCAGAGCAAAGATCCACATCCAGGTACTTTCCGGAAGCTGATCCAGGTAGCCCATTTGCTGCGTGAGTGCCAGCGCGCCACCCACGATCAACAAAACGCCCCAGAATAGACTCGATTTATTGACATTCATCGGAAACCTCCTTTTGATTTTTATACCTCAGTATACGCCTTTTGTCCCGAAGCGCCTCATGCAGTAGAGGGGTATTTTGCCTGTCCTACCAGACAGGTTTGCAGATCAACCAACCGGAACCACCACAAAGTCCGCTCAAAGAATCCCTGGACAAAAACAAATAACGCCCAGTCAGCACACATAACGACCTTTTTATGTATAATCCATTCATTCTTCGACAAGATAATCAGATTGAAAAAATATCTCTCCAAGAAGCTGATGAAACCTATGACCGTCTGCAAACAAGTAGTTCGCGAAGGATTCCATGTCGTTGAGGAAGGAGGTGGTGGCCAACATATTCATAAACTTGCTGATGAATTCCCTCGAACCCATAAACCATAGGAGAAAAAGAGATGAAGAAAAGTTTGCTTTTTGTTTTGAGCCTTGTGGTGGTCGCATCCCTGGTACTTACTGCCTGTGCGCCTGCAGCGACAGCTACAGAAGCAGCGCAATTCACCTGTGCGCTGATCACGCCAAATCCATTAGGCGACCGCTCTTTCATTGATGCATCCGCGCGGGGTATCGAAAAAGCCAATGCGGAACTGCCGGTCAAGTGCGACATCATTGAGACCAACGGCGTAGCCGAGCATGAAACCGCTCTGCGCGGCGCGATTTCCCAGAACTATGACCTGGTGCTTGGTCTGGCCATGGATACAGAGATGTTCGTCAACCTTGCCAAGGAGTTCCCGGATCAAAAGTTCGCATCACCTTCCGAAATCTTCCTTGATGAGCTGCCCCCGAACATGGTCGCCTATCAGATTGACGTGCACGAATCCAGTTTCCTGGTGGGTGTGATCGTCGGTTCCCTGACCAAGACCAAGACCGTCGGCGCGGTGGTCGGCGGCGATGCCCCGGGCTTGAACCAGTTCTTCT
>Ga0114129_10003265_pt1 | contig 22761 bp, 22 predicted proteins | sample RhiMetdeltSRZDD1_FD_80071 | JGI IMG/M metagenome (GOLD analysis project Ga0114129, IMG submission 80071) | Populus rhizosphere microbial communities from Tennessee, USA - Rhizosphere MetaG P. deltoides SRZDD1 (version 2) (version 2) | ecosystem: Host-associated > Plants > Roots > Rhizosphere >... | reverse complement strand
GGTCGTTTCCCGCGGTAGCCGTAGAGCGGCACGGCTCCGTAGAGTAGGTGGCGCGATGAAGACCCGCGACCTCCGCGTCGAAGGCTACCGGCCGCTCATCCCGCCGGCGATCCTGCTCGACGATCTTCCGCTCACCGAGACAGGATCGCGGACGGTCGCGAACGCGCGAGAGGAGCTCGTACGCATCCTCGATCGCGAGGACGACCGCCTCATCGTCGTGGTCGGGCCGTGCTCGGTGCACGATGTCGAGGCCGCAATGGAATACGCGCGCCGGCTCGCGACGGTCGCGAAGGATCTCGCCTCGGATCTGCGGATCGTGATGCGTGTGTACTTCGAAAAGCCCCGGACGACGGTCGGTTGGAAGGGCCTGATCAACGATCCCGGCCTTGACGGCAGCTTCCGCATCAACGACGGCCTGCGGCTCGCGCGCCGTTTGCTGCTCGATCTCGCGGAGCTCGGCATGCCCGCGGGCTGTGAGTTCCTCGATCCCGTTTCACCGCAGTACACCTCTGATCTCGTCAGCTGGGGTGCGATCGGCGCCCGCACCACCGAGAGTCAGGTGCATCGCGAGCTCGCCTCAGGTCTGTCGATGCCGGTCGGCTTCAAGAACGGGACCGGCGGCACAGTGCAGATCGCGATCGACGCGGTGAGAGCGACCGCGCATCCGCACAGCTTCATCGGTGTCACCGAGCAAGGCCTTGCGGCCTTCGTGAGCACGCGCGGAAATCCGTACGGCCACGTCATCCTGCGGGGCGGCGCTCGCGGTCCGAACTACGACAAGGCGAGCGTGCGTGGCGCACTCGACGCGCTGCGCGACACGGGCCTTCCGGAAAGACTCATCGTCGATGCGAGCCACGGGAACAGCGAACGGGATCACCTGCGGCAGCCCGCCGTCGCAGCCGAGATCGCGGACCAGATCGCGGCCGGCGAACGCGGCATCGCCGGCGTGATGATCGAGAGCTTCCTCGTCGCGGGACGCCAGGAGCTGACGGATCCGGCGCGGCTGGTCTACGGGCAGAGCATCACCGACGCGTGCATCGGGTGGGACGACACGGTGGCGGTGCTCGACGGTCTGGCTGGGGCGGCCCGGGAACGTCGCTCGCGGAGCGAGGGTCAGCGGCCTCGGGTCGCGTCCACCAAGCGGTAGCCGAATCCTCGCGCGGTCTCGATCGCGACCTCGGTCACGGTCGCGTCCTCGAGCTTCTTCCGCAGTCGCCCGACATGGACGTCGACGAGTCGCGTGTCGCTGCCCGGCTCGTAGCCCCACACGCCCGTCAGCAGATCGTCACGGGTGAACACGCGGCCCGGCTCACCGGCGAGCGTGCGCAGGAGCTTGAACTCCGTTGGCGTGAGCTGCACCTGGCGGTCGCCGGCGATCGCTTGAACACTGCCGCTGTCGATCACGAACCGACCGAACCGCAGCTGCTTCGCGCCGGGGCCGTCATGCGACATCTGCGCGCGGCGGAGCAGCGCCTCGATGCGAGCGAGCAGCTCATCGTTGTCGAACGGCTTGCCGATGTAATCGTCCGCGCCGACGCGCAGGCCGACGACGCGATCGGGCGGCTCCTTCTTGGCGCTGATGAACAGGATCGGCACGTCCGTGTTCCGCCGGAGCTCCAGGCAGAGGCTGATGCCGTCAAGGCTCGGCATCATGACATCGAGAGTGATGACGTCGGGATGGACGCGCTCGAAGGTCTCGACCGCTTGTCGCGAGTCCGTCACGACGTGCGTCGCGTAGCCCTCCTCGGCGAGGATGCTCGACAGGAGCATCGCGATGTCCCGGTCGTCCTCCACGATCATCACGCGCGCGCCGGTATGGGAGGGCGACGTGGCAGCGGAGGGGCGCTGCTCGATCATGACGTTGCTGTATCGCATGTGGCGTGCCACTTTGTAACAAAGCAGCCTTGCTGCTTTGTTCTGCTTGGCGGGTTGCGCTTCGCGCCCCGCCGCACTAATCGGGCAGACCGCGGGTGCCTTTTTGACCGTACGTTGACTAACGCGCTCGGGTCTGTGCCGACCTTAGAAGGAAGCGTTCACTGCTGCGAGCTTCTCGCGGATCCAGCCGGCCGAGGCAGCGACATCGTCCGGCCAGCCCGAGAAGAACAGTCGGTCCGTCTCGTCCTCGATCGCCTGGCGAGCCTTTGCGCCCTTTTCGGTCGTCCGCGGCGGTGCCCCCGCCGCGACAAGCCCGTCCCGCCGGAGCCGCGCGAGCTCGCCGGCCACGTCCGAGGGCCGCTGGGAGGTGAGCTTTGCCGTGAGATCCTCCTCGCTGGTGGCCTCGCCGCGCCAGATGCGAGTGAACGCGTCCAGCGTCGGCCCATCGAGCCCGGCCTGCTGCCAGGCCGCCATGTGACAGTCGTCCCGAGCCTGCCATAGGCCAAAGACCGCGTTCTCGAGGGCGATCATCGGGTGCGCCCTGCCATCGCCGGCCATACGTGCGGCTCGAGGGATGTGCGAGTGCCAACGGCGGTCGAGGCTCGCGGCGGTCGCGTCGAATGCGCGACCCAGGAGCGATGCGAGACGAGAGAGGTCCTGGGTCGAGAGCGGCGAAGGCAGCGCCGCGAGGTACGCGTCGGCCTCCCGACGGAAGCGTTTCAACAGCTCGCGAGCCTTCGGGGTCAGATCCCATCGCCCGTCCTTCTCATCGACGAGGCCCGCATCGCGCGCGGCCGCGGAGGCTGCTTGATGCTGATCCCACTGGGTCGCGTACGGGTTCCACATCTCGCTGAAGCGCCCGCCGCCCTGAGGCGCGACGCCTCCGACGACGAAGAACAACGCTGGCCGATCGATGCCGAGCTCCTCCATGACGCGCAGCGGGAACGTGAACTTGACCCGGCGCTTGGTGAGGAACTCGGGGAAGAGCGGTACCAGCTCGACCGGAAATGGCGCTTTCATGCAGGGACCGCCTTTCGCGTCGCGAGGCGCAGCGCGAGCTGCTTCAGCGCGAGGGCCGTCTTGTCGTTCGGCTCTGCCAGCACATACGGCACGCCGAGGTCCGCGGCGGCATCCGCTTTCTCCGCGAACGGAACGACATTGTCCGGTTTGCGCTTCAGGAATTTCGCCACTCCGGCGTCGTCGATGCCCTTGGCCGTGCTCCGCACGAGCGCGACCAGAATGCGCTCGTCGGCGATACCGATCCGCGTGAGCATCGCGAGCGTGTCGGACGTGCTTCGGAGCGATGCGATGTGTGGCGCGGTGACAACACACACGATGTCGGTGACATCGAGTGCCGCGAGCGTGATCTCGTCGAGATTCGTGGCGAGATCGAGGACGACGGCGTCGCGTGCTCCGCGCGCCAGATCGATGGCCTGCTGGATCGCGCCAACGCTCACGAGCTCCGCCTCCTCGGGGGATGCGGGTGCGGCGAGGATGCGGACGCCGCTCTTGTGATCGGCGAGGTATTGGTTGAAGTCGTCCTCGGTCACGCGGCTCACGTCGCTGCGCGCGAAATCGACGATCGTCGCGCGGGGACGGAGGTCGAAGAACATGGCGGCGTTGCCGAATTGAAGGTTCAGGTCGAGGAGCACGACGGACTTGCCGTCCGCTGCGAGGGCGGCGGCGACGTTGGCCGCGAGCGTGGTCGCGCCGACGCCGCCCTTCCCGTGCGCGAATGCCATGACCATGCCGAGCTTCCGTGGTGCCGCGACCACTTCGGCAACGCTCCGCGTGTGTCGCAGGATCGTCTCGATCTTGGCGGCAAGGACGGCCAGGTCGATAGGCTTGCCGATGTAGTCGTCGGCCCCGTGTGCATATCCCGCCAGGATGTCCTGCTCCTGCTTGGCCGCGGACAGCACGATGATCGGCGTGCGGGCCGTGCGCCGGTCTTCGCGAAGGCGCTTGACCAGCTCGAGTCCGTTCATCAGGGGCATGTTCACGTCGGTCACGACGAGGTCGGGCGCGCCCTTGCTTTCGATGAGCTTCAGGGCCTCGACACCATTCGCGACCGCCTCGACCCGGTAACCGCGTTTCGCGAGATAGACCGTGCAGAGCTTGCGGATCGGGTCCTCGTCGTCGACGCAGAGGATCTTCTCGCCCGCCATGCCTTCCTTTCGGTCTTCCACCCGCCGCTAGACTCGCCGCAGTGCGCAGTTTCGAAACAATAGTCGACCATTGAGTACGGGAATCAATCTCGGAGACCCGTACAGCAGTCCACGACGCTCGCGCCTGGCGGCCCGCATCCTACTTGCGCTCGGAGTGATCATCGCGGTCGTTGCGGGCGCCGGCACCTATCTCTACGCGGTCGCCGCCCGGACGGCTCTTCCGACCGAGACGGCGATGGTCGATGTCCTGGTTGCCGCGCGGGACATCGAGGCCCGATCCGCTCTCGGATCGAGTGACGTCAAGGTCGTTCAGCTGCCGCGCGACGCGGCGCCGGCCAACGCGCTTCGCGACGCGGCCAACACGACGGGGCTGATCACGACCGTGCGTCTGTCGGCGAACGAGCCGGTGCTACCGACGAAGATCGCCCTACCCGGCAGCGAAGGGCACATCGCGGTCTTGCCGCCTGGCCAGACGGTCGCGACATCGGCCGCGTTCCGCGCGATGTCGGTGAACATCCCGGATGCGAACGCGGCGGGCGGACTGATCCAGACCGGGGATCACATCGACCTCCTGTACACGCTCGCGGTCATCGATCCGACGAAGCCGGACTATGTCGGTCGCATCGTGCTCCAGGACATCCCGGTGCTCGCGAAGACCCTCACGGTGTACACGCTTCGGGTCGACGCGACGACGGCGGAGCGCATCGCCGCACTACAGGCCTCGGGTGGGAGCCTTCAACTGCTTCTCCGCGCCCCGGGCGACGCGCGACCGGCGGGCACGGCAGGCGCGAGCTTCACGACCGAGACCCAGCGCATCCTCAGGCCCTAAGGCCGCGCGACCTACTCCACGAGGGAAGGCACGCGCGTCCCGGCGACCGATGCCGCGGTGAAGTTCATTGTCAGAATGTTGCCGCCGGCGATCCCCAGCTCATAGGCCACGATCTGCGACGCGATCGTGACGTTGTTGGCGGCCGTCACGGTCAAGGTCGCCGCAGGGACGTAGAGGGTGCCGCTGAGAGTCGTTCCGGTGCGCACCGTGATCGCCACGGCGCCAGTGCAGCTGCGGTCCTGAAAGATGAGCATCCCCGCGTATGACCCAGCGGTGCTCGCAGTTAACGTCATCGTCCCGGAGCCTGCGAGCGAAAGGCTTCCACAGACTCCGCCTGCCGCCGGATAGTTCGCGTTGGCGTTGTAGAGAAGCACTCCGCCGGTACCGGCGAGGATCAGCGAGCCGGTTCCGGTCGTGGTCAGGCCCGCGCGAAAGATGTACTTCCCTCCGTTCAGCCTCGCGATCCCGAGGTTGCCGACGGTGACCAGCCCGGTGTAGACCCCCGGGCTGAGTGTCACGGTGGCGTTGGTGATGTTTTGGCCCGCGAATGTCGGCACGCCGGTCGTTGTCGGCCCGGCGACCGAGACGAATGGATCGGCGACCGCAGCCACACCCGTCGTCGGGGCCGGGCTCATACGCGCTGCGTCAGCTGCCTGCACGCCGCCGGTGAACCGGTTGAAGGTCGCTGTCAGAAACCCGCTGCCACCGATCTGTATCGAGTTGGCGCTGGTCGTGTTCGTATTCGTGCCGCCACCACTGATCGTGAAGCGTGTGGCGTTTGCGAGCGTGAAGGTCGTGTTGCCGCTTGGGCGTGTGACGATGACCGCCAGGCCCGATCCGGAGCGGGCGAGACCGGCAGTGGCCCGGACCGTGATCGCGGTGCGGCCGCTCGTCGCGCCGAATAGGAATCGCGTCAGCACCTGCTCGGTGATCGCAACCTCGATATAGCCCGGATCGTTCGCGTAGGTGCCGCTCGTCGGCGGCGATGTGGTGGTCACCGTGACGAAACCACCGTCGGTGTAGCCGTTGCGCGTCGCGTCGGTCGCTGCAGCCGTGCGCGCCTGCGCCGCGCTGCCACCGGCGTAGAGCACCGCCGCGCCTGCCCACGCCCCCGCATCCGCCGCCGTTTGTGCCGCGCGGCGCGCTACGAAGAGCTGTCCGGTGTCGAGGGCGAGACCCACGCCGAGCAGCAGCGCGCCGAGCGCGATGGCGATGACGATGAGCGCCTGGCCGCGTTCGTCGCGGGACCAGAGCGTCACTGCTCGATCACCAGTGTCGAGCTCGATCGCAGGGTGATGCCGAGCCCACCACCGAGGAAAACCTGCGAGAGGATCGGCGTGAAGGGGAACGTCGCGCTGACGACGATGCGGCTTCCGCGGTTCGCATTTCCGTCCGGCCAGGTCGACTGCACCGTGAGGTTGTTCGGCACTCCCGAGGCGTAGTTGCGCACCTGTGTCGTGATGGTCGTGTCCGTGTCCGGCGGGGTGTACGAAGCCGCCCCCGGGCCGGTCGGTGATGCGCTGAGCGCTCCGTGCACGATGCCGTACCTCGTGCCCTCGCGGACCGCCGTCGCGAGCGTGTTGCTGAGCCAGATCGCACGCCCGACATCAAAGAGCCCGACGATGACAATCAACAGGAGCGGTAGAACGAGCGCTGTCTCGACCAACGCTTGCGCCCGGTCATCCAAGAGTGACGAGCTGAGACGATGGACGCGACGAGGAGTGAGCCCGGGCAGTGCAGCGAGCGCGGCGCTGGCACCGAGGGCCCCAGGGGTAGGGGCCCCTGGGCGCGTAGCGACGCGCAAGGGGTCCCCGTCCCGTAGGGACGGGGTTTCGCGCGAAGAGAGGGTTTCGGTGGCGACTCCGCGACGAACCAATTTCATGGGTAGTTCCGGAATGTCGCCGTCTTATCGAGCGAGAGCGAGTTCGGGACGAACGGCCAAGGCACAAGCGTTCGGTACGTGTACTGCACGCGCACGTTCACGAGCGACTCTCCACCGGCACCGGTGGTGTGCGTCACGGTGATCGTCGCCGCGGCGGGATCGACGCCCGCGATCCGCCCAAGCTCGTCGGTCGCGTACGCGATGGCCTGGGCATCGGTCGTCGCGGCGCGGGTGGCCCACGCTTCGGCGCCGGCGCGCGCGGAGTTCTGCACTCCCATCTGGGCCGCGAATGCCCGCGCCATGTCGGCACCGCCGAGGATCGTGAACACAAGGAGCGACAGCGAGAGCGCGGTCTCGACAAGCGCCTGTCCGCTCTCGCATGCGTGAAGACCGTCTCGGGTCGCGCGACGCTTGGCTACGGCTTCATTGTGCGGGTGGGTGTTTCCTCGCAGAATCCCCCTATGGAGGCGGATGAGCTCAGCAAGCGACGCACGGAGTTCCATCTCCTGGACGTCCGCGAGGACGACGAATGGGCGGCCGGCCACATCGACGGAGCGCAGCACATCCCGCTGGGCGAGCTCTCCGATCGTCTCGGCGAGCTCCCCAACGAGCGGACCATCGTCGCGGTCTGTCGTAGCGGTAGCCGGAGCGAGGCCGCGGTCCGCGGACTCCGAAGACTCGGCTACCAGGCGGAGAACCTCGAGGGCGGCGTGAACGCGTGGGATCGCGCGAAGCTGCCGCTCGTCGACAACAGCGGCGGGCGCGGCCGGGTCATCTGAGTACGCTACGCGGGATGGCAGAGCCCACCCCGAGTGACGCGCGACACCTCGACCGTGAATGGCTCAAGCAGCATCTCGCCGACGAGCGCAAGGAAGCCGAGTGGCTCGGCGAGATCCGTGAAGCGCTCTTCGGAATGCAGGACGGGCTCGTGAGCACGCTGGCGGTCGTCAGCACCGTCGGTGCGGCGAGCGGAGATCGCTTCGCGGTCCTGGTCGCGGGGATCGCCTCGGCGCTCGCCGGGGTGTTCTCGATGGCGGCTGGCGAATACATGTCGTCGAAGAGCCAGCGCGAGATCTACGTCGCGCAGATCGAGAACGAGCGCGAAGAAGTACGCGATCGCCCGGCCGAAGCGGAGGCAGAGGTCGCGTACATGCTCGAGTCGGAGGGTCTGTCAGAGGCCGCCGCGCGGCGCGTTGCGGCCGAGCTCGCGCGCGAGCCCACCGTGCTTTTGAAGACGATGGTCGAGAAAGAGCTCGGCCTCGTCATCGAGGAAGGTCCCGGGGCACTGCGGGGCGCGATCGTCATGGGCGGTGCGTTCGGACTGGCGTCGCTCGTTCCGATCCTTCCATATCTCTTTGTTCCGATCGCCAATGCGCCGGTCGCGTCCATCGTGCTGTGCGTCGTGGTCGTGTTCGGCATCGGCGCCGCAAAGAGCAGGTGGACGAAACGCGACCCGATCCGCTCCGGTCTCGAGGTCGTTGCGCTCGCGGCGTTCGCCGGCATCGTCGGGTACCTGTTCGGCTCGGTGTTGCCCAGCGTGCTTGGGTTCGCGGGGCTCGGCCCGCTGTAGCGGTCAGCCATGCTGCTGCAGCAGTTCTTTGACGCGGGGCTTGGACACGCGAGCTACCTCGTGGCCGATCCGGATGCCGGCGTCGCGTTCCTGGTCGATCCCGACCGCGCCGTCGATGTCTATCTCGCGGCGGCCTCCAAGCTGGACGTCCTGATCACGCACTCGTTCGAGACGCACATCCACAACGACTATCTCTCCGGCTCGCGCGCACTCGCAGAGCTGCGGCCTATAGCTGTCGTTGCGGGCCCGGACGCGCGCGTCGAGTACCCACATGTCACGCTGAACGACGGCGCGAGCCTCGACGTCGGTGCGCTGCGCGTGCGGTGTATGGCAACACCCGGCCACACACCCGAGCACGTCGCGTTCCTCGTCAGCGACATGCGCCGCGCGGACGATCCGCAGTACCTGTTCAGTGGAGGCGCTCTGCTCGTCGGACACATCGCGCGCGTCGATCTCCTCGGCCCGGAGCTGGAAGAGCGGCTCGCGCGCAACGCCTACGCGACGCTGCGCGACAAGGTCCTGAGCCTGGCCGATTACGTCGCGGTGTTCCCAACGCACGGCGGCGGCAGCGCGTGCACCGCCACTGTCGAGACGTCGCGCTGGACGACGCTCGGCTTCGAGCGACGCCACAACGAGGTCGCGCGTGCGGCGGGCGGCGACTTCCGTGAGTTCCGCGAAACCATCGCACGCGGCCTTCCCGTCGCTCCGGCGTACTACCCCCACGTGCGCGCGCTCAATCACCTCGGCGCTGCGCTCGCGGACCGCCGGCCGCTGCCGTTGCTGAGCGATCCGTTGCCGCCTGGCGCGGCGCTTCTCGATCCTCGCCCGCCTCATCTCTACGGCGCCGGTCATCGTCGCGCGGCCCTCAACATCGTGGGAAACGACGGCTTCGCCGTCCGGTGTGGCGCGGTCGTCCCCTTCGGTACGCCGATCGTTCTCCTCACGCGAGATGAAGAGCAGGCCGAGCGTTTGCGCACGCAGCTCGCGATGATCGGATTCGATGACGTGCGCGGCTACGCGGAGCCCATCGGGCCTTCGGACGACACGACCGTGACAACGCAGCAGCTCGACGCGCGCACCGTAGGGCGGCTCACAGGTGACGGTGCGCGAGTCATCGACGTGCGTGAGCGGTCCGAATACGACAACGGTCACGTGCCGGGCGCGCAGCACATCCCGTACGAGCAGCTCGAGCAGCGGATCGGCGAAGTGCCCATCGATCGAACCGTCGTCGTGTACTGCGCGAGTGGCGTGCGTTCGAGCCTCGCGACGGGGATCTTCGAACGTCACGGCATCATGGCCGCGAATCTGCGTGGTGGATTCAACGCTTGGCGGAACGCAGGGCTGCCTATCGAGGGCTCCGAGTAGCGGTACACTGACTTCGGGCACTCCCCCAGATCACCTGTTACATAAGGCGCCCACTACGGGTGGCCGGCGATCCCCCAAAACGAGCGCCCAGTCGGGAAAAGGTGCTATGCGTATTGCCTTCGTCGCGTCCTCAGTACCCCGCCGGTGCGGCATCGCCACGTTCACCGCGGATCTCTCCGCTGCCGTGAAGTCGGCCGATCCGACCGTGCGGATCTACGCAGCGGCCATCGACGAGCCCGGCGCGGCTCGGGCTTACGGGCCCGACGTCCGCTGGCGCATCCGTCAGGAGGAGCCGACCACCTACCGCGACGCGGCGATCGCCATCAGCGCATCGAACGTGGATATCGTCAACGTCCAACACGAGTTCGGTCTCTACGGCGTGTGGCATGACGGGACGTACGACGACCACCTGCGCGTGTTCCTGGAGAACTGCACGAAGCCTGTAGTCACGACGCTTCACACCGTCGCGCCCAAGCCGGAGCCGTGGGCGCTCGAGACCGTTCGTTACATCTCCGAGCACAGCGATCAGGTCGTTGTCATGGGCACGACCGCGGCGCGTCTGCTGCACGAGGTGTACGGCGTATCGCGTCCGGCGGTCGTGATCGAGCACGGCATGCCGGCCATCGAGCCAAAGGGCCGCCATCGCCTCAAGCGTCAGCTCGGCGTCGAGGAACGACCGATCGTCTCGACCTTCGGTCTGGTCGACCCGCGGAAAGGCCTCGAGTACGTCATCGAGGCGATGCCCGAGATCGTCGCGCGCCATCCCGCGGCCCTCTATCTCGTCGTCGGCCAGACGCACCCCGAGCTGCAGAAACGGGAAGGTGAGGCGTACCGCAATTCGCTCGTCGCCTCGGCGGCTCGTCTCGGGATGCGTGATCACGTCAAGTTCGTGAACCAGTACCTCACCCAGCGCGAGGTCGTCGATTACCTCCTCGCGACGGATGTCTACGTCACGCCGTATCTCGATCCGAACCAGATCACGAGCGGCACCCTCGCATACGCACTGGGCGCGGGGAAGGCGATCGTGTCGACACCGTACCTTCACGCAAAAGAGGTGCTCGAGAGCGGCCGCGGGCTCCTCGTCCCCTTCCGGGATGCCGCCGCGGTCGCGACGGCCGTGAATTCGATCCTCGGCGACCCGGAGCGCAAGCGACAGCTCGAGGCACGCGCCTACGAGTACGGCAAAGAGATGGCATGGCCGGCGATCGGCCGTCGCGTGCTCGCGGCCATGCGCGACATCCTCGACCATCGCGTGGCCGCACCCGCGGCCCAGCTCCTCGTGCCGCATCCCGATGCCGCGCTGGCGACATCCAAGCGCGAGCTCGTGGCAACGGAGCCCGGAGAACGGCTTGAAGACGAGGCGACACCGATCGCATGAATCTCGGCGACCGGCTTCCCCAGAATCCGCTCATCACCGCGCGCGACGTGAGACCGTCGCTGCCCTCGCTCGAGGTCGTGTCGGTCTTCAACGCCGCTGCCGCGCGCGTTGGCAACGAGATCATCCTGCTTCTGCGTATCGCGGAACGGCCGCGGACCGATGTCGCGCCGGGCCCCGATGCGCTCACACTCGATCTCGACGCACCGCATCCGATCCTGCAGCCACTTCCCGATCACTATCGAAAAGAGCCGCTGGTCGGGATGGCCTTCCTCGATCGGCGCGACGGAGAGAAGCCTCGCATCACCGTTGCCTACATCCCCGAGAGCCTGCCGGGCCTCGATCTCCGCGATCCGCGAACGATCCGCTATCGCAACGCGACGGGCAATCTGCACGCGACCAATGACGGATACATCGACTTCCTCGCGCAGATCTCGCATCTTCGCGTCGCGCGGAGCACCGACGGCGTGAATTTCGCGATCGATGAGGAGCCGGCCATCGCGCCTCGCGGCGACATGGAGGAGTACGGCGTTGAGGATCCGCGTGCCACGTTCATCGACGGGAAGTGGCACATCACCTACGTATCGGTGTCGCGCTGGGGGATCACAACCAGTCTCGCGACGACCACGGACTTCCGGAGCTTCGAGCGTCACGGCGTCATCTTTCTTCCCGACCACAAGGACGTCGTGATCTTCCCCGAGAAGATCGGCGGCCGATACGTCGCGCTCACGCGGCCGATGCCGCAGTCGTTCAGCCGCATCTGTGGGATCTGGATCGCCTTCAGTGAGGATCTGCTCTCCTGGGGTGGGCACGAGACGCTCTGCCTGCCGCGCTGGGAGTACTGGGACGAGCTCCGAACCGGAGGGTCCGCGGTCCCGTTCCGCGTCGATGATGGTTGGCTCGAGCTCTATCACGGCGTGGACCGCAATACCCGCTACGCGATGGGTGCGGTGCTCCTCGACCCCGACGATCCACGCAAGATCCTGGCGCGCTCGGCGCAGCCGATCCTCGAGCCGGTCGAGCCGTTCGAGCGCACCGGCCTCTTCAACGAAACGATCTTCTCCTGTGGTCACGTCGACCTCGGCGGCGGCCGGATCCGCATGTACTACGGCGCGGCCGACTCTGTCGTAGCCGCGGCGGATTTTGATGTCCAGGACATCGTGAAGAGCCTCGAGCCCTGGCGCGGCGCGGCCGAACGGCTCGTGCGGGTGTAGTCGTGTTGCGCCAACTCGCCCGACTCACCGTCCCGGTCGAGTCCGCGGGAGAGCGCGCGTGCGCCATCGCGGTCTATGCCGATGCCGCTGATCGCACGATCCCGGCCGCGGAACGCGGATACGAAGGAGTTGCCTGCGTCGATGACGCGTCGCGCGCGCTCATCCTCCTATGCGACGTCTGGTCCGCGACGGCATTGCCGCGCATGCGCGAGTGGGCGGTCGGGCTGCTCGACTTCCTCCTGTACATGCAGCTGGAGGACGGTCGCTTCGTGAACTTCATCGCCGACTGGTCCGGCGAGCGCAACGAGGCCGGCGTGACGTCATTTCCAGGCGGCAACTTCTGGCACGCGCGGGGCGTGCGCGCCCTCGCGCGTGCGACGGTGACCCTCCGCGAGGACCCGGCGCGGGTCGGGTTGGAGCGCGGCCTCGAGCACATCCGTGCGGCGCGCGACGTCCCGGCGGACGTCCGCTCGATCCATGTGCTTACCGCGCTCGAGTTGCTGCGCGCCGGCGCGTTCCCCGAGCTCCGCGCCGACCTCCCGCATTGGTGCGACGAGATCGCGGCGTGCCGGCGCGGCGGCGTGCTGTTCGACAACCCAGATGAGACCGAGCCTCACCTGTGGGGCCACCAGCAAGAGGGTGTTCTCGCCGAGGCCGGCGAGTTCCTCGGACGCGACGATCTCATCGCGACAGCGCGAGAGAGCGCGCTGGCTTACCTCGCGCCGCAGATCGACTCCGGCTTCGACGACTCGACCGTCCAGCCGTACGGCGTGGCCTCAGCGATCTATGGGGTCGAGCGTCTTCGCGCGGTCACAGAATTGCCCCGCTTCGACGAGCTCTGGCTCATGGCCCGCGCCTGGTTCGACGGCCGCAATCCCGCCCGGAGCGCGGTGTACGACCGTGAGGAGGGACGCGTTTTCGACGGTATCGACAAGGGCGTGCTCAACGTTCACTCCGGCGCGGAGTCGAACGTCGTGGGTGCCCAGGCACTGCTCGATCAGGTGATCCGCACCGCGCCGGTGCTCGCTCCGCTCATCGAGTCGTGCTTCGCGCCCGACGTGCGCGAACGCCTCAGGGGCGTGCAGGAGGCGGGCCTGCGCTAAACGACCGCGATGCGCACCGGTCGCACAGCGTTATTCGCATAACCGAGAGCGCCTCGGATCTCCTCGAGCGGCTGTGGCTTTCCGTCCGCGGTCACCGCGCGCGCGAGCACCACGAGCTGGCCGCGCTCATGGGGGGCGATCGCGGCGTGCCACGGCCGCCAGGCGTAGGGCGAAAGCTCCTCGCTCAGCGCCGCGTCTCGCCAGCTGCGGCCGCCGTCGACGGATACCTCGACTCGCGCGAGATCGCCTCGACCGCTCCATGCGTAGCCGCGCACGACGAAGGGGCGCACCTCGACGCGATCGCCGTCACGCGGCGATGAGATCACAGCGCGCGGCGCGATCTCACGCAGCGGCTTGTCACCGACGACATACCGCTTCGCCTGGAAGAAACCGTCGAACGCGCGATCGATGAGGCGCAGCCGCGTGAGCCATTTCACCGAGGCCATGCCGTACCAGCCCGGCACGATGAGCCGCAGCGGGGCGCCGTGCTCGGGCGGGAGATCGTCGCCGTTCATCGCATACGCGAGCAGGACGTCGACGCGCATCGCGTCGGCGATCGGGAGTGATCGCTCGAAGGCGATCTGCGTGCCGACGTCCGCGGGAGTTCCCGTGTCGGCACCGATGAACAGCACTTCGACGGCCGTCGCGAGTGGCTCGGCCATGTCGAGGACCGCGCGCAGCGATGCGCCGGTCCACTCCGCGGTGCTCACCGCCCCCTCGCGCCACTGCTCGCCCGCGACGGGCGGATCGAGGAACGCGCGCCCATTGCCGGCGCACTCGAGCGTCACGACGAGCGACCGCGGCGGCAACGAACGGATGTCGTCGAGGTCGAGCTGCAGCGGTGTTCGCACGGCGCCGTCGATCGCGAGGCGTTCCGGGCCCTTCGGTATCGGGAAGTGATCGCGGACGTAGTGGCGCGATGCGGGCGTGATCACACCGGTCTGCCGTTCGAGCGGTGTCTCCGCGTTCAGCGGCTCGCGGCTCAGGTAGATCAGGTCGTCCGCGTTCATGCGAGCCAGTGTCTGGCATCGCCGCCGGGCTAGCATTTCGAGGTGCCCCGGCGACTGGTCAACCTCGCGCTTCTCGTCGTCGTGCCGCTCCTCGTCGCGACGGGCCTCCTGGCCTGGATCACCTCGGGCGCGACCGCCGACGCGCTGCTCGTGCTGCATCGGGTCGCCGGTGTCGGTGTCGTGCTCGTCCTCGCTTGGAAGTACGGGATCGCGCGGCGCTCGATGCGTCGCCGGTCGCGCGGTGGCAACGCCCTCAGCCTTGCGGTGGGCAGCCTCGCCTCGGTCGCGCTCCTCCTGGTTCTCGGCCTTGGCCTCACGTGGTCGATCGGCATCGTGTCCTTCGATCGGCCCCTGTCGTACTCGCTGCTCAACGTGCATGTCTTCGTGGGTGTCGCGCTCGTCCCGCTGATGGTCGCCCACGCCGCACGGCGCTGGGAGTCGCGGCCCGCGGTTGCGGATCTGGGCGGGCGTCGCGTCGCACTGCGCGCGCTCGCGGTCGGGCTCGGCGCGGTCGTCGCGACCGCGGCGCTCGATCGCGTCGGCCTCGCTCGCCGGTCGACCGGGTCACGCGCAGCAGCCGCATTCAGCGGAAATGACTTCCCGCTCACGATCTGGGCTTTCGACGTCGCGCCGGCGATCGATATTGCGAGCTGGCGCCTGCTGGTCGATGGAGACGTTGCCTCGCCTGGCGCGATCGCATACGACGATCTGCTCGCTATGCCCTTCACGGAGAGGGATGCCGTCCTCGACTGCACGGGGGGCTGGTGGACGGAGCAGCGCTGGCGGGGCGTGACGTTGGCCGACCTGCTCGCTCGGCACGGCGTGCGAGCGTCAGCCGGGCGTGTCGAAGTCGTGTCTCAGACCGGGCACGCTTGGTCGTTCCCCATCAGCGAGGCCGACCGGCTTCTTATCGCGACACATGTCGGTGGCGAAACCCTGAGCACCGGTCATGGGTATCCCGCGCGTCTCATCGCGCCCGACCATCGCGGATTCCAGTGGATAAAGTGGGTCACTCAAGTCCATGTCGCTTAGCCTTACGGAAATGCGCCGACTGTTCGTGCTCGCCATCGCCGGTCTCGCCCTCGTCGCGGCGACCATCGTGGGCTGCGGCGTCCTGAATCCTGGCGGCGTTCCCGCCGTCCCAGGGGCTCCCGGTCAGCCCGCGGGCGGCGGCGTTGCGGTGAGGGCCGGCGCACCCCTTCCGATGATCCAGGACATCGATCCGGAGGATCTCGATCCGGCCCGGGACGTTCCGGGTGTCCCGCCCGTCGCGCTTGCGCCGCCCGGCGGGGCGATCGTTCAGGGGAACAGCGTGCGCATTCCGAAGCCCGCGATGCCGAGCGGGCCCCGGCGCATCGGGGTCCAGGTCGGCCACTGGATGACGGACCAGGTTCCGGCGGAGCTCGGCACGCGCATTACGTTCCAGACCGGCACGAGCTGGGGCGGCGTCAACGAAGTCGACGTCAACATGGACATCGCGGAGCGGATCAAAGCGCAGCTCACTGCGCGCGGATATCTCGTCGACATCATCCCCACGACCGTGCCGCCGGGGTATCTCGCTGACGTGTTCCTTGCGCTGCACGCGGATGGCGATGGCACAGGAGAGAACAGCGGATTCAAGCTGGCACATGGATCTCGGCGTGGCCCGTATGAGGACAAGCTGGTCGCAGCATTGCGCGATGAGTACGCGAAGGTGACCGGGCTTGACTACGACGCCGAGCACGTCACGAGAAACATGACGGGGTACTACTCGTTCAACTGGGGCCGCTACCAGCACGCCGCTGCAGCACACACTCCGGCGGCGATCCTCGAGATGGGATACCTCTCAAATGGTCACGATCGCGATGTGATGGTGAATCATGCCGATGGTGTTGCGACCGCGATCGTCAACGGCCTGCAGCGTTTCCTCGATGAAGTCCCGCGTTCGAAGATCTTCGGCGAAGACCTCATCGTTCCGCAGCGCGGCGGCTTGGGCTTCCCGAGTCCATCACCCCGCGCGTAGCCGCCTCTAGGCAGGCGCGATGCCAGCGGGTACGATGCGCCAGCGCCCGTCGGGGCGACGAAACCAAGGGAGGCCGGACATGAGCGTTTGCACCGTACGCGCCCACCGCGCCGGCTCTCTCGCTGCGGTGACCGCCGCCTAGGGCCGCCCGCAGGTCCGCGCGTGCGGCGTCCTTCTCTCATGGCCTGTCCTCCGCGGAGGACGCATGCCGTCACGCGACCTGTTTCCCAGCGACTGGCTTGTCACCGGTGCGTACCGGGACACGCGCCTGGGCGTCATCAAGACCGGCAAAGAGAGCGAGGTCCACCTCGTCGCCCGCACGGGGAGCGACCGGACGACCCTGCTCGCAGAAAAGTGCTTCAAGGCGCGCGACCGCCGTTCCTTCCAGAACAACTACGTGTATCGCGGCGTGTGGGGTGAGGGCACGTTCCGCGAGGATCGGGCGATGAAGAAGAACACCCGCTTCGGCCACGAAGCGGCTCACGCGCGCTGGATCGGGCAGGAGTGGGACAGCCTCGTGCTCTTTCACAAAGCTGGGGTCACCGTCCCGCCTCCGGTCGAGTGCTTGGACGACGGCTACCTCATGGCCTTCGTCGGCGACGGCGAGCGCGCTGCCCCACGACTGTCGGAGGTGGATCTCGAGCCAGCGATGGCGCACCGCGTGTGGGATGAGCTGCTCGACGAGCTCACACTTCTCGTCTCGATCGACCGCGTCCACGGCGACCTCTCGGCGTTCAACGTGCTGTGGTGGCGGGAGCGCGCGGTCCTGATCGACTTCTCGCAGACGGTCGACATCGTCACGCATCCCGCCGCGCACGATCTCCTGGTCCGCGACATCGCGTCGCTCGCGCGTTACTTCCAGCGGCGCGGTGTCACGTTCGATATCGATCGGGTCATGGAGCGCATCGGCGCGGACGTGCGGCGCTTCACGCGACAGCTCGGCGATGTCCGTGTTGCCGGCAGAAGAGCACCCGAGCGCTGGCGCGACTAAAGTGAGTCCCGATGCCAGCCAAGAAGACGACGACCAAGAAGTCCACGGCCAAGACCACACGCAAGACCACCCGTAAGCGGCGCGGTCCCGCCGAGCCGCGCGGCCCCGAGCCGGCACAGAGCGCCATCGCGACCGACGACGCCGAGATCGGCGAGCTCGTCGCGCACATCCGCTCCTCGCGCGGTGCCGTCATCGGCGCGTATCGGGATCCATACGGCGGCACACCGCTGGTGTTCGCAACGCTGCCCGTCGGCGCCGTCGAGGCGACGGCGTTCCAGCGCGATCTCTCGCGCACTCACGCCGAGCGGCTGGCAACGGCGATCGGCGACACCGGCGCGTTCCTCGATCCGGTGATCGCGATCCCGGGAAAGGAGGGCTTCCTCTCGCCCAACGGGCGCCATCGCATCGCCGCGGCGCGAGCGCTCGGTCAGCGCTCGATCACCGTACTCGCGACAGGAGATCAGGCGCTCGCGTATCGGATCCTCGCGATGAACACGGAGAAGGCGCACAACCTGCGCGACCGCAGCCTGGAGGTGATCCGGATGGCGCGCTCGCTCGCGAAGGAGCAGCCGCGCTCGAAGGAGAAGGACCACGCGACGTCGTTCGAGTCACCGGCCTTCCTCACACTGGGCTGCGCGTATGAGAAGCGCGACCGGTTTTCCGGCTCGTCGTACAACTCGATGCTGCGCCGGGTCGAGCTATTCCTCGATCAAACGGTGCCCGCGGCGCTGCGCCAGCGCGAGCAATGGGCGGTGCGTCTCCTCGACATCGACGACCGCGTCAGCGCGCACGTGAAGGAGCTGCAGGAGCTGGGAATGAAGAGCCCGTACCTTCGCGCGGTCGTGGTCGCACGCTGCAATCCGGTCCGCTGGATCCCCACGAAGAAGGGGGCCGGCCCACCGATGTCGGTCGCGGAGGCGCTCACGCGCATGACGAAGAGCGTGCGCGCGTTCGAGCCGAAGAAGATCCGTCCGCAGGATCTGGCGATCGCGGCCGCTGTTGGCGGCGGGGAAGAAGGGTCCTAGCCCGAGCTGCGCGGTTAGTTGGCCCGTCCCGTGGGTCCGCGAAAACGCTCCACCGCGGCGAGCAGCTCATAGAGGCCGAACGGCTTCGCGAGAAAACCCTCGGCGCCCACCTCGTCCGCCCATCGCTTCGCGCTCTCCGCCGCCGTCATCACGACGATCGGCACGTCGATGCCCTGTCCGCGGAGCGCGCGCGCCACGGCCCACCCGTCCATCACGGGCATGCGCATGTCGAGCAGGATGACGAGGGGCCGCTTGCGCGCGACGGCATCGAGCGCTTCCTGCCCGCTGGTGGCGCTGACCACCTCGTACCCCTCACCTGCGAGGATCGCGGCCACCGTGTCGAGGATCGACATGTCGTCGTCGACAACGAGCACGGTGTCGTTCTGACCTTCGACATGGGGATGCGACCGCAGCGCGCCTAACGGCATCCCATCGTTGCCCCGTGGGGGCCCTCCGGCCCACAGGTCTTTCGTCAATTGAGCCTCCTTCCATCCGCGATCGGCAACGCGACGTGGAACGTCGAGCCCTTGCCGACCTCGCTCTCCACCCAGATCCGACCACCATGCTCTTCGACGATCCCGCGGCAGATGTACAGGCCGAGGCCCATGCCGTGGAAACGCCGATCGTCCACATTCGATGCGCGCGAAAAACGCTCGAAGATGCGCGGAAGATCTGCCGCGGGAATGCCGATGCCCGAGTCTTCGACGGTGACCTGCGCTTCTCCGTTCTCCTGCCAAACTTTGACCCTGATCGGCGTGCGTTCGGGACTGTACTTCTTGGCATTCTCGATGAGGTTCTGAAACAACTGCTCGACGCGGCGGCGATCATACACGCCGACCACCGGTGCATTCGCTTCGACCGCGCACGTCTCGTCTGCCATGTCGTGCGCGCAGATCTCCTGCACCAGCGTCGCGAGGTCGACCGCCTCGCGTTCGCCAACGAGCCTGCCTTGCTCGAGCCGCGTCGCATCGAGCAGGTCGCCGACCAGGCCCGTCAGGCGCTTGCTCTCGCGCACGATCCGCCGTATGCCCGCGATGTCCGCGGGAGCGCTCGGTTCGCGGCTCGCGCGCCGCTCGAGGAACTCGGCCTGAGCGACGACCGTCGTGAGCGGAGTCTTGAGATCGTGCGCGGCGGCTGACAGGAAGTCCTCCTTGAGTCGCGTCGCCTCTTCGCGCGCACGTACGCGGGCCGCGTGATCGATGAGTGCGCGGCTCTCCAGCACGACCGCGGCCTGATCCGCGAGAAGACCCGCGAGCTCGATGTCGCTCACGGCGAAGATCGGCGGGCGCTGCGCGCTCAACGTGAGCACGCCAAGGCGGCGCTCGCCCGCGGTGATCGGAGTGGCGAGGACAGCGCCAACGTTTCTTGTGCGGTAGCCATCGGCGCCGTCGGGATTTTCGCGGATCGGGTTCGTGCTGAAGATCGGGCGCTGCAGCTCGAACGCGCGACCAGCGAAGTGTTTGCCCGGTTCGAGATCCACGGTCGTGCCGTCGTCATCCCAAAACCGCAGCTTCGACGTGTCGTCCTGCCACAGGCCGATGCGTGCTGACGTGCCCGTGCTGTTCGAGGCGCCGCGCTCGAGCTCGCGCACGATGTCGAGCGTCGCCGGCAGCCGCGGCAGGCTGGCGGCGCGTGCGAGGAACGAGCGCAGCTCCGGCTCCTGCCACGCTCGTCGGAGGATCGGCGGCGGTGCGAATCCGAGGTAGTACGCCACCGCGGAGCCGAGGCCGAGCAGCTGCGCGAGCGCCTGGAACGCGGCGCGATCGTCGAGTGGCGTCAGCGGCGTCAGCCCGGCGATGAGGAGGTCGGTGCCGAGGAGGATGGAGCCGAGCGATATCGCCTCCATGCGTCGCCGCGTGACGCCCTTGGAGCGGTGCGACGCCCGGATGAACGCGACCGCGCAGTACGCCGATACGACGAAGAAGTACAGGACGATGTAGAGCGTCAGAGGGGTCGGCAGGGTTGCGGTAGCCGTCGTCTGCATCGCGACACTTGCGTAGGTCGCAACGATGCCGGCCGCGAGGCCGAGCTCCGCGGCGCGCTTGACGGGAATGCGTACCTGCGTGAAGTCGTCGACGAGCCGGAGCAGGACGTACGGCATCGCGAGGAGCACCGCCACCTCGACCGCTATCAGCCACGGCGTCGCGGTCGTTCCCGTCAGCGCCGCGATGCGCGACGCGAGGATGACGAACGCGAGCGCGCCGAAGAAGAGCGTCATGTCGATGTGCGCCCGCGTCGGGCGGGTTATCGCGCGCAGCGCGACGCTGATGAAGATCAGCACGTAGATGACCTGCGTCACCGCAGAGATGAGGTCGAGCGCGTTCAGGCCGGTGATTCTAGGAACTTGCCATCTGCCACCATGACGGCGCGTCGCCGACCGGGCGCCCGCGCGAGCTCGACGGGTGAGCAGGCTGGCACGCGGTCTGCTTCTCTTGGGCCATGGACTGGTCGTTGGTCGACACCGAACGCCTCGCGGAGCTCGCTTGCGCGACCTGCCAGCGCGGCCTCGCCGGTGGCGTCATGCGTCAGGTCGAGTGGACAACGCGTCGCTGCGTCGTCGTGGTCGCCTGCCCTACCTGCAGCGCCGAGTCGATGGTCGTTCTCGAAACAAGCGGCCTGCGACGCGCGGCGCCGCCGATCGATGTAGACGATGTGCGACGCGCGCACGATGCGCTAGCACGCGTCGAACGGGTGACTGACCTCTTCCCCGTCTAAGGTGGTCCGCGGCCGCGGCTAGATCACGAGACGCAGCTGCGACGGCGCGGTGGGCTCCCGCTTCCGGAACGGCCGCTCCTTGAACTCGTAACGCGACCGCACCCGACGAGCACGCTCCTCGACGATGTCCGTGTAGGGCCGCGCCGGATTGACGCGATCGGCGAAGCGCGCCTGGGTCAACGGAATGAGCGCCGGGTGGTGCTCCGCCAGGAACGCGAAATAGTGCGGCTTGACACCCGGATCGAGCTTGAGCGGACGCGTCGAGAAAAATGTCGCGCCGCTCCGCGCCGCGGCCGCGGCGACGGCATCGAGCGACTCCTCGGAATCGCTGAGTCCCGGAAGGATCGGTGCGGCAAGCACACCGGCGTCGATGCCGGCGGAGACGAGGCGTCGCACCGCCTCGAGTCTCGCCTTGGGAGGTGATGCATGCGGCTCCGACGTCCGCGCCAGCTCTTCCGAGACCGTGCCGATGCTGACGCACACCTTCACATCGAGCTTCGTCAACAGGTCGATGTCGCGCACGACCATCGAGCCCTTCGTGATGACGACGAGTGGCAGCGGCGATGCGACGAGTGCCTCGAGCGTCCGTCGCGTGACGCGGTAGCGACCCTCGCACTGCTGGTATGGATCGGTGGCGGTGCCAAGCGCGACGTTCTCGCGTTTGCGCAGCCGGCGGAGCTCGTGCGCGAGCCGCTCGGGGAAGTTGATCTTCACATCGATCTCGCGGTCGAAGCCGGCGCCCGTGTCGAGCCCGCGTCGCGCGTGATAGTCGCGCGCGTAGCAGTAGACGCAGGCCCGCTCGCAGCCGTAGTACGGGTTCAGGCTCCAAGCGAATGGCATGCCCTGCACCCGCGTCAGGGCGCTCTTCACCATGACCTCGCGATACCGGACGCCGCTCCCCATGCTGCCGGCGATGATAGAACATTCGTTCTAACTGTCGCCAGGCCTCACATTGGCCGCCGGGGTGCACCAAGTTGTGCTCCTGGCATCAGCTGTCAGCTCGGCGTTTGAGGAGACGAACGATCGCACCAACGAAGAAGCCCGCTGACCGCAGCGGCCTGGCCGAGTACAAGCGGAAGCGCGACTTCACGCGCACACCGGAGCCCGCGCCCCGGCCAGCCCGCTCGGCGACGCGCCGGAGCTTCGTCATCCAGAAGCATCGGGCGACCGCGCTGCACTACGACTTCAGGCTCGAGATCGGCGATGCCATGCCGTCCTGGGCGGTTCCGAAAGGCCCCTCGTTCGATCCAAGTCAGAAGCGGCTCGCGATGCAGGTCGAGGATCACCCACTCGAGTACGCGGGATTCGAGGGCGTGATCCCCGAGGGCGAGTACGGCGGCGGAACGGTGATGATCTGGGACGAGGGGACGTACGAGATGCTCGACGACGTAGACCCCGCCGTCGCGCTCAAGAAAGGCGAGCTGCGATTCACGGTGAACGGCCGCAAGCTCAAGGGCCGCTGGACGCTCGTGCGCACCGGGCCGCAGAAGTGGCTGCTGATCAAGGGGCGCGACACGTACGCGGACACGAACGACGTCACGCTCGCACAGCCACGCTCGGTACGAACGAAGCGTCTCCTTGCCGAGATCGCTCGCGATGCGGGAGAAGACGTCGAGAAGGCGGCGACCGGGGACCCTGCC
>Ga0114129_10003263_pt1 | contig 22773 bp, 16 predicted proteins | sample RhiMetdeltSRZDD1_FD_80071 | JGI IMG/M metagenome (GOLD analysis project Ga0114129, IMG submission 80071) | Populus rhizosphere microbial communities from Tennessee, USA - Rhizosphere MetaG P. deltoides SRZDD1 (version 2) (version 2) | ecosystem: Host-associated > Plants > Roots > Rhizosphere >... | reverse complement strand
GGCAAGCGCAACATCCCGATCATTCCGTTCTTCACGAACGTGTACGTGCCGCCCCTGCCGACGCCGAAGCGCTGCGCGGCGCTGGGCAAGGCGATCGCCGACATCATCGAGGGCCGCAAGGAGCGGGTCGCCGTGATCGCGAGCGGCGGGATGTCGCATTTCCCGGGCACGACGAAGTACCTGTCACCGGAGTTCGATTTCGATCGCTGGCTCGTCGCGCAGTTCGAAGCGGGCAACACGGAGGCGCTGCTCGGTATGACCGGCACGCAGCTGGACGAGGTGGGGAACACCGAGATGCTCACCTGGGCGATGATGTTCGGCGCCATCGGCCCGCAGCCGGGCGCGCTCGTCGACTACATCCCCACGTGGCACCACGGCCTCGCGATGATGCGGTTCCTGCCACATACGGCCAAGCACGCTGCTTCTGCTAAAGCAATGGAGCAGTACGGCGGGTTCAAGTTCAAGAATCAGGGATTTCAGTTCTACAAGCATCCTCCTGCGGAAGCGTACGGCCTGAACCGGCTGCTCTTCGAAGTGCGGCACAGCGGCGAGCTCCGCGATCGCGTGATTCGCAACCTCGATGCCGTGGCGAAGGAGTACAACCTCAACACTCAACAGCGCCGCGCTGCGGAGGAGCTGATCTCCGTCGGACAGGGCGGGCTCGTCAGCGAACACGTCGGTCCGCTGGTCGAAGCCGGGGCCCACCCGTTGCAGGCGCTGATGTCGCTGCACGTCATCTTCTCCATGTCGCACAAGGCGCCCAAAGCGGTCGCGTCAGAAAGGACGCATTAAACGCGTGACACAAGCCTACCGCGCGGATCAAGTTGGAAGTCTCCTGCGCCCGCAGCAGCTGCTCGACGCGCGCAGCGATCCCAGCGTGACGTCCGAACAGCTCACGGCGATGGAGGATCGTTACATCGTCGACGTCCTGAAGCGCCAAAAAGATCTCGGGTTCAAGATCTTTACAGATGGCGAGCTGCGCCGCACCGGCTTCATGGGCGACTTCTACGAATCGGTCGAAGGTCTCGATCGGCACTACGAGGTCGATCGAGCCTGGATTGGTGCGCCGTCTGGCGTCCGCGCGGCATCCGGCGTGGGCGCGCCCGGCGGCGCCGTCGTCGCGAAGCTGAAACAGACCAGGCGCCTTACCAAGCACGAAGTCGATTTCCTGAAGCGGCACTCACCCGGCGACATCAAGATGACGCTGCCGACGGCGAACCAGTTTCCGGCGATCGCGTACAAGAAAGGTGTCAGCGAACGCGCGTACCCGACCTATTCCGACTTCCTGTGGGACATCGTGCCGATCATGAAGGCGGAGATTCAGGCGCTCGTGAGCGAAGGGATCAACTACATCCAGATCGATGCGCCGCGCTACAGCTACTACATCGACCCGAAATGGCGGCAGCACATCCACGACGAGATGGGTGTCGATCCGGACGTGGCGCTCGACGAGGCGATTCGCGTCGACAACGCCTGTCTGGAAGGCGTGAAGCGTGAGGGCATTACGGTCGCTATGCACCTGTGCCGCGGCAACAACCGCAGTCAGTGGTACGCGGAAGGCGGCTACGATCCGATCGCGGAGAAGCTGTTCAATCAGCTGAACGTCGACCGGTTTCTGCTCGAGTACGAGTCGGCGCGTGCCGGCACATTCGACGCGCTGCGGTTCATGCCCCGGACCAAGCGCGTCGTGCTCGGCCTGGTGAGCAGCAAGATCGCCGAGCTCGAGCCTGAGGCACACCTCATGCGGCGAATCGAGGAAGCGAGCCGATACGTGCCGGTGGAGAACCTCGCGCTGAGTCCCCAATGCGGCTTTGCCTCGACGATGGAAGGCAACCTGCTGACCGAGGACGAGCAGTGGCAGAAGTTGCAGCTCGTCGTCGACACGACTCGAAAGGTCTGGAAGGACGCGTGATCGTCGGGTTCGTCGGGTTCGGCGAGGCGGGGTCGACGATCGCCGGCGGACTGCGAACGGCTGGCGTCGAGCGCAGCGTTGCCTTCGACATCGCGACCGACGATCCGGGGCGGGGCCCAACGATTCAGGAGCGCGCCCGCCGCACCGGCACGAGCATGGTCGAGTCGCCCGCCGCGCTGGCCCGCACGGCCGACGTGCTTTTTTCTACCGTGACGTCGAGCTCGGCGCTCGATGCTGCGAGACAGATCGCCGCGTCTCTCGACCGGCGGCACATCTACGCGGATCTCAATTCCGTTTCGCCGAAGACCAAGCAGGACATCGATCGGGTCGTGAGCGGAACAGGCGCGCGATTTGTCGAGGTCGCGGTCATGGCGCCCGTACTGCCGTACGGTCACCGCGTGCCGATGCTGCTCGGAGGGTCCGGCGCGCCGCTGTTCGCCGAGACGATGGCGCCGTTCGGCATGCGGCTGGAGGTGCTCTCAGCCAGCGTCGGGACGGCCGCGGCGGTGAAGATGTGCCGCAGCATTGTCGTCAAAGGACTCGAAGCGCTGATGTGCGAATGCGTCCTCGGCGCGAGCCGTTACGATGCCGGCGGGCGCGTATTCGCGTCGTTGAACGAGAGCTTCCCGGGGATCGACTGGCAGAGGCTGGCCGACTACATGGTGGGGCGTGTCGTCATGCACGGCGAGCGCCGGGCGCGCGAGATGGAAGAAGTCGCCGAGACACTGCGGGATCTAGGGGTCGAGCCGATCATGGCCGAAGCAACGGCGCGGCGACAGGAATGGAGCGCAGCGCTGCGCCTGCGATCGGAGTTCGGTCCTGAGGGTCCCAAGACGGCCGCCGAAGTGGCGGATGCGATTGCGCGTCTGACTCGCGCGCAGGAGAGTGCACGATGCGACGCCCATTGAGTGAAGCGGCGTTCGTCCGCGCGGCTTCGGCTGCCGAGCTCGGGCGGAAGAGGTGACGGGTCCGAGCACGGTCGACGTCGGCGCGACGCTGGACGAGGCGCCCTGGAGCGGATATCAGAAGCTGCTCGTCGCCGCGACGGCGATGACGATCATTCTCGACGGCCTCGACAACCAGCTGCTGGGAGCGGCGCTGCCCTCGCTGATGCGCGAATGGAGCCTGCCACGGCCGGCGTTCGTGCCGGTCCAGACGGCCGGCATGGTCGGCATGATGGTAGGCGGCGCCATCGGCGGCGTTGTCGGCGACCGGCTGGGACGCCGCATCGCGCTGCTCGGCAGCGTCATCTCGTTCGGCCTTCTCACGATTCTGATTTCGTTCGCCGGCGGCGTGGCCGCGCTGACCGTGCTGCGATTCTTCGCCGGGCTCGGTCTAGGCGGCGCGATGCCGAATGCTGCGGCGCTTTCGTCCGAGTACGTACCGAGGCGGCAACGCCCGTTCGCGGTGACGCTCACGATCGTCTGCATTCCGCTCGGTGGATCCCTGGCCGGGTTCGTCGGCGGTCAGATCCTGCCGCGTTTCGGCTGGCGCGGGCTGTTCCTCGTCGGCGGAGTCCTGCCGATCGTCATGGCCGCGATCCTGCTGAAGGTGCTGCCGGAATCGCCGCGTTTTCTGGCGCGGCTGCCGGAGCGATGGCCGCAGCTTCGCGCGCTGCTGCGGCGGCTCGGTCATCAGGTGGCCGACGACGCCCGGTTCGTGGACGGCACCGAGAAGCCGATCGCGCGCGTTTCGGCACGCGAGCTTCTCATTCCGGAGTACCGGCGCGACACGCTGGCGCTTTGCGCGTCGTTCTTCTTCTGTCTGTTGTCCGTGTATGTTGGGGTCACCTGGGTCCCTTCCATGCTGGTGGGCGCCGGATTCGACGTCGGTACCGCCAGCTACGGTCTGACCGCATTCAACCTTGGCGGCGTTGTCGGCGCGATTCTCGGGGCGGTCGCGATCATGCGCCTGGGATCCAGACTCACCATGCTCGTCATGGCGGCCGGCGCGATCGCGGGCGCTGCCGCCCTGGCATTCATGACGATCGGGGCGGCGTCGGCCGTTGCCGTTCTCGCGATGCTCGCGTGGACCGGCGGCCTGATCAACGCCGTTCAGACGACCATGTACGCGCTCGCTGCCCATGTGTACCCGACGGCAGTCCGCGCGACGGGGGTCGGCACAGCAGTCGCGTTCGGTCGCGTGGGCGGGGTGCTCAGTCCATCGGTCGGATCGTGGGCGCTCGAATCGGGCGGGTCGGCGCGCTATTTCGGCCTGATGGCGGTGACCATGGCGATGGCATTTGCCGCGCTGTCAGCGATCCGACGGCATATTCCTGGGGCGACCCCAGCCGCTTCGCCCGCACCTGTTGCAGTCCGGTGATCGCCGCTGATTCAGCGGCCTCGCCGGCCGCCGCGTTGCGACTGGAGCTCCTGAATCCGGCTGTCTAGCTTCTGAAGCACGGCCCTGTCGCCCGGATACCAATAAATCAGGTGACACGTTTCACAGGCCTGATCGAGGTTGTCGCCGGCTTCCCACAGTTCTTCGGTATTCTTCTTCTTGACGATCTCGAGCACTTCGAGCCCCACGTTTCGCAGCGCCTCGATCTTGGCATTCCACAACACCGGGTCGCTTTCGAGCTTTGCCTTGATCTGAGCCGGCGACAATTCACTCGGTTCAGGGCCAGTGCTGTTGTTCTCGTCTCCAGGAGGCGCGAAGGGCCGAGGGATCTTCAACAGGTAGACTCCCTCTACGAGAGTGACCGCGCCGATTCGGATCTTGTCCCAGTCCTTCTGCGTCCGCGGCATCGTTTCAACAGTGCCCTTTCTTGTGAATTCGACCTTCACCGCGTCGAAGATGTTGTCGGCGGCAGGATCGAGCATGTCCCGCATGAGTTCCTTGACGGAAACAATCGGCTTGAGGTCGCCCCACAATTGCGGCGGGCGAGGCGAAACCGGGGATGGCAACTCCGATGCGCGGGACGCCTCCGACGATGGCTTCGACGGGGAACACGCGGAGATCAGAATGCCAGCGGCCAGCAGCCCAAATCCGATGGCGAAAGGACCGCGAGCGGGAACTCTGAGCATCATCGACGCCTCGAAGGAAGGTAGGCCATGATAGTTGATTCCGGGGGGTTCGCCGCGCATTGGAGCGGATGGACTGATATAGTAGTCCGCCGAAAACGATCTGGCGGGAGGAGGCGATGGATCGTCGATCTTTCATCGGGACTGGGTCGGCCGCCGCGGCAGGGCTCCTGCTCGACGCGAGGCTCGTGCGAGCGCTCGCACCGCAGGCGAAGGGGAAACCAGGGGCGACGGTTTCGACGACCGCCGGCAAAGTCCGCGGCCTGATCCTGGGAAGCAACGTCCAGGCGTTCCACGGCGTGCCGTACGGCGCGTCGACCGCGGGCACGCGGCGGTTCCTTCCTCCGCTCGCGCCGTCGTCGTGGACGGGCGTCTTCGACGCCTTCGAGCTCGGACATCGTTCGCCGCTCGTCGACTCGATCCTCGTCAAGGAATGGGAGCCGCTCAACCGCCGCGAGCCGATGGGCGAGGACTGTCTCAATCTGAACGTCTGGACGCCGAGTGTCGCGGGCGGCAAGCGCCCGGTCATGGTGTGGCTGCACGGCGGCGGGTACGGCGCCGGGTCACCGAACATGGTGCCCTATGACGGCGCGAACCTCGCGCGCAAGCACGACGTCGTCGTCGTCGGCATCACACACCGTTTGAACGCGTTCGGGTTCCTCTATCTGGCGGAGCTCGGTGGGGAGAAGTACGCCGACGCCAGCAATGCCGGCATGCGCGACATCATCGCGGGGCTCGAATGGGTTCGCGACAACATCGCGCGCTTCGGCGGCGATCCCGGCAGTGTGACGATCTTCGGCCAGTCGGGCGGCGCGGGGAAGGTGAGCACGTTGCTCGGCATGCCTGCGGCACACGGATTGTTTCATCGAGCAGTGGCCCAGAGCGGGTCGGCGATTACCAGCATGCCAGCGGGAACCGCGACGCAGAGTGCCGAGGCCTTCATGGCGCGGCTCGGGTTGCAGCGCCATCAGGTCGACGAGCTGCAGAAGCTGCCGATGGAGCAGTTGATCGGTGCGCTTGGCGCTCGTCGTCCTTCGTCTCCCGGCGAGGCGCAGGGTCGCTCAGGGCGGTCGGCCGGTCCGGGAGGCGGGTTCGCGGCAGCGCCGGTTGTCGACGGCAAGTCGCTGCCGCACGACGTATTCAGTCCCACGGCTACGACGCTGTCGGCCGACGTCCCGCTGCTCATCGGCTCCACCGAAACGGAAGTGACGTGGAACGTTGGGACCGATTACACGCCGCCGGCAGACGACGCAGCCCTTCGGGATCGCGTGGCGCGCGCGCTTCGGGCGGACGCGGCGCAGGCGGAGCAGATCGTCGCGACCTACAGGAAGGGACGGCCGCAGGCGAGCCGTTTGGATCTGGCGCTGATCATCGAAACCGACGCCTCGCAGTTCCGCAGCGGCACCGACACGGAGGCCGAACGGAAGGCGGCGCTCCGCAAGGCACCGGTCTACATGTATCGCTTCCAGTGGTACTCGCCGGTCAGCGGCGGGCGGCTCCGCGCCATGCATTGCATGGACATCCCGTTCGTGTTCGAGAATGTCGACCTGTCGCAGTCAGTGGTCGGCGATGGTTCGGATCGCTACGCGCTCGCCGACCGGATGAGCAGCGCGTGGGTCGCCTTCGCGCGGACGGGCAACCCGAACCACAAAGGACTGCCGAACTGGGAGCCGTTTACCGCTGACAATCGGGCGACAATGATCTTCAATAACCCGTGTCGCGCCGTGAACGATCCGTACCGCGACGAGCGACTCGCGGTGACGGCAGCCGTTCCGGCCAGGACGTCTCGGTAGCTGGAGGCGCAGCAATGAGAGACTTCGCGCAAACGCCGAGTCTAGCGGACGAAGCGTACGGCGTTGTCAGGCAGCGGATCCTGAGGGGCGAGCTGGTGCTCGGGCAGGCCATCTCGCGGCGCAAGCTCGCCGCCGAGCTCGGCATGAGCTTTCTGCCGGTCTCCGAAGCGCTGCTACGCCTCGAGGTGGAGGGGCTCCTCGAGAGCCGGCCGCGAGCCGGCACGCGGGTGCGCATCCCCTCGCGCGAGGACGTCATCGGCCACTTCACCGTGCGCGAGGCGCTCGAGGCGCAGGCTGCGATGCTCTTTTCAACCGCGGCGACGGCGGCCGAACGTCGTGAGCTGTGCAAGCTGGCGGCGCGCGTCGACGCGGTGGCGACGCAGCCCGATCGCCGTCCATATACGGTGCTCCACCACAAGCTGCATGCGAGGATCGCGGAATGCGCGCGCTGCCCGATGCTCTGCGACGCCATCGTCAAGGCGCATGCGCTCGCTTCGATCTGGTTCCTCCTGCTGCAGAAGCCCGGGCCGGATCATCCCGTGCGTCGCCATCAGGATCTGCTCGACGCATTGACGCGCGGGCGGCCTGACGAGGCGGCCGAGGCGATGCGCCAGCACATCGCCGCCGGCATGACGCACACGATCGAAGTGCTCCAGCCGTATCTGAAGACGCGAAAAACGGACGGCGGCACATTCTTTCGGAGCGAGAAAAAACGACACCTCCAAGGAATTGTTCTGCCGTCGTAAACGCGGAAGTGCGATATCAGAACGATCTTGATCGCCGCTGATCGACGGATATACTCCGTGCGAGTCGACGGCCTGGATTGCCTCGAGATCCGAAGATAGCCCCGATCAGGAGGATCTGATGGAGCGCGTGCTGCGCGGTGTCCCCGGCTGCCTGTTGTTGCTCCTCCTTGCCAGCGCGACGGTCCATGCGCAAGCCGGCGCCACTGCCCAGATCAGTGGCACGGTGAAGGACACGAGCGGCGCCGTACTCCCCGGCGCCAACGTCACAGCGACGCAGACCGACACTGGGTTCAAGCGCGAAGGAGTCACCGACGCGCACGGCCTGTACACGCTCGTCAGTCTGCCGATCGGCCCTTATCGCCTCGAAGTGGCGCTCGCCGGCTTCAAGACGTTTTCGCAGACCGGCATCGTGCTGCAGGTGAACAGCAACCCGGTCATTCCGGTCGTGCTGGCGCTGGGACAGATGGAGGAGTCGGTCACGGTGACCGGCGAGTCGCCGCTCATCGACACACGGAACCTCGGCGTGGGACAGGTGATGGACAACAAGCGGATTCTCGAATTGCCGCTCAACGGGCGCAATGCGGCCGACCTGATCCAGTTCCTTCCGGCCGTCGTCCCGCAGCCGGCGTTGAACGCGACATCGCGCAGCATGGGCGGCGCCCAGGGCGGACTGGCGTTTTCGGTGGCGGGTGGCCTGGCGTTCGGCGTCGCCTACATTCTCGACGGCTCGACGCACAACAATCCGTACGACAACCTGAACCTGCCGCTGCCGTTCCCCGACGCGCTTCAGGAATTCAAGGCGGAAACCAGCGCGCTGACGGCGCAGAACGGCATGCATTCGGGCGCCGCCGTCAATGCAGTGACCAAGTCGGGCACCAATCGCTTCCACGGAGATGTGTTCGAGTTCCTCCGCCACCACAGCATGAACGCCACCGACCCATTCGCGACGAAGAATGCTGATGGCAGCCGGAAAGACGACGGGCTCAAGCGCAATCAGTACGGTGCGACGCTCGGCGGACCGATCAAGGTCGATCGGATGTTCTTCTTCGCCGGGTATCAAGGCACGAATACGCGAGTGAACCCGACCGACAACCGCGCGTACATACCCACGGCCGCGATGCTGACCGGCGACTTCACCGCTTTCGCATCTGCCGCCTGCAACGGCGGAGTGGCGCGGAATCTGGCGCTACCATTCGTCGGCAACCGGGTCGATCCGGCGCTTTTCAGCAAGGCCGCGGTGGCCATTACCAGCAAGCTGCCAACGACAAGCGATCCGTGCGGCCTCGTGCAGTACGGTCTCCCGAGCGCCACGGACGACTCGCAGTTCGTCGGCAAGCTCGACTACCAGTGGAACGCCAAGCACTCGATCTTCGGCCGCGTGATCTCGACCAAGCAGTTCACGCCACCGCCGTACAGCCTCGAGGCAGCGCAGAAGAACCTGCTGGTGACCCGCATCGGTGGGCGGGACAATCTCGCGCAGACGTTCACGGTCGGCGAGAACTGGGTGATCAGCGCGACGACGCTCAATGCTGTTCGCTTCGCCTTCAACCGCACGCCCATTCATCGGACGAGCACCGACTTTTTCTCGGCGCCCGAAGTGGGCATCAACATCTACAGCTACATGCCGCACTACATGCTGCTGACCGTGGGGACCGCCGGAAACAATCCCACCGGGTTCCAGCTCGGTGGCGGCACCGAAAGCGAATCCACGTTCGACACGAAGTCGTGGCAGGTCAGCGATGATGTCACGCTCGTGCGGGGGAGCCACCAGTTTGCCGTCGGGGTGAATGCGGCGCGTTGGACCTCGCTCTCGGTGGCGAACGTGCGGTCCCCCGGTCAGCTGTCCGTCGATGGCGCGGCAACCGGCCTGCCGCTGTCAGACTTTCTGCTGGGAAGACTGGCGGGCACGAACGGATTGCAGCAGGCCGCTCCGAATACGCTGGATATGGCACAAGGGTACCTCGGCGTCTACGGCCAGGACACGTGGCGCCTGAGTTCGCGCGTGACGTTGAACTATGGTCTTCGCTGGGAGCCGTTCTTTCCGCAACAACTCGTGAACGGCGCCGTCTACCAGTTCGACATCAAGAGGTTCCAACAGAACGTCAAGAGCACCGTGTTTCCGAATGCCCCGGCAGGTCTGTATTTCCCGGGCGATGCGGGCTTTCCGACCAAGGCAGGCATGAAGACGCAGTGGGGCAATCTCGGACCGCGGGTCGGGCTGGCCTGGGATCCGACGGGCAGCGGCCGCACGAACGTGCGGGTCTCGTACGGCAGGTCGTTCGAATTCGTCAATGCACAGTTTCATCTCAACACCTCCGTCGCGCCGCCCTGGGGATCCGAAGTGCGGCTGAACGCGCCGCCCGGCGGCCTCGACAATCCGTTCCTGGGCAGTCCGGGCGGGCAGACGAACATCTTTCCCGTCACCTTCGATCAGAAGGCGCCGTTCTCGATCAACGGACCGTTCCTCAGCTTGAGCAACGACATGGCGGCCACCAACGTCAACATGTGGAACGTCGCGGTGGAGCGGCAGCTGCCGGGCAGCTGGTTTGTCTCTGCCGGCTATGTCGGAAGCCGGACGGGCAACATCTGGGAATCGACGCCGCTCAACAACGCGCTGTTCGTCACGGTGAACGGCGTGGCGCCAAGCGCCGCCAACATTAACGCCCGGCGGCCGTTCACGCTCGCCGATCCGGTGAACGGCAGGTTCTATGGACCGACGGACATGTACGTCACCGACGGCACGCAGCGCTACAACGGCTTGCTCCTCACCGTGCGGCGCAACGCCGGCCGCGGCGTGAGCTTCACGGCGAACTATGCGCTGTCGCACTGCTCCGGTTCGCCTGACGGAAACGGCGGGGGGACGACGAACCTCGGCGTCGGTTACAACAAGCCCGAAGATCCGCATTTCGACGACGGCAACTGCACGGCGGATCGTTTGCACAACTTCTCGATGACGGTGGGGATCGAGTCGCCGCAGTTCGAGGGCGCCGCGCTGCGCGCGGTCGCCTCGGGATGGCGGGTGGCCGGCAGCTTCAGGGCGTTGACCGGAGCCTGGCTGAACATCACCGCCGGCACCGATCGGGCGCTGAACGGCCAGGCGGCAACGCAGCGCGGCAACCAGATTCTGGACGACCCATTCGCCGATCAATCGAGTAATCCGCAGAACAACGGGATCAGGTTCCTGAATCCGCTCGCGTTCTCGATTCCGGCAATCGGCACGCTCGGCACGGTCGCGCGCAACAGCATCAGAGGGCCGGGGAACAAGAACGCCGATGTGGCGCTGACGCGGCTGTTCCGGTTGTCGAACCAGCAGAACATCGAGATCCGCGCCGAGGCGTTCAATGTGTTCAACTGGTTCCAGTGGGGGAATCCCGCGACCGCTCTCAACAGTGCGACGTTCGGACAGATTACGTCTGCCGTCGGCAACTCCGCGCGAATCGTCCAACTCGCCGCGAAGTACGTCTTCTAGCGCAGAGGTCCACATGCATCGGTTGACACGCGCCTCGTTGCTGGCGATCGCGATCGGTGCAAGCCTCGTCGGTGTACCGGCGCGGGCGCAGCAATATCCAGCGGGGATGATTCCGCAGACTGGCGGCGTCGATCTGTCAGGTGAGTGGACGCCGGTGCGCGAAGAGGACAACACGGGCAACACCGAGCTGGGCGACTGGGTCGGCATCCCGATGAACGAGGCGGCGCGCCTGCGCGCGATGGCGTGGGTCGCGTCGATTCAGACGCTGCCGGAATGGCAGTGCCGGCCCCATGCCGCATCCTACATTTCGCGCGGGCCGTCGCAGCTCCGCATCTCGAAAGAAGTGGACCCTGTGTCGCGCGAGACCATGGCCTGGCACATGGAGTGGCTTCGGTCGATCGACAAGGCGGTGTACATGGACGGCCGCCCGCATCCGTCCGCGAACGCGCCGCACACCTGGGGCGGGTATTCGACCGGCGAATGGATCGGCGACATGCTGAAGATCACGACGACGCACATCAAAGAGGAGTACTTGAAGCGCGACGGCGTGTTTCACAGCGATCAAATCACCGTGAACAGCTATCTGATCCGGCGCGGCAATTACCTGACGTTCATCCTCGTCGAACACGATCCGGTGTATCTCACCGAGCCGCTCATCCGCAGCACGGAGTACCAGATCGACACGCATCAGAATCTTCCGCCGTATCCCTGCAACGTCGTCGAGGAAGTTGATCGGCCGAAAGGCGTTGTCCCTCACAACATGCCAGGGACGTCGCAGTACACCGAGGACGTGAAGGACTTCGCGAACCGGTATCACATCCCCTGGGAGGTGATCACGGCGGGAGCGGCGAACATGTATCCGGAAATCCAGTCGAAGCTGAAGCAGGCGCCGGTTGTCGGCGGCAAGCAGTGATGGTGAGCGTCATGCGCAACACGTTACCCACGCTCGGAGCTGCGTGGTTCATCGGGCTCTCGGCGCTCGCTGCGGGCCCGGTGGCGCAGCAGACCCGCGACGCCGCCGCTCTCGAGGTCCTGCACGTACATGGCAGCGTGTACATGATTGCGGGCGCCGGCGCGAATATCGCCGTGTCGGTCGGCAAGGACGGCGTCCTCCTCGTCGATTCGGGCGCGGCGACCATGACCGAGGCCGTGCTTGCCGCAATCCGGACGCTGCAGACGGAGCTGGCGCAGCGCGAGCCGCCGCCCGAGCTGCACTTCGGTGCGGAGACCCGCGGCACGTTGCAGGCTTCGCTCAACTACAAAACGCCGCCGAAACCGATCCGCTACATCATCAACACGGCGGCCGATCCCGACCACGTCGGCGGCAACGAAACGCTCGTCAAAGCGGGGAAGACGTTCACTGGCGGCAACGTCGCGGGCGACATCGCCGACGCCGGCCAGGGCGCCGCCGTCATCGCGTACGAGAACGTGCTGACGCGCATGAGCGCTCCGACGGGCGAGCGGGCGTCTTTCGCGAGCGGCGCCTGGCCGACCGACACGTTCTTTCAGGAGTCGATGAAGCTGAGTCATTTCTTCAACGGCGACGGCGTGCAGATCATCCACATCCCGACGGCCCACACCGACGGCGACACCATCGTCTACTTCCGGCACTCGGATGTCGTGGCGACCGGCGACATCTTCGACATGACGCACTACCCGGTGATCGACGTCGACAAGGGCGGCAGCGTCAAAGGCGTGATCGACGGCCTGAACCGCGTGCTCGATCTGGTGATTCCCGAGTTCCGCATGGAGGGCGGCACGATGATCGTGCCCGGACACGGCCGGATCTGCGACGGCGCCGACGTGGCGTACTACCGCGACATGGTCACGATCATCCGCGATCGCATCGACAGCATGGTCAAGAAGGGAATGACGCTCGATCAGGTGAAGGCGGCGAAGCCGACTGCGGATTACGATCCGCGCTGGTCGACGAAGGCCTACACCGCGGACATGTTCATCGAGGCGGCCTACAAGAGCCTCCTGCCGAAGAAGCCGACGCCGGCGAAAACGGCGACACCCGCGAAGAAGAAACACTGAAGATGCGAAACCACGTCGTGGCGCTCGCGGTGGCCCTGTTCCTTGCGCCGGGTCTGGAAGCGCAGCGTGGCGGGCGCGGCGGCGCGCCGCAGGGGCCAGCGCCCTCGCCCAAAGCGGCCGCGCCAATCGATATCAGCGGCTACTGGGTTTCGCTCGTCACGGACGATTGGCGGTGGCGGATGATGACGCCCCCGAAAGGCGACTATCTCTATCTGCCGCTCAATCCAACCGGCCGCCAGGCTGCCGACAACTGGGACCCCGCGAAGGACGAAGCGACGGGCGAGCAGTGCAAAGGTTACGGCGCGCCGTCGATCATGCATCTGCCCGGCCGGCTGCACATCACGTGGGCAGACGACACGACGCTGAAGCTCGAGGCCGACGCCGGCACGCAGACCCGCGTGTTTCATTTCGGCGCGCGGCTGCCGGACGTCGAGCCGAGCTGGCAGGGTTCCTCCACGGCGCAGTGGGAAGTCGACGGCGGCGGGCGGCGGGGCCGCGCCGCGGCGGCGCCGGCGCGCCATGGTTCGCTCAAGACCGTCACGACGCGGCTGCGGCCGGGCTACTTCAGAAAGAACGGGATTCCCTATAGCGCGAACGCCGTCCTGACGGAGTACTTCACGACGCTGACGGACGGCGGCATCGATTATCTCGTCGTGACGAACTTCCTGGAAGATCCACAGTACCTGGCGCAGCCTTACGTACGCAGCGTCCAGTTCAAGCGGCAGGCCGACGGCAAGGGATGGAATCCGACGCCGTGCTCCGCTCGCTGAGGCATCGATGAAGAGAACGCTACTGGCGCTGCTCATGGTCCTTGTCCTTCATTCACCGGCTTGGGCCACCTGGTCAGTGATCGCGGTGGACAAGAAGACAGGTCAGGTCATCGTTGCCTCCGCGACGTGCGTCGCCCAGGCTGGATTCCCCAGAAGGCAGCCGCTCGGATCACGCGATCTCATGGATCTGCAGGCTGTGATCGTCCCGGGCGTCGGCGTGGCCGCGTGCCAAGCGGGTGCTGACAACACGCATCAGAACCAAATGACGGTGTTCGAAGAGCTGAAGAAGGGCACCGAGCCAGCGAAGATTATCGAGATCCTGCACATGGATCCGGATATCGAGCGCCGCCAATTCGGCATCCTCGACGTGCAGGGTCGCAGTGCGGGACACAACGGGAAGAACAACTCGACGGCATCTCTCTTCGTGCCCGGCCACGTCGGCGATTACTACTTCCAGGTTCAGGGCAACACGCTCTTCAGCGATCAGGTCATGTATGACGCCGCGCTCGCCTTCACGCGCGCGAGGGGGACGCTCGCGGATCACGTGATGGCGGCGATGGAAGCAGCCGACGCCAAAGGCGGCGACAAGCGTTGCAATTGCGAGACTGAGCCCAAACCGAATGCTCCGTGCGACGGGAAGACCGCGCACGTCGCCTACATCGTGATCGCCAACAAGGGCGACGTCACGGAGAAGTCACACAGTCAGGGCAAGTACTACGCATACATTCGCGTCACCGACAACGACATCAAGCCCTCGGAAAACGCGAATCCAGTGAAGACGCTTCGTATACGGTATGACGCCTGGAAGAAGGCCGGATCCAAGCCGTTCAGCACTGTCCCAACCGTTGGGTTGACCTCGACGAACCAATAGGCATCGGAAGCGATCACAACGCGCAGGAGGTGCACCATGGAAGGCGCGCGGATTCAACGTGTTCTTCTGGCGGCGGTGGCGCTGTTCCTGCTCGCGGCACCGGCGTTTTCGCAGGCACTGACGGGAGCCATCACGGGCCGGGCCCTCGACAGCAGCGGCGGTGTCTTGCCCGGTGTCGAAGTCGTGGTATCGAGTCCCGCGATGATGGGCGCGCGCACGACGTTCACCGACACACAAGGCGCCTATCGCGTCACGCAGCTGCCCTCGGGTGACTACCGCGTGACGTTCAAGCTGTCGGGCTTCAAGACGTTGAACGTCGACGCGGTCCGCCTGGACGTCGGCGCAACGATGACCATCAACGGCGCGCTGCAGATCGACGCGCTGTCGGAAGAGGTCACGGTCTTGAGCGACTCACCGCTGATCGACCTTCAGGCGACGACCGTCGGCGTCAACTGGGACGAAAAGCAAATGGAGAACCTGCCGTACGGCCGCGGGATCCGCGGCCTCGCGCGGCTCGTGCCTGGGCTGTCGCCGACGCAGTTCGACGTGGGCGGCAATACCGTCGGTGGATCGACGACGACCGGCGCGAGAAACTACGGGCGGAGCGGCCAGGAGCTGATCAAGTTCGACGGCGTCGTCTGGGATCAGTTCTTCGGCGACTACAACACTTACGAACAGGTCCAGATTTCAGCGGCGGCGAAAGGCGCCGAAGCGCAGAGTCCGGGCGTGACACTGAGCTTCGTCATCAAATCCGGCGGCAACAAATTGAGCGGCATGTACCTGGCGGCCTGGCAAGATGGCGCGTTCCAGGGCAGCAATGTCACGCCCGAGCTGCGCAGTCAGGGCTTCGATCCCGGCAACAACAAGTTCACGCGATACAACGACGTCAGCATGGATCTCGGCGGGCCCATTCTTCGTGACAAACTCTGGTTTTATGGCGCCTACGGATACAACTATTCCGGCTTGTTCATTCCGGGGTTCATCTCGGAAAAGACCGGTCAACAGGTTGAGTACTTCACGCGGCTCGACAATCCGACGCTGAAGCTGACGTATCAGCTGACGCCAGGCAGCAAGTTCGAGCTGTCGCAGCAGTTCAACCGCAAATGGCAGCCGTATCGCAACGCCAGCCGTTTCGTGCCGCTCGAGGCTTCGCAGAATCAGATCGCATGGACCGCGATTGGACCAGCGGCGAAATTCACGCGCATCCTCAACAACAAGATGACCTTCGACGCGGGATTCAATCGATCCGGATACTGGTGGCCCGATTTCGCCTGGACGAACGATGTCCGAAGGATCGATCTCACCACGACGGAAACCCGAGGGGCGTTTCTCGAGTTGCGGCGCGAGCCCGTCCGCTGGGGCTACAACGGCACGTACGCCTGGTTCACGAACATCAAGAACATGAATCACGAGTTCAAATCCGGGTTCCTGGGCTACAGGAGCACGAATTACGTCGAGACCTACGGCTACCCGAATCAGCAGATCTACCGCTATCGAAGCGTATCGGGGGATCCGAACGTCTTCACGCGGCCCGATTCGGTGCAGGTATTCGACTACCCGAACAACACGAACAGCGGCGTGAACTTCAATTCGTGGTTCGCCAACGACATGATCAACGTCACGCACCATGTCACGCTCAACGCCGGCCTGCGATTCGACCGCTACTCGTCCTGGCTGCCCGAGCAAGGCAATCCCGGCACCGGTCCGTTCGCCGAGAAGAACCTTTACCAGGAGAATCGCAGTTTCCCCGTCTACAACGCGTGGTCGCCGCGCCTCTCGTTGATTTACGACGTGACCGGCAACGGCCGCGTCGCGTTGAAGGCAAGCTACGGCCGATACGCGGCGTCGGGCTCCGGCGTCAACGCGTCCAGCGGGCCCGTCGCGTCGGACGTGAATCCGGCGGCGACACGGACGACCACCTATCGGTGGAATGGCCAGATTCCCTATGTGCCGAACGCGGCCGATCTGCAGTCAGTCTCCGGTGGACGTGGCGATCGCCGCCTCGATTCGGCCCTGAAGCCCGAGGGGATGGACGAGTACGCGGGCGGGGTGGACCTCGGGATCAATCGCAATCTCACGGTCCGACTCAATCTCGTGCGCAAGCTCGATTGGGGCGGCAGCAAGGAGCTGGATCTCGCGCAGCCGTTCGCTGCGTTCACGGACCGGCGCACCGGCATCGATCCCGGTCGCGACAACATCGTCGGCACCGCGGACGATGGCGTCGTCGAGGTATGGTCCGTGCCCCGCAGTTATCCGACATTCGGACAGGTGATCCGGCTGACCACGCCGACCGACCCCGGCGAGGGTGAAGACAAGTATTGGGCGTTCGAGTCGACGGCGAGCAAGCGCTATTCGTCAGGCTGGTCGCTGCTGGCCTCCTATTCAATCGACCGGCGCGACGTGCGCAACATCAAACCGCGCGATCCGAACGAGGCACGCTACCCACAGTCGACCGGCGGCGTGCTTAGCGCTGCATATCCGCCAGAACTGCCCCAGGTGTACCAGGGCGCGCGCCTGAGCGGCACCTATGAGTTGCCGTGGAACGTGCTGGTCGCATCGACGTTCACGGCGCAACAGGGCGAATACTTCCCGCGCATCGTCCAGGTGCCGAACACATTGAATCAGTTGGTCGATGTGGTCGTCGAAGGACAGGCTGGCCGCTACGACTGGGTGCGCCTTCTCGATTTGCGTCTGTCGAAGACATTCGTCAGGGGCAAGCATTCTTTCGAGGGCATGTTCGATGTCTTCAACCTGACGAACACAAGCGTGGTCTTGAGGCACATCAACGTCAATGGACCGAACTACTTGAAGCCGCTGGCGACGAGCGGCATCGACGCGGCGACTGCAAACCCGATCCCCGCGGCCAGAGTGTTCCGACTGAGCGCTCGCTACAAGTTCTGAGAAATGTCGCGGACGGCTCGAGCGCCCCTGACGACCTTTCCGCCAGGCGTCAAAGCGCACGTGGCGTCTGTGTTGAAGGAGCTTTCCACCACACGAGGAACGGACATGTGATGGAGTGCTAACCGGCGAGTTCCTTTCTGACGATGGCCGCGCCTTCAACCATCGCGCGCATCTTGCCGTTGGCCACCTCGCGCGGCAGGTACTTCATCCCGCAGTCGGTGGCCACGAGGATGTTCTCGGGCGCGACGAATGGCAGGGCGCGGCGGATCCGTGCCGCGACAGTCTCGCCCGACTCCACGTTCATGTCCGACAGATCGATCGAGCCAAGCAGAATCTGTTTGCCGGGCAACTTGGCGAGCACCGAGCAGTCGAGCTTCGATTGCGCGGTCTCGATTGAAATCTGCTTGCAGCGGCAGTCGGCGAGCTCCGGCAGGAAGGAATAGCCCGACGGCCGCTCGTGGATGATCGCCGCGTAGCCGAAGCAGATGTGGACGATCGTGGCGCCGGTGATCCCTTCGAGCGCGCGGTTGAGCGCCTTCAGCCCGTACTGCCGCGCCTTCTCCGGACGCGCCTGCATGTAGGGCTCGTCGATTTGTACGTAGTCGGCGCCCGCAGCGAACAGATCGCGGATCTCGAGGTTAACGGCCACGGCGTAATCCATCGCCGCTTCTTCCTCGGACGGATAGAAGTCGTTCTGCGCCTGCTGCAGCATCGTGAACGGGCCCGGCACGGTGATCTTCGTCAGCTTCTTCGTGTGCGCCCGGAGGAACTTGATGTCCTCGACCTCGACCGCGTGCCGCCGCCTGATCGGCCCGGTGATGCGCGGCACCGGGTTCGGGTGGCCCGAGCGATCGAGCGCTGTTCCCGGGTTGTCCAGGTCCACGCCGTCGAGCGCCGTCGCGAACCGGTTCGAGTAGCTCTCGCGCCGGATCTCGCCGTCGGTGACGATGTCGAGGCCGGCATCCTCCTGGGCGCGGATGGCGATCAGCGTCGCGTCGTTCTGCGCCTCGGCGAGGAACGGCTCCGGCAGGCGCCAGAGCTCCCTCGCGCGTACACGCGGCGGAAACCGTCCGGCGAGCTTCGCGCGGTCGATCAGCCATTCCGGTTGCGGGTAGCTTCCTACGAGCGTCGTCGGCAGCAGCATCAGGCCGGCTCCTCATCCTCTCGCCAGACGCCGAGCGCCTTCTGCGCGGCGCGGTCGGAGAAGCTGAAGAGGACGGCGTCTTCCCGGGCCTGGTGCGACACCGGGTGCCACGACGGCGCGACGAAGACGTCGTGTGGCTCCCAGTCGAACGAGGTGCTGCCCACCTGCGTGCGGCCGCGGCCTTCGGCAACGCAGTAGATCGTCGAGTCGGTCGAGCGGTGGGGCTGGCCCTTGAAGCTCGCCGGGAGGAACTGCATGAACGCGGCGATGGTCGGCATCGGGTAGCCGCCGGTGGCCGGGTTGACATACTGCATCTTCACGCCGTGACGGGGATGGACCGGGCCGTTGCGATACAACGTCTCGAGCACCTCCCGTGTGCGGTCGTACGGATAGCTGAACATCGGCGACGACATACCGCGGGGGGTGTGCTCGATCGGCAGCAGGCCGCCGCCGTAGCGGGCGAGCGCGTCGCCGTCGCGGCGCGTCAACGGCTGCGTTTCCTCGTCGTGATGATCGGCGAAGCTCGCGCTGAACACGTTTACGATCGGCACGTCGAGACCGTCGAGCCAGATGACCGGCTTGCTGCCGGGGTTTCCGTGATCGTGGAACGTCCAGAACGGCGTCAGGACGAAATCCCCGGGCCGCATCGTCGCCCGCTCGCCGTCGACGGCGGTGTAGGCCGTCCCGTCGCCTTCGATGACGAAGCGCAGCGCCGAAGCGGCGTGCCGATGGCTCGGCGCGACTTCGCCCGGCATGACGAGCTGTATGCCGGCATAAAGGCTCGAGGTGATTTGCGACTGCCCGGGCATGCCAGGGTTCTCGAGGACGAGAACGCGGCGCTCCGCTTCCTTCGCCGTGATCAGACGGCCGGCGTCCATCAGGAGCGGACGAATCTCGTCGTAGCGCCACAGCGCGGGGACAGCGGCACTCTGCGGCTCCGGCGTCACGAGCTTCGCGAGTACTTCCCAGAGCGGCGCGGTGTTCTTCGCCTGGAGCCGCTCGTACAGGTTCTTGCGCTCAGGGGAGGTGCCGGGCTTTGCGTGGAACGTGGTTTCCATACATCTCGTTCGCTAGCGCGCCGTGCACGGCGTCGGCTTCCAGCCGGCCGCGTCGGGCTGCTTCTTGAAATGAGAGCTCGTGAAGAATCGGCCGGTCAGATACTGCGGGTCGTGAACGACGGTGGTGATGATCAACCAGGAATCGCCGTCGTCTTCGTGTGTGACGGTGTAGTACTCGGTGAGGATCGCATTCGCACTATAGGGCACGCCGTTCTTCCGCAGATACCCCGGACGCAGTCCGGTCGTCACCGCTTTCAGCGAGCCGGTGAGGATCGGCGGGGCGCCGCGGCGGCCGCCGCCTCGAGTCTCCCACAAGGCCGTGGAATTCCCCTGCCACGACGGCTCGCCGCGGGACGGCTCGCCGCGGGACGGCTCGCCGTGGGACGGCTCGGATCGGCTCTGGCTCGCCGAAGCCCGCGCGGAATCGTTCATTGCGGGCGAAGGCGGCCCGAAGCGGAGGAGCCGGGTCTGCGAGCCGGCGTCGGTGTCGATTCGCAGCGTGTTGTCGTCCTGCCACGTGATATGCAGGCGCCCCGGCACGCGCATGATCGCCGGCGCGGCGAAGGATCGGCACTGCTCGCCAGCGGCTTCGTCTTTCCCAGGATCCCAGGTGTCGGCGACGCGCGTGCCTTCGGCATTCAGCGGCACGCTCGCGTAATCGCCCTTCGCCGGCGTCATCATCCGCCAGCGCCAGTCTTCGGTGACGATCGAGACCCAGTAGCCGGTGAGATCCCGCGGCGCGATGGTGCGCGCCGATGCGGGCGGCTGCTGCGCGCCACGCTGTGCGGCGAGGCTCACCGACAGCACGCCGGCGAGCCCCAGAGCGATTACGTCGCGCGTGCTCATCGCGGCGCCGCGACGCAGGTGGCCGGAGTGCCGGGCAGTTTGGCTCTGTAGTCGGGGTACATCGTGTCGGCGCCGCCCTTGGCGGCCTCTACCGGGATGCCGCACCGTTTGGCGAAGCCGGTCTCGAAGTTCGTCTCGCTCGGGAGCTTGTGCGGCACTGCACCCTTCGGCCGGTCGACTTCCTCGACGACCTCACACGGATACGGCGGATTGTGCTGGTGCAGATCGAGCTCGTAGTCGGTCGTCCGGATGAACGGCTCGGTGAGGTAGGCGGGATCGTGAACAATCGTTGCGACGGTGAGGACGTCATCGTGGAGCATCCAGTGCTCCGTCAGCGTCGCCTGATCGCTCCGCGGCAGGCCGTTGCGGCGCACGTAGCCTTCCTTCAGATGCGTCGTCGTGATGGTGAGCATGTCGCCCTCCCACCGGCCGGTGGAGAAGCCGGCCCACGTGTGCGGCGCGGACTCTGACGGATGCTGGCGCCCGTCCATGTAAATCTGGCGGTCGATCGAACGGAGCCATTCGGCGTGCCAGGCCGTCACCTGCCGCGACACCGGATCGACTTCCTTCCAGATGCGCACCGGCGACGGCCCCCGCCAGATGTAGTCGGCGGAGTGGGGGCGGCACTGCCATTCCCAGAGCGTCTGTATCGACGCTTCCCAGGTTTCGGCCCGCATCCGCGCGGACGCGTTGATGGGGATGCCGAGGTAGTCGCCGAGCTCGGGTCCCGGCACGCGCTCGGGCTGATCCTCGTGGAATCTAGGCGCCCATTCGCCGGTGAAGTCGACGCCCGCGGTCGCGGCGCGCATCGCGTCGTTCGCCACTTCGACGAGCGATCCGCTCTGGACCGATTGCGGCGGCTGGGCGGCTGACGCGGGAGGCGCGAAGCGGATCGCATGCGTTGCCGCCAGCGCTGCGGCTGCCGCGATGCATCCCACGCGTCTGGCTCGATCCATCGTCCTCACCGGCGGCGAGTATACTTGGCGCTTCCGCCGTGTCAACGCTCTGATATGTCACGCGTCCTCCCGCCCCCGGTCGATATCGCCGACCGCATCGACAATAACCCGCTGAGCCCGCTTCAGATCTCAACCTTCGCGCTTTGCCTGCTGTGTCTGATCATGGACGGCTTCGACGTGCAGGCGCTCGGCTACGTTGCGCCGGAAATCGTGCGCGCCTGGAAGATCTCCAACGCCGCGCTCGGCCCTGTTTTCGGCGCCGGCAATTTCGGCGTGCTCATCGGGTCGCTGGTTTTCAGCATGCTCGCCGACCGGATCGGCCGCCGTCCGATCCTGATCGGCGCGACGCTCTTTTTCGGTGTGATGACGATCGTCGCGGCGCGGGCGGCCTCGATCGGCGAGCTGCTGGCGCTGCGCTTCGTCGCGGGTATCGGTCTCGGCTGCATCATCCCGAACGCAACGGCGCTGGTGGGCGAGTACAGCCCGCGCCGCATCCGCGGTCCGCTGATGATGATCGTCGGCGGCGTCGGCTTCACCGGTGGCGCGGCGATCGGCGGCTTCATTGCCGCGTTCCTGATCCCGCGCTTCGGCTGGCGCTCCGTCCTCTATTTCGGCGGCGTGGTTCCCGTCGTGATTGCCGTCGCAATGTTGATCTGGTTGCCCGAGTCGCTGCAGTTTCTCGCGGTCCGACGGAAGGATCGCGCGCGCATCGCCCGGTGGCTGACGCGGATCGACCCGACAGTTCCATCAGGCACCGATGTCGACTTCGTCGTGCGGGAGGAGAGGCGCGAAGGCGTCCCGGCCGTGCAGCTCTTTCGCGAGGGGCGCGCGGGGGTGACGATCCTGCTGTGGGTCGTCAACTTCATGAACCTGCTGAATCTCTACTTTCTCGCCAGCTGGCTGCCGACCGTCGTCAGAGACACCGGCCGGTCAGCGTCCACGGCGGTGCTTGCCGGAACCGTGCTGCAGGTTGGCGGAACGATCGGTACGATCGGGCTCGCGTGGCTGATCAGCCGTCTCGGTTTCATTCCTGTCCTGACGGTGTCGTTCGGTCTCGCGGCGGCGACGATTGCGCTGATCGGTCAGCCCGGCCTGTCGATCGTGCTGCTCTTCGCGCTCGTCTTCGTCGCGGGTTGGTGCGTGGTTGGCGGTCAGCCAGGAATCAACGCGTTTGCGGGAACGTTCTATCCGACGGATCTCCGATCGACGGGTGTGGGATGGGGTCTCGGTGTCGGCCGTGCGGGAGC
>Ga0114129_10003262_pt1 | contig 22775 bp, 25 predicted proteins | sample RhiMetdeltSRZDD1_FD_80071 | JGI IMG/M metagenome (GOLD analysis project Ga0114129, IMG submission 80071) | Populus rhizosphere microbial communities from Tennessee, USA - Rhizosphere MetaG P. deltoides SRZDD1 (version 2) (version 2) | ecosystem: Host-associated > Plants > Roots > Rhizosphere >... | reverse complement strand
GCGGCCAGCTCGACGAGCCGGGTCAGCGCGGTGGCGAACCCGCGACCGCCGAACCCGCTGAGCGCCAGCTCGGCCAGTTTGACGGTGACCGCGTTGGCCTTGCCATCCAGCAGCCCATGCACCAGCTCGCCGCGGCGCTCGGGGTCCGCCGTCGCGTCGCCGAGGATCGCGGCCAGGCGCGGGGTGCCAGAGATGATCTGGCCGAACCGGAACAGCTCGTCCTCGACGTCGGCTAGGTCGCCCGCCTTGTCGGCACTGGCGAGCAGCGCGTCGACGGCCAGCCGCTCGGTAGCGTCGAGCAGCTCGGCCGCTGACGACCAGCGGCCGCCGACGAGCTTTTCGAGGATGCGTACCGCGTCGGCGCCGACGCTGCCCTCGAGCACGGCCCGCAACAGCTCCGACCGGTCCGCGCCGGGCCGCCCCGGATCGGCCAGCGCGCGGCGCAACCGTGGTTCCCGACCGAGCAGCCGGGCCACCCCGAGGATCTCGTCGGAGAGCGCTACCAACGCGTCCGGATCTGCCCCGGTCGAGTACGAGCGCAACTCCTCCGCCGCGGCGGCGTACGACTCCCGGCTCGCGGCCTGCATCAGCGCCTACCCCCGGCGCTCTCCAACTCGGTCAGGAAGCGGTCGACAGTGCCGCGCTGGCGCGCCTCGTCGGCGAGCGACTCACCGACGATCTTGCTGGCCAGGTCGACGGCGAGCGTACCCACCTCGGCCCGCAGTTCCCGCACGATCGTCTGGCGCTCGGCAGCGAGATGTTCGCGGCCAGCCGCGATGATGCGGTCCCGCTCCTCCTGAGCCTGGGCGAGCACGTCGTTCTTGATGGACACCGCCTCGGCTCGGGCCTCGTCGCGGATCCGGGCAGCCTCGGTGCGGGCCGTGGCTAGCTGAGCCTTGTACTGCTCGAGCATCTGGTTCGCCTCGGCCTGGGCTGCCTCCGCGCGCGCCAGACCACCCTCGATCGCGTCGACCCGCGCCCGGAACGTCTGCTCCATCCGCGGCCAGACGTACTTGCCCAGCACGAAGACGAGGAGCGCGAACGCGATGGACCCGACGACGATCTCCTGGACGAGAGGCACGATCGGGTTGGGTGTGTGCGGCGCCTCCTCGACAGCCAGGTAGCCGAACATTAGAGGTTGCCTTGCCAGATGAAGCCGAACGCGATGCCGAACAACGCGAGCGCCTCGACGACGGCGAAGCCGATCCACAGGAACGGCTGAGTCAGCCGGGACGACTCGGGCTGGCGAGCGGTCGACTGGATGTACGACGCGAAGATCAGGCCGACGCCGATGCCGGGGCCAACTGCGGCCAGGCCGTAGCCCACTGCGGCGAGACTGCCCTCTACTGCGGCGATGTCCATGCTCTTGACTCCTTGTGGGTAGACGTGATTTCAGTGGTCCTCGGCGAGCGCGCCCTGGACATAGCTAGCGGTCAATACCGTGAACACATACGCCTGCAGGATGATCACCAGCGCCTCGAGGAAGGTCAACGCGATCGCCAGTAGCCACGAGAACACGGAGAGCGGCTTCACGAAGGCGACCGCGGAGTTCAGCAGAACGAAGCCGCCGAGCGTGAACACCAGCAGGATCATGTGACCGGCGAACATGTTCGCGAAGAGCCGGACGGCGAGCGTGAATGGCCGCACGATGAATGTCGAGATGAACTCGATCGGGATCAGCAGCCACAGCACGAACCACGGCGCGGGTGGGATCATCGCGTGTTTCAGGTAGCCCCAGAAACCGTGCCTGCGCACGCCGACCCAGAAGAACATCACCAAGCTGATGACGGCGAGCACCGCGGGGAATGCGATGTGCGAGTTCGGCGAGATCTGGATGAACGGAATGATGGCGAACGCATTCGTCACAAAAATGAAGCAGAACAGCGTCGCGAGATATGACGCGAATCGCGCGCCCTCGTGCCCGATCAGGTCCCCGGCGATGCGGTCCCGGGCGAACCCGTACACCGACTCGGCCATCCACTGCATCCTGGTCGGCACCATCTTCGGACTGCGGTACGCGACCAGAAAGAACACGATGAGAATCGCGACCGCGATCCAGATCAGCAGCGTGAACTTGGTGAGCCAGTGGCCGGCGCCCCCGACCAGGCTCGGCGGGTAGAACTCCTCAATGCCCGGCGGAAACGGAACATCGGCCGCCAGCGCGGTCGTGTATCGAGTCACCGAACCCCTTCCGTCGCTACCTGGTGGTGCCGCCGAGTCGGAGGACGATCAGGTAGACCGCCATTGCCGCTCCGACGACCACGCCGATCGCCGTCGCGAGGCCGCCCGTGTCGAGCCACCGGTCGACCAGCCAGCCGATGAATCCCCAGACCAGGATCCCGGAGATGAGGTACGCAACCGCCGTCCAGCCCTTACCTGCGCCGGACGAGTAGTCGTCCGAGCCGCGGGGGCGCTGGGGGGGTTGGTCACCGGCCATGACGCGGCGAACATATCAGTCGCGCGAATGCGGCCGTGCGGCGGCCCCCACGCGACGGGGGAACGTCGTGCGGGCCGTGCTGCTCTCAGGCCGGTGTGCACGTTACTCCCGCGTCGGTGCGCCGCAAAGCATCCAGTCGGTCGCTATTGGTGTGGGATACCCGACCGGTACACCCACCAGATCTGAGCCGTCGTCCAGCCGAGCACGCCGGCCACGATGCCCCACGCCATCGGCGTCGTGCCCGGCCAGTCACGGTCCAGGATCGCCACGAACATCAGCCCGAACAGGCTGAACTTCGTCACGTACGCGCCCAGCCCCACCGGCAGCACGAGCCGCGGGTTGACCGTGTCCGCCCAGGCGATGGCGACGGTCGAGAACGTGTAGCTGGCTACCACGAGCGCCACGCCGGCCGCCGCGCCGAGCGCCCCGTCGGTGCCGCTCACCAGCCCACCGACGAGCGCCGCCAGCCCGGTCAGGATCGCCGAGACCGCGAGCAACGGGGGCAGGTGCGCGAGTCGCTGTCCCATCAACGGGGGTACGCGGGAAATTTGGCGACGAGGTCCGACACCTCGGCGGCGATCCCGGTCAGGGCGGCCGAACCGTCATCGGTACCGGGGTCGGCCCGCACGGCCCGGCCGATCAGCATGGCGATCTGGCGCATCTCCTGCTCGCGCATGCCCTGGGTGGTGACGCTCGGTGTACCCACCCGGATGCCGCTGGCCACCATCGGCTTCTCCGGGTCGTACGGGATCGCGTTCTTGTTCAGGGTGATGCGCGCGGCGTCGCAGCGCTCCTCGGCCTGCCGGCCGGTGATGTCGAGCGACCGCACGTCGAGCAGTGCCAGATGGGTGTCGGTGCCGCCGGACACCGGCCGCATGCCTTCGCCGTCGAGCCCGTGCGCGAGCGCCTTCGCGTTCGCGATGACCTGCTTGGTGTACGCCGCGAACTCCGGCTCGGCCGCCTCCCTCAGCGCCACCGCCTTCGCCGCCACCGCGTGCATCAACGGCCCGCCCTGGGTGAACGGGAACACCGCCTTGTCGATCCGCTGGGCCAGCTCCTTACGGCACAGCAGCATGCCGCCGCGTGGACCGCGCAGCACCTTGTGCGTCGTGAAGCTCACCACGTCCGCGTACGGCACCGGCGACGGGATCGCCCTCCCGGCCACCAACCCGATGAAGTGGGCCGCGTCGACCATCAGATAGGCCTCGACCGCATCGGCTATCTCGCGGAAGACCTCGAAATCGATGAGCCGGGGGTACGCCGTCGCGCCGCAGATAATCATCTTCGGCCGATGCGTCTGGGCCAGCTCGCGTACCTCGTCGTAGTCGATCAGCTCGGTGTCCTGGCGAACGGTGTACCCGACGGTGGAGAACCACTTCCCGGAGAAGTTCACCTTGCTGCCGTGGGTGAGGTGCCCGCCGTGCGGCAGGTCCATCGCGAGCACGGTGTCGCCGGGCTGGACGAGGGCCGCGTAGGCCGCGAGGTTCGCCGAGGCGCCGCTGTGCGGCTGCAGGTTCGCGTGCTCGGCCCCGAACAGCGCCTTGGCGCGCTCGATGCCTATCTCCTCGGCACGGTCCACTTCGGAGCATCCGCCGTAGTACCGCCGCCCCGGATACCCTTCGGCGTACTTGTTGGTCAGCGTCGAGCCGAGCGCGGCCAACACGGCCGGCGACGTGAGGTTCTCGCTCGCGATCAGCTGCAGGCCGCCCCGCAACCGGTCCAGCTCGCCCAGAACGACGTCAGCGATCTCCGGATCGGTATCGCGCAACGCGTCGAAGTCAGGGCCCCAGAACACGGGCTCATCCTAGGTCAGTAAGGCTGTCGCCAGAGGCTGTACGACAGCATGGATGTCGTCGGCCACTCGCTCGAAGTAGCCGTCCCCGCGGCCCCACGGATCGTCGATTTCGTCCTCCGGCCCGGCCGGCCTGCCGTCGCGGGCGGCGTCGACGGCCGCGACGAGTGCCACGCCGCGGGCGTACACCGCGTCCGGTTGGCGGCTCGCCGGCGGCAGGGTGGACAGGTCGACGGTATGCAGCAGCCGGCCGAACTCCCCGAGCACGAACGTCCGGTCCGCGGCGTCGGGCCGTAGCGCCACGACATAGTCGACCTGCTCGATGGTTGCCGTGAGGATGAGGTCCGCCGCGTCGATGTGGTCGGCCCTCAGCTTGTTCGCGGTGAACCCGACATCGGTACCGCCCCGGGAGCGGACCTGCCGGGCCGCGGGTGGGTTCATCGGCTCGCCCTGGTGCCAGCCACCGGTACCGGCGCTGTTGCTGTAGACCAGCTCGGTCGCCCCATCGCCGGCCAGCTCGACGGTTGCCGCGACCAGCAGCCGCTCGGCCATCGGCGAGCGGCAGATGTTGCCCATGCAGACGTGCAGGACGGCGAACGGCGGCACCGTCATGTCTCCGCGACCGGTTCGATGGTCGGTACGACGTCCCGCAGCTTCTCCAGCGGCACCGCCCCGTCCCGCAGTACGCGCGGAACGCTGCCCGTGACGTCGACGATGGTGCTCGGCACGGTGTCGTGGGACGGCCCGGCCTCGAGGTACACGCTCACCGCGTACGACAGCTGCTCGCGCGCCTCCTCCGCGGTACTCGCCGGTGGGCTGCCACTCTTGTTGGCCGACGAGACCGCCATCGGGCCGGTCTCCCGCAACACCTCGAGGGCGACCGGGTGCATCGGCATGCGTACCGCGACCGTCCCGTCGGTGTCCCCGATATCCCACTGCAGGGTCGGCGAGTGCTCGACCACGATCGTCAAGGCACCCGGCCAGAACGCCTCGACCAGATCCCGGGCCGCCTGCGGCAGGCCGTACACGAGCCCGTCGAGAGTGTGCTTGGACCCGACGAGTACCGGCGGTGGCATGTGCCGGCCGCGGCCCTTGGCGGCCAGTAGCGCCTCCACCGACCACGACTTGAACGCGTCGGCGCCGATGCCGTAGACGGTGTCGGTCGGCAGCACCACGAGATCCCCGCGCTGCACAGCCTCGATGGCGGCCTTGATGCCGGCGTCGCGCTCGGCGAGCGTACGGCAGTCGTAGAGCATCACAAGGTGTCAGTCTGCCACCGCCCGGCACAGTCCATTGTCAGGGGAGCGAGATGGTCGTCATCGCGACCACGGCGTTCCCATGATCTTGTCAAGTCCGCTGGGCAGTCGCGAACCGTGGCAGCCCCGTGAGGTCCCGGTGGTCCTCAACCGTTTCGAAGACCCCCGAAGCGCGCAGCAAATCCGGAACCACCACCCCGTGCGAGTCGTCGTGTTCGATACCGAGCCAGCCGCCCGGACGGAGCAGGCGCGCCGCGACCGACACGACCGGGCGGATGACGGCCAACCCGTCCGGACCGCCGAACACCGCCTCGGCCGGGTCGTGCTCGGAGACCTCGGCGGGCACCGCGAAGCCGGACGGCACGTACGGCGGGTTCGACACCACCACGTCCACCTGACCGTCCAATGTAGACAACAGCACAGGGTCGAGGACGGAGCCAGACACCACCTCGATGCCGGGGTACGCGGAGGCGTTGCGGCGTAGCCATGAAAGCGCCGCGGAAGAGGACTCCACAGCGTACACAGTGGACCCAGGGGCCTCGGTGGCCACGGACAGTGCGATCGCCCCGGACCCGGCGCACAGGTCCACGACTGTCGCGGACGGTCGAGGCAGTACCGAAAGCACCCAGTCCACCAGTAACTCGGTCTCCGGCCGTGGAACGAACACACCCGGGCCCACGGCCAGCTCCAGATGACGGAACGGTGCGGTACCGGTCAGGTGCTGCAGTGGCACCCGGGTCGCGCGCAAGGAAACGAGCCGCGAGAACTCGGCGAACTGCTCACGCGAGAAGCCGGGCGACAGGGCCAACCGGGAACGAGGCACGCCCAGCACGTACGCCGCCAGCAGTTCCGCGTCCACCCGCGGTGATGCCACGCCAGCCTTCGCCAGGACCGGCACCGCCTGGGAAATCGCCCATGACGGACGAACCCGATCTGCCGGTTTGGACGGGTACGCAGCTTCGCTCTCCACGTCATAATCATTACGTGCACATGCGTGTGCACACGCCGCCGCTCCGGGAGGATGACCGCCGTGACCGACGCCCTGGACCGCGTCAGCGACCTGATGCTGTCGTGCCGGCCGGGCGAGGCGGAGGCGCTCGCGCAGATGATCGCCAAGGAGACCACGAACCCCGCGGAGCGCGCGCAGGCCCTCATCTCCCGCTGTACTGCCCTGTTGAACCTCGGCCGGACCGAGGAGATGGCCGAGGCGGTCGTAGCCGCGTTCGAGGCGGTCCGCAGCCAGCAGGACCCATGCCTGCACGGGCAACTGAACGCCCTCGCCGCGCATGTGGCTTACCGCGAGGACGCACTGGACCGCGCGGTCAGGCATCTGGTAGCCGCCATGGAGGCGATGAACGCCACCACGGTGCTGGATTCGTGGGCGGCCTGCGGGTGGAACGACCTCGCGATGGCGTACTCGTATCTGGGTTTCCATGGCTACGCGATGAGCGCGTATGCGCGCATGCGCGAGGTGGCCGCGGCGGCCGGGATCTCGGAGGAAAGGGTTGTCGCACCGGGCATCCGGCTGCGCAACGCCACGTGGCGCGACCACCAGGGCGACACCGACGCGTGCGTGCGGATCCTGCGGGACATCGTCGCGGAGCTGAAGAGGCGCGACCGGGAGAGCGGACTGGACGGGATCAGGCCCAGCGCGCTGGCCGGCTACGCCTACGCGGCCGCGCGGCTCGGCGCCCTCGGGCAGCCGACCGACGTGGAGGTTGTCGCGTTGTTCTCCCGCGGCGGCCAGGACGACCGTTCGCGCGAGCTGCGCGCCCTCGGCGAGGCGTGCGAGGCCATCGCGGGGCGGCGGTCCATCGAAGCACTGGCCCGGCTCGACACCATGGTGATTACGCCCGACGCGCTCGGTCCGGCCGAGATTCCGCGCCTGCGAGCGCTGGCACACCTGCGGGCCGGCAACCACAAGGCGGCGTACGAGGCGGACCGCATCGCCTTCCGGATCGCGGCGGCAAACAGCGACCGGCTGCGCGAGGTCTACGTACAGGCCACCTACACGCACATCAATAACGAGTCGCTGGTAAAGACCGTCGAGCAGTACGCCGGCGCGGCGCTGACCGACCCGCTGACCGGCCTGCCGAACCGGCGCGCGTTCGAGCGGCACGTGAACATGCTGGTCGAGCGGGGCGAGCCGGCGATCATCGGCGTATGCGACATGGACGGGTTCAAGGCGGTCAATACGGTTCACGGCCACCTCGCCGGCGACCGCGTCCTGCACCGCATCGGCAAGATCATCGAGCGGGTCATGCGGCGGGACGACTTCGTCGCCCGGTACGGCGGTGACGAGTTCGTCGTCGTGCTGCCGAGTACGTCGCTCGACGAGGCGGCCGAGGTGGCCCGGCGGATCGTGACCGCCGTAGCAACCGAGGACTGGCGCGGGATGGCTCCCGGTACGCCCATCGGTGTGAGCGTCGGCTGGGCCGAGGTGACCGGCCTGCAGTCCGAGCTGCGCAGCGCGCTCACCAAGGCGTTCGAGGCCGCCGACCGGGCGATGCTCAGCGCCAAACCCCGGGCCCGCGCAAGCTAGGTCAGGCGGCCGTCCCGGCCAGGCGTGCGGCGCGGTCGGCCGTCGCGAGCGCCTCGAGGACCGCTTCCAGGTCACCCGCGAGAACAAGATCCAGGTTGTACGCCGTGAAGCCGATCCGGTGATCGGTGATCCGGTTCTGCGGGTAGTTGTACGTCCGGATGCGCTCGGAGCGGTCCACTGTGCGCACCTGCGCCTTGCGGGCGTCCGACGCCGCGGCCGCCGCCTGCTCCAGCGCCAGCTGGGCGAGCTTGGCGCGCAGCATGCGCATCGCCCGGTCCTTGTTCTGCAATTGGGACCGCTCGTTCTGACACGAGACGACGATGCCGCTCGGCAGGTGCGTGATGCGTACCGCCGAGTCGGTGGTGTTGACCGACTGCCCACCCGGGCCGGACGAGCGGAACACGTCGATCCGCAGGTCCTTCTCGTCGATGTCGACGTCGGTCTCCTCGGCCTCCGGGGTGACCAGCACCCCGGCCGCGGACGTGTGGATGCGGCCCTGCGACTCGGTGACCGGTACCCGCTGGACCCGGTGCACACCGCCTTCCCACTTGAGGACCGACCACACCCCGTTGCCGCCCTCGGGTACGCCCTTGGTCTTCACCGCGACCGCGACGTCCTTGTAGCCGCCGAGATCCGACTCCTGCGCGTCGAGCACCTCGGTGACCCAGCCGTGCCGTTCGGCGTACCGCAGGTACATCCGCAGAAGATCCCCGGCGAACAGGGCGGACTCTTCCCCGCCTTCACCCGCCTTGATCTCCAGGATCACGTCCTTGGCATCGTCCGGGTCGCGAGGTATCAACAGCTCGGCGAGCCGCTCCTCGATCAGCGGTACTCGGGCCGCCAGCTCCTCCGCCTCCGCCGCGAACGTCGGGTCCTCGGCGGCCAGCTCCCGGGCCGCGGTCTGGTCCGAGCGTGCCTGGGACAGCTCGGTCGCCGCCTTGTAGATCGGCGTCAGCTCGGCGAACCTGCGTCCGACGCGGCGCGCCTCCACCCGGTCGCTGTGGATGGCGGGGTCGGCCAGGCGCCGCTCGAGTTCGCCGTACTCCTCGAGCAGCTCGGACAGGCGATCCTGACTCACGCTCGTACCCCCATAACAACGGCGCCCGACCCCCCGCGGGACCGAGCGCCGTGTGCGCAGCTACTTGCTGGCCTTGCCGGCCTTCTTGGCCTGAGCCTTGGCGTACTTCTGCTGGAACTTCGCCACGCGGCCGGCGGTGTCGAGGACGCGCTGCCTACCGGTGTAGAACGGGTGACACACGTTGCACGTCTCGACGTGGATCACACCGTTCTTCGCGGTGCTGCGCGTGGTGAAGGCGTTGCCGCAGGAGCAGGTGACCTCGGTCACCACGTACTGCGGGTGGATGTCCGGCTTCATGGATGGCTATCCCTTTCGTCAGTGGTCGCCGGGTCGCCGTCGTGCTCGGTGGCGTGAACCGGTACCTGGGCCGTACCAGTGTGCCATAACGCATCCCCGTAGTTTTGATTCCCATGGTGACGCTGACGATCACCCGCGGGTTGCCGGGCTCGGGCAAGACCACGTGGGCGCGGCAGCAGCGGAGCGCGGTCCGCGTCAACCGCGACGATCTGCGGCGGATGCTGCATGGCGGCTGGCGCGGTACGGGGCGGCTGGAGCGGCACGTCACGATCGTCCAACGGGCCACGGTGGAGGCTCTGCTCGCCGCCGGCGTCGACGTCATCGTCGACGACACGAACCTGCGCACGGAACTGGTACGCAGTCTCGCCAAGCTCGCCGAGAAGCACGGCGCCGAATTGGTCGTGCGGGACTTCACCGACGTACCGCTGGAGGAATGCCTGCGCCGGGACGCCGCCCGGCCACCGGAGGAACGGGTCGGCCCCGAGGTCATCACCGCGATGTGGGCGCGGTACCTCGGGGCGTCTCCCGTCTGACCCAGGGACTACTCCCCCGGGGTCGTCTTCGCGATCTGCATCAGGAACTCGATGTTCGTCCGGGTCTGCTTCAAGCGGTCCAGCAGCAGATCCAGCGCTTGCTGAGGCTCGAGCGCGTGCAGCACCTTGCGGAGCTTGATGACGATCGCCAGCTCCTCGGGCGCGAGCAGGATCTCCTCCTTACGGGTACCCGAGGCGTCCACGTCGACCGCCGGGAAGACGCGCTTGTCCGCAATCTTGCGATCGAGCCGGAGCTCGGCGTTGCCCGTACCCTTGAACTCCTCGAAGATCACCGTGTCACCGGTCGAACCGGTCTCGACGAGCGCGGTCGCGAGGATCGTGAGCGACCCGCCGTTCTCGATGTTTCGGGCGGCGCCCAGGAACCGCTTCGGCGGGTAGAGCGCCGCGGAGTCGATACCCCCGGAGAGGATCCGGCCGCTCGCGGGCGAGGCGTTGTTGTACGCCCGACCCAGCCGCGTGATCGAGTCGAGCAGGACGACGACGTCGTGACCCAGCTCGACGAGCCGCTTGGCCCGCTCGATCGACAGCTCTGCCACAGTGGTGTGGTCCTGCGGCGGACGGTCGAAGGTCGAGGCGATGACCTCGCCCTTCACCGACCGCTGCATGTCGGTGACCTCTTCCGGCCGCTCGTCGACGAGCACGACCATGAGGTGGCACTCCGGGTTGTTGCGGGTGATCGCGTTCGCGATCGCCTGCAGGACCATCGTCTTGCCGGCCTTCGGCGGCGACACGATGAGCGCCCGCTGGCCCTTGCCGATCGGCATGACCAGGTCGATGACCCGGCAGGTCAGGAGGTGCGGCTCGGTCTCGAGACGCAGCCGCTCCTGCGGGTACAGCGGGGTGAGCTTGTAGAACTCCTGCCGCTTCTTGGCTTCCTCCGGGTCCATACCGTTGACCGTGTCCAGGCGCACGAGCGGGTTGTACTTGTCCCGCCGCTGCTCGCCCTCGCGGGGCGCCCGCACCGCGCCGGTGACCGCGTCACCGCGGCGCAACCCGTACCGCTTCACCTGGGCCATCGAGACATAGACGTCACTGGGGCCGGCAAGGAAGCCAATGGTACGAATGAACGCATAGTTGTCGAGCACATCCACGATGCCAGCAACCGGTACGAGGACGTCGTCTTCGGTCACCTGCGGCTCGCCACCGCCACCGCCACCGCCCTCGGCACGCTCACCGCGCCCGCGGCGGCGATCCCGGAAGCGGCTCCGCCGTCCCCGCCGGCCGCCGCCCTCGTCGTCGTCCACATCACGATCGTTGCGGTCAGCCCGGTCGCTGCGGTCAGCCCGCTCGTTGCGGTCGTGGCCGCGCTCGCCACGGGATTCGGTGCGCTCGCCGCGGGATTCGGTGCGCTCGTGCCGGTCCCGGCCGTTGCGGTCGGCCCGACCGTTGCCTCCGTCGCCCGCCTCGGCCCGGTCGCCACGCTCGGCCCGTTCGGCCCGGTCGCCACGCTCGGCCCGGTCGCCTCGGTCCTGGCGCTCGCCACGGTCGGCGCGCGACTCCGGCGGCCCCCCGGCTCGGCTCGCCCGGCGGCTCGTCCGCTCCTCGCCGTCTCCGGCCTCCCGGCCACCGGCCTCGCGGCGCTGCTCTCCGCCGCCGTTGGCCACGTCCAGCTCGCGCTGCGGCTCAGCGACGGCGCGTTCCCGACGCGGCTCCGCGGTGGCCACGGACCCGGTTTCGCCGACGTCGACGCGTACCTCGCGCGATGCCTCGCCCCGTGCGGCGGCGACCTCGCCCCGCGTCTCGGCCCGCGGCCGCGGTGTTCCGCCGCCGCTCTGGCGCTCCTGGATTGCGGTGATCAACTCGCCCTTGCGCATCCGGCCTGTACCGGAGATGCCGAGCGACGCGGCCAGGCTCTGCAGCTCAGGCAGAAGCATCGCCGACAACCCGCTCCCGGAGCGGCGCCGGCGCGTGCCGCCAGCCGACTCGTCAGGAGTTTGGGTGCTGGAGACATCCGACGTCACGTCGGTGGTGTCGCTCAATGGTGTCCTTCCCTCGATATAGGCCGGGACTATCCGGGCTGCCCTCATTGGTCGCAAACGGACATGAGCAGGCCGGATGGCCTCGGTTGCACCCGCCCCGCAGGATGCGCGCGGGAGTCGTGAACAGCGGCCGGCACGCCACTGGCGTCGCGGGACCGCGGCTGCGGCGATCCATGGAGGTTGCGGTCCGGCGGCTTTGGCAGGGGTATAACGGATTTATAGTGACCAGCCAAAGACTTTGGGGGTACGCCGCCCCAGAGGAGATCGCACGCTTCGCGGCTGCTGTCGACCTAGAGCGTAATCAACTCGCCCGACCTGCGGCAACAGGGTCCCGCTCGGCGTGTTCCAGCATACCCGACGCGCCAACCGTCGCGACGCGTAGTGGGACCACTCCCCAGCGCTCCTCCAGAACCAGGTCAGCGGGCACGTCTGTGAGCGCCACCACACTGGGACCAGCGCCACTGACCACGGCCGCCACTCCGACGGCCCGCAGGTTCTCGACCAGCTCGGCGGTGGCCGGCATGCCCGCTGCCCGGTACCCCTGGTGCAGCCGGTCCTCGGTCGCCTCGAACAGCAGCTCCGGCTCGGCGGTCAGCGCGTGGACCAGCAGGGCGGCCCGGCCCGCGGTCAGCGCGGCGTCCGCGTGCGGCACGGTCGCCGGCAGCGCCGCCCGGGCCTGCGCGGTCAGGCCACGCTCCGCCGGCACGAAAACCGTCGGGTGTACGACGGCAGCCGGCGTCAGCCGTACCGCTCGGGCGCCCTCCGGACCGGTCCACGCGATCGTGAACCCGCCGAGTAGGCAGGGTGCCACGTTGTCCGGATGGCCCTCGAGCTCGGCCGCGATCCGCAGTACCGCGGCGTCGTCCAGCCGTTCGGCGCCACCCACCGTCAACTCCCGGCCCAGCAGCACCCCCGCGACGATCGCGCCGGACGACGAGCCCAGCCCGCGCGCCTGCGGGATGCGGTTGCGGCAGTGCACCTCGAGCCCCCGCGGCCGGCCGCCCAGCGCTCCGAAGGCCGCATCCATCGCACGTACGACGAGGTGCGTCTCGTCGACCGGCAACTCGCCGGCGCCCTCGCCCTCGACGAACACCCGTACCCCGTCGCCGGTCACCCGCGCCGACACCTCGTCGCACAGGTCCAGCGCCAGGCCGAGCGCATCGAAGCCCGGGCCGAGATTGGCGCTGCTGGCCGGTACGCGTACCCGCACCGGCTCGGGTACGAACCGCACGGGTTGATGTTATCGAGGTGCCCGGCCGGCGCCCTTCAGCGCCAGCCGGAGCGCGTACTCGATCTGTGCGTTGACGCTGCGCAGGTCGTCGGACGCCCACTTGGCTATCGCCTCGTAGACGGCCGGGTCGAGGCGCAGCAACAACTGCTTGCGTTCCGCCACGTCAGCTCAGCCGTAGAGCGTGCCGGTGTTCACCACCGGCTGGGCCGCGCGGTCACCGCAGAGGACGACGAGCAGGTTCGACACCATCTGTGCCTTGCGCTCCTCGTCGAGTTCCACGACGCTCTCGTCGCGGAGGCGCTCCAGAGCGTTGGACACCATCCCGACCGCCCCTTCGACGATCTTGAACCGGGCGGCCACGATCGCGCTCGCCTGTTGCCGGGCGAGCATCGCCTGGGCGATCTCCGGCGCGTACGCCAGGTGCGTGACCCGCGACTCGAGCACCTCGACGCCCGCGAGCAACACCCGTTCTTGCAGCTCGGCCGTCAGCTCCTCGCTGACCACGGCCGAGTCCCGCAGGCTGGCCCGGCCCGAGTCGTGCGCCTCGTACGGGTAGCTCGTCGCCATGTGCCGTACCGCGGTCTCGGCCTGCACGGAGACGTACGCCACATGGTTGTCGACCGCGAACATCGCGCTGGCCGAGTCCACGACCCGCCAGACGACTACCGCGGCGATCTCGACCGGGTTGCCGTCGGCGTCGGACACCTTGAGCCGCGCGGTCTCGAAGTTTCGCACCCGCAGGCTCACCTTCCGCCGCTCGGTCAGCGGCCAGGTGCAGTGGAAGCCGGCATCGCGGATCGAGCCCACGTACCGCCCGAAGAACTGCACCACCCGGGCCTCGTTTGGGTTCACGATCGTAAACCCACTAGCCACGATCATGACCAGAACGAAGATCGACACCGCGCCGGTCACAGCCCACCCGTTGTCGTTCTCCGTCACCACCAACCACAGGCCGTACGCCGTAGCCGCGATCAACACGATGAGCACGACGAACCCGGACATTCGGAACGCCCGCCGCTCCATGGTTCCCTCCCCGGTGATACCAAAGTGATATCACGAAGATAGCACACGCTCGGGAGCCTCCGGAGTGGCGAGGCGGGCGGTGGCGAGCCGCCAGCCGATCGCGTAGAGCAGGGTCGTAGCGCCGCAGGCGGCGAACAGCACCTCTACCGACACGTGGTCGACGAAGGCACCTACCACGAGCTGGCTGACGGAGATGGCCAGCGTGGCGAGCATCATGTCGGTCGCGAACACCCGGCCGCGCAGCGCGTCCGGCACCTCGGCCTGCAACGCGTAGTTGGACATCGTCCAGTTGGTGCCGCCGGCGAAGTGGGCCACCGCCACGAGCACCAGCACCAGCGGGAACCACGGCGCGACCGAGACGCCGAGGTACGCCACGCCGTAGGTCGCCATCGAGATCGCCAGCCCGGGCAGCAGCCACGACCGGTGGGTCAGCAACGGGCGCGTGACGAGCGGACCGACCAGCGCGCCGAGCCCGCGCACCGCGAACAGCAGGCCGGTGCCCATCACCCCGACGCCGAACATCGCCGCGATCACCGGGAACGCGGTCAGCACGCCGTTGCCGATACCGACGGCGGACTTCACGGTCACGAACGCGAGCACGCGTGGCCGGTGCCTGATGTACCGCATCGCCTCGCCGATCGCGTGCCACGTGCGTTGCCGCGCGCCGTTCGGCTCGCGCACCTCCTGCATGGGCCGGCGGATCCGCCAGGCCAGCGCCGCCGCCACGGCCAGGCCAGCCGCGGTCACGAGGATCGAGGTGTACGGACTGAAGGCCGCGCTCAGCACCCCACCGATCGACGCGCCGACCACCGCCATCGTGCCCCACGCCGACCCGGCGATCGCGTTGGCGGCCGGCAGGTCCACGGCGTCGACGAGGTTCGGCAGGGCGGCCTGGGCGGCGGGCGAGTAGAACGCCTTCGCAACGGCGTACGCGGCCATCGCCGCCAGCGCGACCCACGCGGTACCGGCGCTGCGGACGGTCAGCAGACACAGCACCGCGGCGATCGCGGCCAGGTTCGCCGTCATCATGATCTTCCTGCGGTCGAGCCGGTCCGCGACCGTACCGGTGAACGGCAGCAGCAGCGCGACGATCCCGGTGTCCGCGGCCAGCACCCCGGCGCCCCACAACGCACTGCCGGTCAACTCGGGCAACAGGTTCAGCAGCGGTACGAGGACGAACCAGTCCCCGCCGAAGACGACCAACTCGGCGAGGAACAGGTTACGGAAGTCGCGGTTGCGCGTAAGGACCGAGAAGGTGGAGGGCACCTTCGCGATACTAGGCGAGGTCCAAGGCCCTGGCTGCCGCGAGAGCGTCCGGCGGGATCGTCGTCGGAGCCGGTGCGGTCGAGATGGCCCACTCCGGATCCTTCAGTCCGTGGCCGGTGACCGTACAGACCACAGTGGACCCTCGCGGGATCGTGCCCGCCTCGATGCACTGCAACAGGCCGGCCACGCTGGCCGCACTGGCCAGCTCCACGAACACGCCTACGCTGCGGGCCAGCAAGCGGTACGCGAACAGGATCTCCCGGTCGCTGACCGCGGCGATGATCCCGCCGGAGTGGTCGCGGGCGTCGATGGCCTTGGCCCACGAGGCCGGGTTTCCGATGCGGATCGCGGTCGCGATCGTCGACGGCCGCTCGACCACGTGCCCGGTGACGAGCGGGGCGGCGCCGAGCGCCTGGAAGCCCATCATCCTCGGCCGCCGCGTGGCGTTGCCGGCGGTGTGGTCCTCGACGTAGCCGAGCCAGTACGCCGTGATGTTGCCCGCGTTGCCGACGGGCAGGCAGTGGTAGTCCGGCGCGTCGCCGAGGGCTTCGACAATCTCGAACGAGGCGGTCTTCTGGCCCTGGATCCGGTCCGGGTTGACGGAGTTGACCAGCGCGACCGGGTAGTCGAGGGCCAGCTTGCTGGCCAGCGCCAGGCAGTCGTCGAAGTTCCCGTCGACCTGCAGCAGCCGGGCTCCGTGCACAAGTGCCTGGGCGAGCTTGCCGAGCGCGATCTTCCCGGTCGGTACGAGTACCGCACACGTCAACCCGGCCCGGGCCGCGTACGCGGCGGCGGACGCGCTCGTGTTGCCGGTCGACGCGCAGATGATGGCCTTCGAGCCCGCTTCGACCGCCTTGGAGACGGCCACCGTCATGCCCCGGTCCTTGAACGAGCCGGTCGGGTTGGCCCCCTCGACCTTCAGGTACACGTCGCAGCCCGTGCGCGTGGACAGCGGCGGGACCGGCAACAGCGGCGTGTTGCCCTCGTACAACGTGACGACCGGGGTCGCGTCGGTGACCGGCAACCGGTCCCGGTACGCCTCGATCAGCCCTTTCCAGCCCACTATCCCCCCTCGACGCGCAGCACGCTTACGATCGACCGCACGATGTCGAGCTCCCGTAATTCGTCCACAGTGGACACTAGCGCCGCGTCCGGTGACACGTGGGTGACGATGACGAGGGTCGCGTCGTCGCCACGACCCTCCTGCCGCACGGTCGCGATCGACACGTCGTGCCGCGCGAACACGCCCGCCACCGTGGCCAGTACGCCGGCGCGGTCGGCCACATCCAGCGAGATGTGGTACCGCGTCGGCACCTCGCCCATCGGCCGGATTCGCAGATCGGCGTACGTCGACTCGCTGGCCGCCCGCGCGCCGGAGAGCCGGTTGCGCGCGACCGCGACGATGTCGCCGAGCACCGCGCTCGCGGTCGGCGCACCGCCCGCGCCCCGCCCGTAGAACATGAGCTGCCCGGCCGCTTCCGCCTCCACGAACACCGCGTTGAACGCGTCGCCCACGCCGGCCAGCGGGTGGCTGCGCGGGATCATCGCGGGATGGACCCGGACGCTGACCGAACCCCCGGCGCGCTCGGCGATGCACAGCAGCTTGATGATGCAGCCCATCTCGCGGGCGCTGGCGACATCCGCGGCGGTCACCTCGGTGATGCCCTCGCGGTAGACGTCCGCCGCGCCGACCCTGGTGTGGAAGGCCAGCGACGCCAGGATCGCCGCCTTCGCCGCCGCGTCGAAACCCTCGATGTCGGCCGTCGGATCGGCTTCCGCATAGCCGAGTGCGGACGCCTCGTCCAGCGCCTCGCTGAAGCCGGTCCCGGTAGCGTCCATTCTGGACAGTATGTAGTTGGTGGTGCCGTTCACGATGCCGGTGACCCGGCTGATGCTGTCTCCGTGTAGGGACTCGCGCAGCGGGCGCAGCAACGGGATCGCGCCCGCGACGGCCGCCTCGTAGTAGAGGTCCGCGAAGCTCTCGGCCGCCGCGTTGTGCAGTGTCGCGCCGTCCTCCGCGAGCAGCGCCTTGTTGGCGGTGACCACGGACTTGCCGCCGCGCAACGACTCGAGGATCCAGGTGCGGGCCGGTTCCAGCCCACCCACGACCTCCACCACCACGTCCACGTCGTCCCGCTTGCACAGCGCCAGCGCGTCGGTGGTGAACAGCTCCGGGGGTACCGGCAAAGGACCGCGGTCGCGACCGGGCCGGCGCACCGCGATGCCTACCAGTTCTATCGGCGCGCCGATGCGGGCGGTCAGGTCGTCGGCCTGCTCCTGCAGCAGGCGTACCACCTCCGCGCCGACGTTGCCGCAGCCGAGCAGCGCGACCCGCACCCGCGTACTCATCCGACGTCCAATGCGAGCAGGTCCTCCTCGGTCTCCCGGCGCACGATCACCCGGGCCTGCCCCTCACGTACGGCAACGACCGGTGGCCGCGGTACGTGGTTGTAGTTGCTGGCCATGCTGCGGCAGTAAGCACCGGTACCGGGAACGGCCAGAAGATCTCCGGGCTGCACATCAGCGGGCAGGAACTCATCCTTCACTACGACGTCCCCAGCCTCGCAATGTTTTCCCACCACCCGGGCGAGGATCGGGGTGGCCGCCGAGCGCCGGGAGGCCAGCGTCGCCGAGTAGTTCGCGTCGTACAGCGCGGTACGCACGTTGTCGCTCATCCCGCCGTCGACGCTGACGTAGGTACGGATGCCGTCGACATCCTTGACCGTGCCGACCTCGTACAGCGTGAACATCGCCGGCCCGACGATCGCCCGGCCCGGCTCTATCGACAGCCGCGGCACCGGTACGCCCAGCGCGCCGCACTCGTCTTCGACGATCTTCTGCAGATCCTTGGCGAGGTCGCCCGGTGTCGACGGATCGTCCACTGTGGTGTACGCGATGCCGAAGCCGCCGCCGAGGTTCATCTCCGGGAAGCGGTACGGCGCGTGCATGCGCAACAGCCGGCGCGCCGAGAGCTCGAAGCCGGATGTGTCGAAGATCTGTGAGCCGATGTGCGAGTGCAGCCCGCGCAGATCGAGCACCCCGTCGGACAGCACGCGATCGACGGCCGCCTGCGCCGCGCCACCGGCGAGCGAGAAGCCGAACTTCTGGTCCTCGTGGGCCGTGGCGATGTACTCGTGCGTGTGCGCCTCGACCCCGACCGTCACCCGGATCAGCACTTCCGGCGTGACCCCGCGGGCCTGCGCCAGCGCGGTCAGCCGGTCGATCTCGTCGAACGAGTCGAGCACGATGCGGCCTACGCCGGCGTCCAACGCCGCCGCGAGTTCCACTGTGGACTTGTTGTTGCCGTGGAAGCCGACTCGGTCGGCCGGCATCCCGCCGGCGAGCGCCACCGCCAGCTCACCGCCGGAGCACACGTCGAGGCAGAGTCCCTCCTCGGCGATGATGCGTACGACCGCGCGGCAGAGGAACGCCTTGCCCGCGTAGTAGACGTCGGCGCCGAAGGCTTCGTGGAACGCCCGGCACCGAGCGCGGAAGTCATCCTCGTCGAACACGTACGCCGGTGTGCCGAACTCTCGCGCGAGCTCCTCGACGCTGAGCCCGGCGACGGTAACCACCCCATCCGGTCCACGGTGGACGGTCGCCGGCCACAGCTGCGGCAGCAGCTCGTTGACGTCCTCCGGGGTACGCAGCCACGCTGGGCCGCGGCTGCCCAGGTCTCCGTGCAGCGCTCCCGCTTCGTGTGCGCGCACGGCTGCTCACATCCTCTCGGGGGCGGAGACGCCCAGCAGGTCCAGACCGTTGGCGAAGACGATGCGGGCGGCCTCGACGAGCCAGAGTCGCGACCGGGTCAGCTCGGTGGCCGGCTCGTCGCCTTGCGGCAGGACCCGGCACACGTCGTAGAACCGGTGGTACGTACCGGCCAGGTCCTCCAGGTAGCGGGCGATCCGGTGCGGCTCGCGCAGCTCCGCCGCGGTCTCCACGACCGACGGGAACTCGCCCAACGCCTTGAGGAGGTCGTTCTCCCGCTCGTGGCTGAGGAGGCCGGGGTCGAAGTCGTCGCCCCGGTAGACCCCCATGTCGTCGGCGTTGCGCAGCAGCGAGGCGATGCGGGCGTGCGCGTACTGCACGTAGAACACCGGGTTCTCGCTGGCCTGCCGGGTGATCAGATCGAGGTCGAGCGTCAGCGGCGAGTCCGTGGAGGCGCGGGTCAGCGAGTACCGCGCGGCGTCCACGCCCACCGCGTCGACCACCTCGTCGAGCGTGACGATGTTGCCGGCCCGCTTGGACAGCTTCACCGGCTCGCCGCCCCGCTGCAGGCTCACCAACTGTCCAATGAGGACATCGATGTGCTCGTCCGGATCGTCCCCGGCACACGCGGCCAGTGCCCGCAACCGTCCGACGTACCCGTGATGGTCCGCGCCGAGCAGGTAGATGCAGCGGTCGAAGCCGCGCTCCCGCTTGTTGACGTAGTACGCAGCGTCGGCCGCGAAGTAGGTCTCCTCCCCGTTGCTGCGAACCAGCACGCGGTCCTTGTCGTCGCCGAAGTCCGTGGTACGCAACCAGACAGCGCCATCGGCCTCGTACACGTGACCCTGCCGGCGCAGCTCGTCGAGGGCGTGCTCGACCGCACCACTGGTGTGCATCGACCGCTCGGAGAACCAGACGTCGAAGTGGACTCCGAAGCGGGCCAGGCTCGCCTCCATCTCGGCGAGCATCAGGCGGTACCCCGCCTCGCGGAAGACCGTGACGGCCTCGTCCCGCGGCAGGTTCACCACCTCGGGCTGCGCGGCCACGATCTGGGCGGCGATGTCGGCGACGTAGGCCCCGGCGTACCCGTCGGTCGGTATGGGCTCACCCTTCGCCGCGGCGTAGAGGGATGCGCCGAACATCGTCAGCTGGGTACCGGCGTCGTTGACGTAGTGCTCGCTGGTCACCTCGGCGCCCGCGGCCGCCAGCACGCGGTGCAGCGAGTCGCCTACCGCTGCCCACCGGGTGTGTCCAAGGTGGACGGGACCGGTCGGGTTGGCCGAGACGAACTCGAGGTTGATGCGCTGACCGGCCAGAGCCGTACTGCCGCCGTACCCCCGTCCGAGCTGAACCACGACGCGGGCGAGCTCCCCCGCGGCGGCCGCGTCGAGGCGGACGTTGAGGAAGCCTGGACCGGCGACCTCGACCGACTTGATGCCCGGCGTCTGGCCGAGCTTGTCGGCGAGCGCGGCGGCCAGCTCGCGCGGTGGCACGCCGGCCGGCTTGCTCAGCTGGAGGGCGAGCGTCGACGCGTAGTCGCCGTGGTCGGGGTTGCGCGGTCGCTCCACGGTCGTCTCGGCCGGCAGGAGCGCGTGATCGAGATCACGCTCGGTGAAGACCGCGCGGGCGGCGGTCAGTACGGCAGCGGCGAGTTGTGCGGGAGTCACCGAAACATGCTATCGGGGGTAGACTCGTGAACTTGGCGGCCACCCGCGGTGCCGCCGTCCACCCCTGACCCTGAGGTTGACGAGGCACCATGAGCATGAGCACCCCACAGGGCGGTGGCGGTTCGCGCCGTCCGTCCGTTGTGTCCACCGGCAAGAAGCCGGCCGCCAGCAAGGCCACGCCCGGTACGAAGGCCACGAAGGCGCCCGTCAAGACGACCGGCGGTAAGGGCCAGCGGAAGCGGATCGCGCCGGTCAAGGTCTCGCAGGGCCGGGCTTGGGGGCCGATCGCGGTGCTCGCGGCCGTGCTGCTGGTCGCGCTGGCCATCATCGGGTATGCCAGCTGGTACATCTACCAGGGTTCGATCACCTGGGACGAGCGGGCCAATGGCATTCCCGGCATCGTCAACTTCCGGAAGACCCAGCCGAACGTGCTGGAGCGCAACCACCAGCCGGGGTCGCTCACGTACCCGATGAGCCCGCCGGTCGGTGGCAACCACAACCAGATCTGGCAGAACTGCATGGGCGACGTGTACACCGCGCAGATCGCCAACGAGCACGCCGTGCACAGCCTCGAGCACGGTGCGGTGTGGATCACGTACCGCCCGGACCTGCCGGCCGACCAGGTCGAGAAGCTCGCGTCGAAGGTGCGCGGGCAAGAGATGATGCTCATGAGCCCGTACCCGGGCCTGGACGCCCCGATCTCGCTCCAGGCGTGGGGCTACCAGCTCAAGGTCGACAACGCGTCCGACGGCCGGATCGACGAGTTCATCAAGGCGCTGCGGGTCAACGCGTCACTCGAGGAAGGTGCCGTCTGCAGCGGCGGCATCACCGTGACCGGCACGACCCCGAGGGACCTGCAAACCGGTGGGTGAGTCGCGCCGCCGTCTTACTCTCGTCGCGGTGGCGGCGCTGGCGGTCGGAGTGTTGCTCGGGTTTGGTGTCGGCTGGCTGGTGCCTCGGCTGACCGCACCCGGCGACGACTCGGCCGAGGCCGGCTTCGCCCGGGACATGAGCAGCCACCACGCCCAGGCCGTGGAGATGGCACTGCTCGCGTACCGCAACGGCGAGAATCCGGGGGTACGACAGCTCGGCTACGACATCGCCACGGTCCAGCAGGCCCAGATCGGCGTGATGCAGACCTGGTTGCGCGACTGGGGACTCAGCCCCACCGGTTCCCGGCCCCGGATGGCCTGGATGCCCGACGGCCAGCAGTCACTGGAGAACGGGCTGATGCCCGGCATGGCCACCCCGCAGCAGCTGGAGCAGCTGCGCAACGCCAAGGGCAGGGACTTCGACGTCCTGTTCTGTCAGCTGATGCTGCGCCACCACCTGGGCGGCATCCACATGGTCGACGGCGTGCTTTCGGAGACGTCCGACGGGGAGGTGCAGGGGCTAGCCGAGGGCATGAAGGCAGGACAGACCAAGGAGGTCAAGATCCTCCAAGACCTGTTGACGGACCTGAACGCGAAGCCGCTATAACCTCTCCAGCCGCTCCTTGAGGTGCTGGTAGCTGACCGGGGCGCCCTTGGCCGCCATCCGGCGGATCGCGGGTATGAGCAGGTCACCGTACCCGCGGCCGGCGAAGTCGAGGACGAACGTCACTCGCGATCGCTTGTTGTTGTCGAGTGGTTCGACGGTGATCGTCATCGACGGCCTTATCGGGCCGCTGTTGCCACGGGCGGACCATCGCCTTGGCGCCTCGACTTCGGTAACCTCCTGGGTCATCGTTCGGTTGAACCGGCCGATCTTGCGGGTCGTGGTGATCCGATTCCCCTGTGTGCTGACGCTGACGACGTCGTCCTGCCATTCGGTGAACTTGGTCGGATCGGTAACGTACGAGAAGACCTCCTCCGGCGGCCTGGCGATCTCGATACTGGACACGATGGGTGGCATGGCTTCCTCCTCGCTCAGATGACGGATCGCGAGTGAGGAAGTGTGACCGGTG
>Ga0114129_10003260_pt1 | contig 22777 bp, 22 predicted proteins | sample RhiMetdeltSRZDD1_FD_80071 | JGI IMG/M metagenome (GOLD analysis project Ga0114129, IMG submission 80071) | Populus rhizosphere microbial communities from Tennessee, USA - Rhizosphere MetaG P. deltoides SRZDD1 (version 2) (version 2) | ecosystem: Host-associated > Plants > Roots > Rhizosphere >... | reverse complement strand
TTTAAAGCGCAGCGCTCGTAACTTTCCGAGAGGAATACATGCTCCAGACTCTCCGCAACAACATGAAGCTGGTCCTTTGGATCACGGTCGTGTTCTTCGTGCTCCTCATCTTCCTGGTGTGGGGCGCCAATCTCAATTTCGGCGGCGGACAGCGCGGCTCCCGGCCGCACGCCAACGTGATCGGACTGGTGAACGGGCAACCCATCGAGGCCGCTACCTACCAGCAGGTTCTACAGATGAACCGCCAGCAACTGCAAAAGCAAGGGCAGGACCTCGAACCCGGCGACGAAATGCGGCTCGAGGACGAAACATGGGGCCTCCTGGTGGATGAGATCCTGATGCAACAGGAAGCAAAGAAACGCGGCCTCGAGGTGCACGACGCCGAAGTTCGGGCCACCCTGCTCAACAGCCCCCCCGGCATTGTCCTGCAGAGCCCCAGCTTCCGGAACCAGCAGGGGCAATTCGATTTCGCGAAGTATCAGCAAGTGCTCCGGGATCCGTCCACGCCGGTGGAATTCCTTCTCCAGCTGGAAGCCTATGTCCGCGATTCACTGCCCACGCAAAAACTCCAGGCGCTCGTTCAGGCCGGAGCCAAGGTCACCGATGAGGAGCTTCGCCGCGAATACGCGGAAGAAAACGAAAAGGTCAAGGTGAGTTACGTGGCCATGCACGTGGGCGGCATGCCCATGGATCCGAACGTGTCGGATGCGGATCTGGAGGCGTACTACAAGGCCCACACCGAGGAGTACAAGTTGCCCCGCCGGGTCGACCTCACTTACATCGCCATTGGCCGGCAAGCAACGGCCGAGGATTCGGCCCGCGTGCACAAGGAATTGAGTCAAATGGCCGGGGAGGCGCGCCAGGCGGAGACCTCGCGTCAGGCCGGGCAGGAAAATATTTCGGTGAGCGACTTCGCCACACTCGCCGCTTCGTTCTCGGAGGCTCCCAATTCCGATCAGGGCGGATTGACGCCCGAGTTCGTCAAGCTGACCGATCTGAGTCCTCCTGAAGCGGGCGTGGTGGCCTCGCTCAAACCGGGTCAGGTGAGCGATCCGTATCTCGACGGTTCGATGGCGCACATCGTCCAGCTGGCCGAGGAGAAAGTGGAAAACGGCGAGCGGCTCGTGCGCGTGCGGGATCTGGGGATGCGCATCGCGCCTTCCGACAGCACCGTGCAAGCCCGGCAGGAAGAGCTGGAGAAGGTTCGTAACGAAGCGCTCTCCTCGGGACTCAAGGCCGCCGCCCGCAAACACCAACTGGCCACGCGTACCGTCTCCGATGTATCCCCGACCGGCATTACGCCGGGCCTCGCGTCTCTGCCCGAAATTGGACTGTGGGCGCACCGGCAGAAGCCCGGAACGTTGAGCCGCGTCCTGAGCGCCACCCATGCCTGGTTCCTGGTCGAGGTGGGACAGTTCAAACCCGAGGGTGTAGCGCCCTTGGACCAAATCAAAAAGCGCGTGGAGGCGGACGTGGTGCGGGAGCGTCAGCTCGATGCGCTCAAGCCCCGAATGGACGCCCTGGTGGCTCGCATTCGAGGCGGCACGCCTCTCGAGGTGGCGGCGCAGATGGATTCGCTCAAGCTCAACACGGCCCCGGAGGTGACACGAGCCATGGGTGTCCCGGGACTAGGCCGCGATCCCGACGTCCTCGCCGCCGCCTACAGGCTTCCGGTCGGCCAGTTGAGCGATCCCATTCGGAGCCCGCGCGGTTGGGTATTGCTCCGAGTGGACGACCATCCCCCTCTGGACTGGGCCGGCTTCGATGCCAAGAAAGACCAACTGCGTCAGCGAACGATGACCATGAAGAGCAACCAGCTCATTACCGAATTCCTACAGGAACTCCGGTCCAAGGCCAAAATCGTGGACTATCGGAGCAGCTGAGAGCTTTCTTTGTCGTTCGAGGATTCGGGGGCGAGCGGGCGTACTTTGCCGACGACGATCGTGATGTCGTAGGGATGACCGGCGCGACGCTGTTCGATCACGCTCGCGCCGCCCAACAGTCGGGCCACCGGTTCCGCCTTCTTGAGACTCACACGCCGCGCGATCACGATGTCGTCACGGTAATGAAAATGATCCGCGTTTCCAATCGCGTCCACGCGATACCCCGCCCCTCGTAGGAGCATGGCCACCCGCTCCCCCGCTCCCGATGTGCCGCATCCGTTCAACACCTCGATCGATAGATCGGGGTCGGCGGGCGGCAAGAGCGCAGGTTCACGCGAACGCAGAACCAAGCTCAACACGATCGCACCTATGCCTGCCCCCAAAAGGAGCGTGCCCGCCATGGCCCAATGCCGCGGGCGACCGCGTCTACGCATGGCCACGTCCCGTCACGCTGAGACCGCGGGCGGGAAGCGAGGTGAGGACATGGAGAACGCGGTCATAGCTGTCGGGAAGCGCTTCGGGTAGCACGCGGGTGTCCGCCACTGCCGGCATGAAGTTCGAGTCCCCGGTCCAGCGCGGCACGAGATGCCAGTGCAGATGCCCCAACACCCCCGCTCCAGCAGCGCGACCCAGGTTAGCTCCCATATTGAATCCATCGGGACGGTAGGCCAGGGCCAAGGCACTCCGGGCGCGATCCAGTGCGGCGAGCGTTTCCGCGCGCATGGCCTCGCTATCGCCGAAGAGATCCTCGGTGTGTGCATAACCGGCCACCATGATGTGTCCGGACGCGTAGGGAAACGCGTTCAGCATGAGGAAGGTGCGCTCGTAGCGTTCCAAAACCAGGTTCTCGCGCGCGGGCTCGAGGCGCGAGAGCGCACAGAAAAGACAGCTCTCCCCCGGAGGCAAGGCCCCGCTTTCAGAGCGGATATACGCCATCCGCCAGCCCGCCCAGAGTCGTTCGGTCATGGCCGCCGCGAGGCGAGAAGTCTCTCCGCCTCCTCGAGCTGTTCCACCGTGTTGACGCCCACGACTTCCATCGGATCCGGGACCGGCAATCCTTCCACGAGGCGCCCTTCCGCGAAGGCAAGGTGCACGAGATCGGTCAAATAGTATTCCTTCTGCCGGTTTTCGTTCTTGAGACGCGGCAATCCGTTTAAGAGAAACGGGCCGTCGAACGCGTAGATGCTCGAGTTGATCTCGTGGATCGCTCGTTCCTCGGGGTTCGCGTCCTTGTCTTCCACAATCGCGGTCACGCGACCGTCCTTGCGCACGACCCGGCCGTATCCCTTTGGATCGTCGAGAATCGCGGATAAGAGCGTCACCGCCGCACCGGTTTTCCGGTGATGTTCGAGCATGGACAGAAGCGTGCCGGGGCGAATGAGGGGAGCGTCTCCGGCCAACACCGCGATGGGGTCGGTAACCCCGTTCAACAGGGGCGCCGCGCACATCACCGCGTGCCCGGTGCCGAGCTGCGGCTCCTGCAGCACACAGGCCACCCGCCGGCCCTGGAGTGCGTCCCGCACGCGATCGGCCTGGTGCCCGACCACGGCGATGACGCGATCGAATCCCGCCGCTTCCACACTGTCCAACACCTGCAAGAGGAGCGGCCGGCCACGAATGGGAAACAGCACCTTGGCCTGATCGGACTTCATGCGGGTGCCCTTCCCCGCAGCCAGGATCACCGCTACTGCGCTCACGAGGCGACCTTCACGTCCAGCTCGAGATTGTCGATGAGACGAGTCGAGCCGAGCCAGGCGGCGATCGGGATGAGCACCCGGCCCTCTAGAACCTCGAGCGGGTTCAAGGTGCGCGCATCGACGACGGCCGCGTAATCGAGGCGAACGCGCGATTCCTCGGCGATGTGCGCGCGTAGGCGGCGCAGGATCGGTTCGGCGCGGCGCTCTCCGCTCTTCACGAGCGCGCGCGCTTCCTTGAGCGCGCCAAAAAGCACGGGCGCTGCGCGGCGCTCCTCCGGAGACAGCCGTGCGTTCCGGCTCGACATGGCCAAGCCATCCCGCTCGCGGACGATCGGACCCCGCACGACTCGCACCGGAACGTCGAGGTCACGCACCATGCGTTCCAGGATCATCGCTTGTTGCGCGTCCTTCTGTCCCAGGACCAGCACGTCCGGCTCCACGATGTGGAGGAGTTTGAGCACGATCAGGGTCACCCCCGCGAAATGGGTCGGCCGCGAGACACCTTCCAGCACGTGTTCGAGGCCGGTGACGTGAACGGCGGTGCGACGGTCCGCGGCGTAGATGCGTTCGGCCGTGGGGACGAAACAAACATCGACGCGTTCGGTGCGGGCCAGCTCGAGATCGCGAGGAAGGTTCCGGGGGTACGCGCCAAAATCCTCGCTCGGCCCGAACTGGGTGGGATTCACAAACACACTGATGACCACGCGATCGGCCAGCTTTCGGGCCCGGCGCATGAGGCTCAAATGCCCTTCATGGAAACTTCCCATGGTCGGCACGAAAGCGATCCGGCGTCCTTTTTTCCGCCACTCACGCCCCTGACGCCGCACCGCGTCGGGCGCGCGCATCACCTCCATGCGCTCATTCCGGATAGGTCTCGTCGGGTCCCGGGAAGCGATCGGTGCGCACGTCTTCGGCGTAGCGGCGCACCGCATCGCCGATGACATCGCGCAACTCGGCATAACGGCGCACGAACCGTGGCGTGGTCGCACTCATGCCCAAGAGGTCGGTGATGACGAGGATCTGTCCGTCGCACGAACGCCCGGCCCCGATCCCGATCGTGGGAATGCCGATCGTGCGGGTGACGCGCTCGGCGACCGGAGCGGGCACGCTCTCCAAGACCAGCGAAAAGCACCCGGCCGCCTCCAGAGCTTTCGCCTGTTCGAGGAGTGCCTGGGCGGCTTCGGGCGTGCGGCCCTGCACGCGAAACCCGCCCAGTTCGAGAACGGATTGCGGGGTGAGGCCGAGATGTCCCATGACCGGGATCCCCGCCTGAACGAGCATGCGCACGTGCTCACCGCGCGCGCCCTCGATCTTGACCCCATCCACCCCGGCCTCCTGGATGAGACGTCCCGCATTTCGAAGCGTGTCTTCGGGAGAGATCTGGAAGGTGAGAAACGGCATGTCCGCGATGACGAGCGCTTTTGGCTTGGCCCGCATCACCGCCGCGGCATGGGAAACCATTTGGTCGAGCGTGACCGGGAGGGTGGTCTCCAGTCCAAGCACCACGTTTCCCAAGGAATCGCCGACCAGGATCAAATCGACGCCTGCGTCATCGAGGATCCCCGCGGTAATCACGTCGTAGGCAGTGAGACACACGAGACGCCGGGTGCCCTTTTGGGCCACGAACGAAGGGACGCTCACGCGACGCGCCATTACATCTCTCCCGATCCGAGGGGCCGGTAGTAGAACGTGCCGCCGGTGTGCTGCTCGATCCGTTCCAGAAGATCCTGCCCCTGGTCGGGACGGGACTCCAGATCGAGGTCGTTTGAATCCACGACCAGGACCGGCGCGGCGTCGTAATGAAAGAAAAAGTAGTTGTAGGCTTCGTTCAGCGCGGCAATGTATTCGCGACTCATATCGTTCTCGAACGGGCGGCCGCGCGCTTCGATGCGGCGCAAGAGCCGGGACGTGCTGGCCTGCAGATACACGACCACGTCCGGCGTGGGAACGTCCCGCTCGAGCAACGGAAAGAGCGCGTCGTAGAGCCTCAGCTCCTTGTCGCTCAGGTTCACGTTGGCAAAGATGCGGTCTTTCTGAAAGAGATAATCGCTCACGATGCGCGGCGAAAAAATGTCGCGTTGCAACAGGTCCTGCTGATCCTGATAGCGCGCGAGGAGAAACGTGATCTGCGTCTGAAACGCGTAGCGCGGCCGGTCACGGTAGAACTCCTCGAGATAGGGATTCCGCCCTAGATCTTCGAGCAGGAGCCGCGCGTTCCAGGTCCGGCCCAGGAACTCGGCCAGGGCGGTTTTCCCCGCCCCGATCACGCCCTCGATGACCACGAACTGCTTTCCTTGCATCGTCACCACGCGGGCGGCGCGAACCACCGTACCGACGTTTGGTTGCGGCGCCGCCGGAGAAGTTCGCTGAGCCCGATCCCCAACGCCGGGTCGGTCCATTCCGGCGCGATTTCCAACAACGGAATCAAGACGAACAGACGGTCCAAAGTCCAGGGGTGCGGCAGCACCAGTCCCGGGCTCTCGAGAATCCGGTCTCCATGATAAAGCAGATCGAGATCGATCGTCCTGGCGCCGGAGCGATGGGTTTCGGCGCGCCCGCCCTCGGCCTCGAGGCGGCGAAGCTCCCGGTGCAAGGATTCCGGTTCGATGTCCGTATCGAGCCGCGCCACCGCATTCAAATACCGGGGCTGCCGGGGATCCCCGACCGGGTCCGTTTCATAGAGCGACGAGACCCGGACCAGCGTCGACCGCGGCAGGCGGCGGAGCCCGTCCTTCGCCAAGGCGAGATGACGAACTCGATCCTCAACGTTGCTCCCGAGCCCGATCATGGCCGGGATCACCGCTCTCGCACCAGCTCTACCTCCGCGGAGGAGAGGCTGCCCGCGAAGGGAACGTTCGGTTTGCGCACGCGCACCCGCACCTCCTGCGCGGGAAAACCCTCGAGGAGAACGCGCGCGAGTGATCCGGCCAAGGACTCGAGAAGCCGATGGCGCGAGCCCTCCACGACCCGCGCGATTTCCCGGAAAACAGCCTCGTAGTTCACGGTGTCGTGGAGATCATCGCTGTGGGAGGCGCGGTCGAGATCGACGGCCAGATCGACATCGATATGGATCCTCTGCCCCACCTCACGCTCGGCCTCGCTCACTCCCAGGTGGGCAAAAAAGACGACATCGTTGAGGCGGACATGGTCCCTGGTCACGCGAGATTCCCTCGGTAAAAAGAAGCTCAGAAGATTAAATGACAAGCACTTAAGTCGTCAATGCAACTGTATTACTTCAAGGCAAAACGACGAACCGCTGCACCCAGTGGCGGACGTTCTTCTGGGCGGACAGCTCCATCCGCGCGAAATAAACGCCGCTAGCCACGCGACGCCCCTGAGCGTCTTTCAAGTTCCACGCCGCCATGCCTTCTCCGTCCGAGGAGACGCTCTCCGGGACCAGGTCCGCGATCCGCCGGCCGGCCGCATCGTAAACGGCCAGCTTGACCGCGAACGGACTTTGGCTCGCCGGAACGAAATAGCGAAAGGTCATGGCATCTCGCGCGGGATTGGGATCGGGAGCTCGAAACGCCGGAGTGAGCGATCCTTTCCACAACCCGGTCTGGGTGACCAGGCGATCCTCGAGGCCCGAATCCGACTCGATCGCGGTGACCTGATAGACGTGGGTGCGCCCCGGCTCCACGCCGCCATCCAGAATCTCGTACGGGTTCGCGCCGTGGATGTGATTGGAGGCGAGCTGGGTGAAGGGGCCCGCGGTTTCGAAGCCGCGATACACCTTGAAGCGCACGGGCCCGCGCGTGCGGGCCACTACCCAGCGCAGTCGGAAGCCCTGTGTTTCAGGCACGAGCTCCGAGAGCGTGATATCGGCGAGAGGCGCCAGCGCATCGGCCGTCTGCAGCGCGAGCGCGGGCCGGTGATCGCGCCAGTCTTCCAAGTGCCGCGCGCGAGTCATCAAACGGTGTTCCGCTTGCTCGAAGGTGAGCTGGGGATAACGCGCGAGCAGCAAGGCCACCGTGCCCGTGGCGTGCGGCGCGGCCATGCTCGTTCCCTGACTCACGTAATAAAGGCCGCTCGGCACGCTCAAGCGATTCAGCTCTTCGGGAGTGGCGTATTCGGGAGCGATGCCGGCGGATCGCGCCGAAATGACGCCGAATCCCGGGGCGAGAATCTCGGGCTTTTGCCGTCCGTCCGAGGTCGGACCGCGCGACGAGAAGTACGCCACTTCCTCCAGAGGCGGTGGCGAGGCGTAGCACACCTCTTCCGCCGCCGCGTCTTGCCAGCAGTCTCGCGTCGCCATGGCTCCGACCGCGATCACATCGAATGCGGTGGAAGGACTGAGCAACGTCTCCTCGTCGTCCCGGTCTGATGTAAACCCGGGTTCCTCATCGGGCAGAAACCCGGCCCAGTTGGCGATCCAAAAATCCATCTCGGAGTCGGGGTGGGTGGTGAGGGGTTCGATGTCGAGATGCCAGGTTCCCGTGGCCAATCGGATACTCTGGGCGTTGTCGGTGATTTCCAGGTACACCGTGCCCATGCCCAAGTCCTCGGTATACCACCCGCGTACCAATCCCTTCAGATCCTTGAATTCGGCTTCGAGATCGCCGAATTCGAGCGTTCCCACGACGTCGCCGAGCGGGTTTCGCAACGTGAATCGATACCGATCGCTCTTGGGGAACCAGCCTTCCACGGCGAGGAACGGGTAATACCCCTTCTCATACCCTGGAAACCTGAACGACACCGTGTGCGGCTGACCGTCTCCCAATCGCGCTTCCGCATGCATGGCCCGATCGCCGTCGTTTCCGGCCGCGGCCACGATGAGATGTCCCGGAGCGACCATGTGCGCGAGCGCGGTCTCGAACGGCGTCGTGCCGCGATGCGGCCCGAAGTGATTGCCGAGGCTCAAATTGATGACGGCCGGCATCTCGAGACGTTCGGCCCGTTCGAACACGTAGCGACAACCCAACACGACGCCGGCTTCGGTGAAGTTCGTGCGCACGACCAGGAGCGTTGCGTCGGGGGCGATGCCCGCGTAGGGAATGCCGAGATGGGGCGAGAACGAGCCGCGCCCATTTCCCGCGGCAATGCCGAGGACATGCGTGCCGTGTCCAACCGGATCGATTCCCCCCGCGTTTCCAAGATCGATGCTGTGCGCAGAGAATTCGACTCCGTAGGGAAAGCCCGCCGGGGGGCGCGCGCCGTAGGCAAGCTGATCCCAATACCACTCGATACGCGTGCCACCCAGCGCATCCTTGAAATCCGGATGTTGCCAGTCGATCCCGGTGTCCACGATCCCGACCACCACGCCGGCGCCGGTCTGGCCGACGAACGTGCCGTTATCGAGATTCGGCCGTCGCACCGCACCGAGACCGAGATAGGCCGTGCTGCGGTCGAGCGCCATTTTCACGGGGCGGGACAATCGGGCCGCCGACACATAGCCACCGTCCAAGAGCGCCCGGAGCGTGGCCGGCTCGAGCCGCGCGACATAAAGCCCGTCCTCTAGACGCACCGCATCGACCCCCGATAGGGGCAGGGTCTTCCCGTCTTCGGCGCGCAAGAACACATCGACCGACAAAGCGGCCGGATCTCCCAAGCTCTGGAGCCACCCCGAGGAAGGGGCTTGGTGGGGTCTGGGGTCGAGGATCCGATACAGCGCCGGATCGATCTCGGGAGGCGCGGCCCCGGCCTCGGCATGGAGCACCCAGGTGAGGCATGCCGCCAGAGCGAGCGTGCGCATAAACGAAGAAAGCAGCTTGGCCGGCATGAGCGAATTCGCCATGGACCTCGGTAGGAAAGCCCCTCTCAAAGTAGCACGGCACGGGGGCTATCGCTACAATTGCGACATGCGACCGTACGTGATCGTGGGGGCGGGGGCGGTCGGTTCGGCCCTGGGCGGCTACCTGAGCCGGCGGGGCCATCCGGTCCATTTGGTGGGCCGGGAGGCACACGTAGAGGCCATCCAAAAGCAAGGCGGACTCAAGGTGGTGTGCCGGGCCAAAGCCTTCCTTGCCCCACTTACGGCAAGCGTTCGCATCCCTGACGCTCTCCCCGATGATTCTATCTTGTTCTTGACCGTTCAATCTCCCGATGTGGAGAAAACCTTGATCGAGTGGCGCGGGTTTGCCGGCCTTCCCCTCGTGACCTGGCAGAACGGATTGCGGGCCGAGGACACGGCATCGCATTACTTCGCGGACGTGTACGGTGGCGTGGTTCGATTCACATCCACCCTGCTCGTGCCCGGAGAGGTGCGATTGCGCTCGCCCGGGTCGCTCATCTTAGGACGCTGGCCCCGCGGCAAGAACGCGCTCTCGGCCGAGATTGCCGGAAGCCTCGGCAAGGCGGGGTTTCATCTCGCCGAATCGGCCGAGATCGCCGAGGACAAGGCGCTCAAGCTCCTCGTCAACCTGGTGAGCGGTCCGGCCGTGCTCCTCCATCACACCGAAAAAGAACCCGTGCTGGCCGCGGTGCAGGTCGCCTTGCTGGAGGAAGCCTTTCGGGTGTTCGCTGCGGCCGGTATCCGTGCGACGCCGACTTCGGGAATTGGAGAAACCGAAGACGCACTCCTTGCTCACTTCAAGAGCGGCGGTCAAAAGCCCGACACGGCGGGCGGCGTCTACAACTCGACCTGGCAAAATCTGCACTTTCGGCGCGCTCGGCTCGAAAACGATTATTATCACGGTGAGATCATTCGCTTCGGCCGGATTTTTGGCATCCCCACTCCGGTCAATGAGCGGGCCCTGGAGCTGCTCGAGTCGGCCCGCATAGCCGGACTCGGTCCCGAGACTTTGGATGTGGAAACATTTCGAGCGCATTTTGCCGACATCATGGATTTCGAGGAGCGGATTTTTCCCGAGGCCGTTGACCCCTCGTCCGGTCTCGAAATCTAGCCGACGGCCAGACCTACCTACCGCATTCCTTCGAACAAATCACGCACGGGGCGGGTTCCGATCATAGGCGTGCGCGCCGCCGCAAGCACGAACGATTCTTCGGACCAGTAGTCCTCGAGGGCCCCCAGATCCTGCTCGAGCTTGTCGATGAACGGTTTCTGGGAAGCATGCGCGGCCACTGCGGCTCGTTTCGCCTGCACATACGCGCGTACCTCCAGCACTGCGTCGATCGCATCGTCCGGCACCGAAAACAGCCGGCGCATGGTCACGCGACGCGCTCGCGACTCGGGAATGCTGTAGGCCCAGAAACGTTGGGGCGCAAAGGCCGGGCCCAAGTACGGCCATACCGCCGGATCGGCGGCTAGATCGAACGCATCGAGCGCTCGAGTCGTTACCGTCCGATGGTCGGCATGCCCGCTGATGCCGTCGGCATGAAATGAAATGAGGATGTCCGGCCGCACGGAGCGGATCTTGCGCACGAACGGGCGCAGTAACGTCTCCTCCTCGAGGCGGGCCAGCCCCGAATCGGGCAAGGTGAGAATTTCCGGAGGCAGAACCCCGAGCGCGGCGCACGCGGCCACCAGCTCCGCTTCGCGAAGCAACGCCAGTTCCTGTCGGCCGAAAGACGCCGACCGGCCTATCGTTCCTGCTTCGCCCCGCGTCGCGGTAAGGAGATGGACCTGATGCCCCTCCCCGGCGAGCCGGGCGAGGGTGGCTCCCGGTCCGAACGTCTCGTCATCGGGATGGGCAAAAACGCCAAGGACGGTGCGGAAAGTCATATCGGCATCAATTCAGACCCGGATCCTCGGGACGCGGATAACGGGCCAGCGACAAATGGAGGTCGCGCGAAAAGCGGAGGCGTGCATGCACGAGGGCGCTCCGCTCCCGGGGCTCAGCGGCCAGCATCTCCTGCCGGTCGCTCGGTTCGGCCATGACGGCCGCGGCGAGCTGATTGAGAAACGCGATGCGGCGCGCCGCTCCGGTGGGAAGGCCCCGCCTCATATCGTCCTCCTTCACCATGCGCAATGCTTCGGCCAGCTCGAGCAAACCACACAAGGTCTCGGTTCCCTCGGTCCCGGTGATCCACATCGATTCCTCGGGCGATGGAACGGCGCGCGCCATACGATAGAGCCGGGCCGATGGGACTTCTTCCAAACGCACGCGCGTCCGACCTTCCAGAACGATCTCGTAGCGGCCGTCCTCCAGGCGGTTCGAACGCACGAGGAACCCCGCGCCTCCCATCTCGTGAAACTCGGGGCTGCCTTCGTAATCCGCTTCGAAACCGGGCCGAAGCAAGGCGACGGCAATCCAGCGGCCATGCCGGAGCACGTCTTCGATCATTTGGCGATAGCGCGGCTCGAACACATAGAGGGGAAGGGTCGTCCCTGGAAACAGAACGGCATTGGGAAGAGGGAATACCGGCAGCTCGTCCGGAAGATCCCGTTCACTCATGCAATCACCTGAACTCGACCCTAGGATGATTCTCCTGGGCTGCAATCGGCGCGGCAGGAATCGCGTCCCAGAGCCGCGTCTTCGATCTCGAGAAATACATCACCATTTTCCACCACAACACGAAACACGGGTACTCGCGCATCCTCGTCGAACGGCGACGCCCCGGTTTCCAAGTCGAACATCCAGCCATGCCACGGGCAAATCACCGTCCGGCCATCGATGTATCCATCGGAGAGAGAGGCCCCCATGTGGGGACAGCTGTCCCCCACCGCGTACACGCGTGAACCTTTGCGGAACACTGCGATCCTGAGCTCGCCCACATCGAACCGCCGACCTTCGTCTTCGGAGATTTCGGAGAGAGCCCCGATCCGGTGCTTGGATGGCATCGTCCATTCCTTCCAAGAAGTATCCCGGTCCCGAGGCTGTCGCGTGAATTGAGCATACCGCGAAGCAAGGACCGGGGGCTTCCCTCAGTTATCGGGGATCTAGGCCTGGCCCTTAATGTTCCGACGGATTACGCAACTTGGCCCGCCTCACCAGGGTACAAGGACGACCCGCCCGAACACGGCTCGCTCCTCGAGCAGGCGGTGACCTTCGGCGATCCGGCTCAGGGGCAGTACCTGATGAATGACGGGAAACAGCTCCTCGCGCTCGGTCATCCGCAGGATATCGAACAGCTCGCCGCGTGAGCCCATCGTGGATCCGAGCAAGGACAGGCTCTTGAAGAACAGGTGCGGTAGCGAGGTCATGCCCTCACGTCCGCTCGTGTTGCCGCAGATCACCAACCGCCCCCCCTTGGCGAGGCTTTGAATGTTCTTGGCCCACGTTTCCTGGCCGATGTGATCCACGATGACATCGACCCCGCGCTTTCCGGTGAGCCGGCGCACTTCTTCCGCGAAATCCATGGTCCGGTAGTTGATGCCGGACTCCGCACCCAACTCGACCGCGCGGGCCAGTTTCTCGTCACTCCCCGCGGTGACGATGACGCGCGCACCGTGGAACGCGGCAATCTGAATGGCTGCGGTGGAGACGCCGCTTCCCGCAGCATGTACGAGCACGGTTTCTCCGGGCCGGAGCTTGGCGCGAGCGGTGATCATGTGCCACGCGGTGAGAAAGGGAAGCGGAATTGCGGCCGCTTCCTCGAAGGATAAGTTCTCGGGTTTAGGCAGCACGTTCGCGCGGGGCACGATCACGAAGTCGGCACACGTTCCGTCGCGATTCTCTCCCAGGATGCCATAGTAACGACAGAGATGGTCTTCGCCTCGGGAGCAGGCGTCGCACACGCCGCAGGAAAGACCGGGCGCCAAAACCACCGGCGCCCCCGGCTCGAGCCGCGTCACCCCGGCTCCCAGTTTGTCGATCGTTCCCGCCCCGTCGCATCCGGGAATGATGGGAAGGGGGTATTTCACCCCCGGAACGCCCTTACGGACCCAGATATCCAGATGATTGAGGGCCATGGCCAGGATGCGGACCCGAACCTCCCCCGGGCCGGGCTCTGGATCCGGCCGCTCTTCGATCTTGAGGGCTTCGGGGCCCCCGTGGGCGGCGATGACGACGGCGCGCATGAGTCGGATTGTGCCATGGCCCCTCTCTAGGCGCCATGGACACGTCCCCGGGGGTGTGGAAGAATGACGCGTTGTATCGGGTAAAGGACTAAAGGGTCTTTTTCCCATTCCGTCTCCGATACGGAGGCACGTGCATGAAGCCAAAGCCAACGTTCCGCACGCTGACCGCGACGGTGCTCGTTCTGGTCGGGCTCTGCTTTGGCAACCTCTTGCACCAGGTTATCTCGCATTCCTCGGTCGCCAACCACGGCAAAGAGTCTCCTCTCACTTGCTGGGTGTGTGCGGCGAGCCAACATGCGTCAGGGAACCTGGACAGCGAGTCCGGCGACATTGCGGCCCCGTTACCGGTATCCACTGAAGTTCTGCCGGCCCTTCCGGCCCCTTGCCTGCCCGCGGACCACCGTCTTTCTCCCCCTCGCTCCCCGCCCCAAAGCGCATAACTCCGCCTCCGTCATTCTCCCGATTTGCTGAACGCGCCTGAACGCGTGTTCCAACTTACTTAACAAGGAGGATGTACATGTCGCGCTGTGCGCGCGCAGTTGTGTTGCTTGCTGTGCTTGCCCTGACGGCAAAGCCGGTCTTGGCCGGCGTCTCGAATCCGAACATCTCGGTGATTGGACAGCCCAATGCGTTCTGGACGGACGATCCGGGGAACCCGGACCGAAAGCACGTACGCCTGCAAGCAGGCGAAGTCGAGACCCAGATTGACGACTATCTGAATCCCTACGCGCGAGCGACGTTTGTTTTGAGTCTTGGTGAAGACGGCATGGAGCTCGAGGAGGGCTACTTCTCCCTGTTCCGTGGCCTCCCCCTCGATCTGGGTCTGCGGGGGGGTAAATACCGAGTCCCCTTCGGCCGTTTGAACCAGGTTCATCCCCATGCCAATCCCTTCGCCGAACCACCCGAGGTGGTGCATGCCTACCTGCCGGGTGACGAGTCGTACAACGAGACCGGCATCGACCTGTCGCGGCGATTTCCGATCGTGGGCGACTTCTCGCTCAACGCTCAGGCCGATTGGCTTCAAGGAGATACGTTTCGGATCGAGCGGGAGTCCTCCGGCGATCCGTCGGATCCGCTCGAGACCGGTTCAGGCGATGAGGCGGACCAAACACGAGGAGCCTGGCTGGGGCGCTTGAGCGGATTCGCCATGCTCGGCGAGCGCTCGGCGTTCGAGTTCGGCGCATCGGCTTCCCAGGGAACGAACAACGTGGCCGCGAAAGCGCGCACGGGGATCTACGGCATCGATGCCAAGGCCAAGCTGTGGACCTCGGCGCAGGCCTATCTGGTCATCCAGGGAGAAGGGCTGCACCTCGAACGGGATGAAGCAAGCTGGACGCCGGGAGTCGGATACTCGCTGGATACGGTGAACCCCACCGGCGGCTATCTCTACGCCGATTACAACTTCGGCATTCGTTACAACATCGGGGCGATGTACGAGCACTTCCAGGAACCGGTGGACGAGAAACCCGGGACAAATGCCTACAGCGCCTTCATCGGTTATTCGCTCCTGGAGGAGACGACCGCGTTTCGCCTGGATTGGAGACACATCGATCCGGAAGGCGCGGATTCCATCAACTCGGTCTTCCTTCGGGCCATTTTCTCGTTGGGTCCCCACAAGGCCCACCAATTCTAGACAGGAGTTTCGAACATGAACCGACAACAAAAACCTAATCAGGGGGGCGTTTCCATTTGGCTCTGGCGTTTGGCCGTCATGGCTCTCGCCCTCCTGGGCCCGGCCCTACTCGCCACAACTGCTTCGGCCAAAATCAACATCGTGGCCTCCATCCCCGACCTGGGTTCGATCGCCTCCGCAGTCGGTGGGGATGAAGTGCAAGTCGACTACATCGCTCGCGCCAACATGGACGTGCATCGCGTCGAGGTGCTGCCGTCCTACATGGTACGCGTGTCGAAAGCCAAGCTCTACCTCAAGGTTGGGCTGGGTCTGGACCAGTGGGCGGACCTGATCATCGACGGCTCGCACAATGGGAAGCTCAAGATCGTGGACTGTTCCCAGGACATCAACGCCCTCGAGAAGCCCAGCGGTCGTGTGGACGCGTCCATGGGCGACATCCACCCCTATGGGAATCCGCACTACTGGCTCGATCCGCGAAACGGCGGGATAGTAGCCCACACCATCGCCCAGGCACTCGGAGAGGCGGATCCGACGCATCGCGAGGATTACCTCAAGCGGGCCGATGATTTCGACAAGCAGTGTCAGGGCGCAGCGGACCGTGGCAAGAAAGAAGTCGCCGACTCGCAGATCAAGGAGATCATCACCTACCACCGCTCCTGGACCTATCTCGCCGATGCGTTTGGCCTAAAGATCGCCGGAGAGGTCGAGCCGCTTCCAGGGATTCCTCCGACCGGAAAGCACCTGCAGGAACTGGTCACGGTGATCGAGCAGCACAAAGTGCCACTCTTGATCGAGGAGCCCTACTTCTCGGACGATGCGGGTAACTTCCTCAAGCGTCAGACCGGACTCCAGGTGGCCAAGCTGTCTCCGAGCTGCAAGGACGTGACCCCGGGCAGCTACCTGGCTCATTTCGAAGAAATCCTCACCGCGATCAAGGTGGCCAAGGCCTGACCTTCCGAATTCGGTGATGCAACCCATCGGGGCGCCCGGCTCTCGGCGCCTCGATGATGTCTAAAGGAGCAACGTGGAAGCATTTTCTCTACCGTTTTTCAGGACGGCGCTGGCCGCCTCCCTGGTGTTGGCCGGCATTCACGCCTATCTGGGGTATCACGTCGTACGCCGGGGAGTCATCTTCGTCGATCTGGCTCTAGCCCAAATGGCGGCTTTGGGACTCTCGGTCGCGGTCCTCCTCGGATTGCACGAGAGCGCGCTATGGTCCTACCTGCTCCCCTTCGGGATGACGCTGGTCGGAGCGGCCTGTTTTGCGTGGCTCCGCAGTCAGGAACGAAAGGTGCCCCTCGAGGCGTTCATTGGCATTGTCTTCGCCACCGCTCAGGCACTGGTCTTTCTAATCTTGGAAAAGAGCCCCTCCGGTCCCGAACACGTCAAGGAGACCCTCGTCGGTAGCATTTTCACGGTCGCACCGGAGCACATCGTCAAAACGGCTGTGCTCTACGTCCTCATCGGAGCGCTCCATATCGCACTCCGCAAACCATTCTTCGAGATCACCAACGATCCCGAAGGAGCGCGGGCGCGCGGCCGGAATCTGTTCGCTTGGGATTTCCTCTTTTATGGTTCCTTCGGGCTCGTTGTCACGTCTTCGGTGAAGATTGCCGGCGTTCTTCTCGTGTTCGGTCTCCTGGTCATACCCGCCGTGGCGGGCACGCTGACCACGCGTACGCCAGGACGTGCGCTAGCCGTGGGCTGGGTCTTCGCGTTCGTGGCCAGCTTTGCCGGACTCGTCGGGGCAGTGCAGTTCGATTTCCCGGCCGCTCCCAGCATCCTCGTTTCCCTGTCGCTGTTCCTTGTTCTCTTGGGAATCGGATCGAGATTGATCCAGGGGCAAAGCACTTGAGACGTGCGCCCCAGGGCGTTCTGATCCTGAAGACAGTCCCGAGAAGCTTGGCCGGCCTTTTCCTCGCTATGTCCCCCGCTACGGCCGCTCTTACCGGCGCGTCGGTCGATTCAGCTGCAACTCTAGCCCCCGCCGACAGCATCAGAATTTATGTGCTTCCCAAGATCGAGGTAGTCGGCTCGTACGAGGGTTCGCTCGCTCCCCGAACAGCAGCGTCACAGGGCTTGGTAACGCCGAAGTCCATTGCTCACCGGCCCATGCTCCGGGCCGGCGATATCCTGGAGGGTATTCCTGGCGTTCTCATCAGCCAACACAGCGGCGAGGGAAAGGCCAACCAGTATTACCTTCGCGGCTTCAACCTCGACCACGGCACCGATTTCGCGACATCGATCGCGGGGGTTCCGGTCAACATGCCCACCCACGCCCACGGGCAGGGTTATACCGATCTCAACTTCATCATTCCTGAGCTGGTAAGCGGAGTTCAGTACCGAAAAGGCACTTACTCTGCTGAAGACGGCGACTTCTCGAGTGCGGGCTCCGCCCGTTTCTCATATTGGAACACGTTGCCCAACCCGATCGCCTCGCTCACCGCGGGAGAAGGGAAGTATTTCAGGCTACTTCTTGGGCTTTCACCGCGGATCAGATCCGGCAATCTGCTGGGCGGTCTCGAGCTGATTGGAAATGACGGTCCCTGGGTGAACCCGGACGAGTACCGGAAAGTGAACGGGATCGTGCGCTACAGCCGCGGCACCCCCGAACATGGTTTCAGCGTTACGGCAATGGGTTACCACGGAACGTGGAATGCTACGGATCAGATCCCCCAGCGCGCGGTAACTTCCGGCTTTCCCCGGTTCGGCGCGATCGACCCAACGGATGGAGGAACGTCGTATCGTTACAGTCTGTCCACGGAGTTTCAGGATCTGAAACCAGGATCGTTGACCAAAGCAAGCGCGTATGTGATCAAGTACGATCTGGACCTGTTTTCGAACTTCACGTATTTCCTTAGCGACACCCTACAGGGTGACCAAATCGAGCAGTCGGACGAACGTGTTGTGACCGGGTTCCGTTTCTCACATGAAACCGGCGATCCAAAGCTTAAGCAGACGATTGGATGTGACATCCGTAACGACAATATCGCCGAGGTTGGTATCTATCACACGGAGGCCCGGCGGCGACTGTCCGCGATTCGAGCCGATCACGTTAGCGAATTGAGCCTCTCCCCGTTTCTGCAAAGCGACATCCAGTTGAACTCGCGTCTCCGGACCCTGCTCGGTATTCGAGCCGATGGGTATCGGTTCAACGTGGCGTCGAGCTACCCGCCCTATTCGGGCGGTGACGTGGCCGGAATCGTATCTCCGAAGGTTTCCGTGATCGTCGGACCCTGGGGTCCGCTCAACCTGTATGCAAACGGCGGGTTCGGGTTTCATTCCCACGACGCTCGCGGGGCGCGTTTCAACGCGCCAGAGCAAACCCAGGCCAGACAAGCCAAATCCGGCTCAACTGAGCCCCAGCATTTTCCCGTTCCGGGCGGCCCGGCTATTGCGCTCAGCCCTTTGCTCGTTCGTACCAAGGGCGCCGAGATTGGCGCGCGGTTTTCTCCCAGAACCTGGTCGGCCACAGCCTCAATCTGGGGTCTGGATATCGACTCCGAAACGGTTTTTCTCGGTGATGCCGGACTGACGGCCCCGAGCCGCCCAAGTCGACGAACCGGCATCGAGTTGACTTTCGAGTGTCGTCCGGAGGAGTGGCTGCGTCTGGAAACCGCGTTTGCCTATTCGCGGGCGCGCTTTCTTGACGTGGATCCGGCGGGGAATTACATCCCGGGAGCGGTCGAGGGGGTAGCCTCGGCCAGCGTTGCGTACCAGAATTCCTCGGGCACGTTTGGGGAGCTGCGTGTGCGGTACTTCGGTCCTCGCCCCTTGATTGAGGACAATTCCGTGCGCTCCGATGCATCTACAATCCTGAACACAGAGTTCGGTTATCGGGCACACAAGAACTGGTCTGTCGCGCTGCAAATTTTCAACCTTCTCGATCGAAAGGTGAGCGACGTGGACTATTACTACAGGTCACGCCTTCCCGGTGAACCAGCGGAAGGAATTGCCGATGTGCACAGTCACCCTCAAGAACCACGAAGCTTCCGCCTTGTCCTGTCGATCGGTCTTTCCTCGCGGGGCTAATGGCCTCCGGTGGCCTGCTCTTTGGACAAAGCAATTCTCCAAAGGTCGAATAGCGCTGTTGGGCTCCTCCGCGTTACCAGCGCTGCTCGATCCAATGACGGGCAATCAGTTCGAGCCGAGTCATGCTCCCAATTTTCGGAGCAGGGAGGCAGCGAGGGCGCGAGAAAAACCTCCTCGCTTCACGACTCGCGCCGTATCGAGACCGAGCCAGATCGCCAATCCCTCCAGCTCTCGCCCCAAAGCCTCCGCCACCGCTTTCGGCTCCGCGTGGGATTCCAGATACGCCGCCTGAACCAGGAGTCGCTTTCCTTCCCGGTCGGCTTTGAGATCGACTCGGGCCACGAGGCGCTCGCCCATCAGGAAGGGCAGCACATAGGTTCCCCAGCGGCGCTTGGCTTCCGGCACGAAGATTTCAAACCGGTACTCGAAGTCGAAGAGACGCTCTGCGCGGGGTCGAAACCAAACCACTGGATCGAAGGGTGAAAGGAGCGAGACAGGGTTCATGCTTCTAGGAACGCGTGCTTCCGAGTGCAAATACGCGGCGTCCTTCCAACCCTCCACGCGCACCTGGGTCAGCTCCCCCGCTTCCACCAGCTCAACCAAACGCGGGCGAGCCTCGCGTTGCGACATGCGGTAGTAGTCCGCGAGGTCCGCCGCCGTACCGACCCCATGCCCTCGCGCCGCACGGCGCAAGAGTTCGCGCTCGGACTCCTCGCGCGTGCTTTCGCGCGTGAAATGCTCGCGGGGAATGATGTGCTCTGCCGGCGCGTAGACTCGGGCCGCATTCGATCGCCGCTCGGCAACGGCCAGCCGGCCGTGCATGAAGTGCCCCTCGAGCATGGTTTTGGCAAGCGAACATCCCCAGCCGTCCTGGCGACGCGTGCCGCCGACATCGCCCAGCGGCGCCTCCATAACGGTCATGGACCCGGCCGCGTGCACCGCTTCCAAGACTTCCTGCGCGTATGCGGCGTGCTTCTTCATGAACGCCGCCCAGGCTTTGGCCCGCCTCCCGCCCGATCCCATGCGATGCTGGAACAGCGACCAGTCTTCGACAGGCAATATGGAGGCTTCGTGGGCCCATTGCTCCATGAACTCCCGTTTCTTATACATGAGGTCGTCGAGCAGAGCACGGCGATAAGGTCCCAAGCGGGAGTAGAGCACCTGGTAATGCGCCGGCAATACAACGTTGACGTAGTCGAGCTGGACGAGCCCGAGCCGGCGAATGGTTCGGCTCAGTTGTGTGCTACTGACGCGACCCTGGGGACGAGGACGATCGAACCCTTGCGCGGCGAGGGCGATGCGCCGCGCCTCAGAAATAGAAAGATCCGTGCGCACCGTCTGACGTCTATCCCCTACCCCAGTCCCACCCACACCGATTTCGTGCGTGTGTAGGCGCGCAGGCCGTCTTCTCCGAGCTCACGACCGAAACCGGACTGCTTCGTGCCGCCGAACGGCACGGCGGCGGAGTAGAGGCCATAGCAGTTGATCCACACCGTCCCGACTTTGAGAGCCCGCGCGACGCGGTGCGCCTTCCCGATGTCTCGCGTCCAGATACCGGCCGCCAGCCCGTACGGGCTGTCGTTAGCCTGCAGCCGTACGTCCTCCACGTCTTTGAATGGAATCATGGTCAACACGGGACCGAAGATCTCTTCGCGGGCGATGCGCATGGTGTTCCGGGCCTCGGTGAAGATCGTGGGTTCGTAAAAGTAGCCCTTGCCCATGCCGGTGCGGGCCCGTCGCCCCCCCATGAGGAGCTTGGCACCCTCTTCGAGCCCCACCTTCACGTAGCTTTCCACTTTTTCGAGCTGGGCCGCGGAAACGAGCGGGCCGACCTTGGTCGTACTGTCGAGCGGATCTCCCACCTTGGACTTCCCCGCCCGTTCGCCGAGTAGGCCGGCGAACTGGTCGAGCACCGACGCCTCCACGAAGAGCCGGCTCCCCGCGGTGCACGTCTCCCCCTTGTTGTAGAAGATACCCAGAATCGCGCCCTTGGCCGCCGCATCGAGATCCGCGTCGGCAAAGATGATGTTGGGCGATTTGCCGCCGAGCTCCAGACTGACCGGCTTCGGAACATCCGACGCAATGCGCATAATCTGGCGGCCCACATCCGTGGATCCGGTGAACGCAATGCGATCCACGTCGGGGTTTTCAACCAGGGCCGCCCCGGCGATGGGGCCGTAACCGGGCACGATGTTCACCACGCCGGCCGGCATCCCCGCTTCGGCCAGAAGCTCACCCAAACGCAGCGCGGAGAGCGGGGTTTGTTCGGCCGGTTTGAGGACGACGGTATTTCCCGCCGCCAAGGCCGGAGCCAGCTTCCATGCCGCCATGAGGAGCGGAAAGTTCCAGGGGATGATCTGTCCCACCACCCCATAGGGCTCGGGAATCGTGTAGTTCAACACGTCCGGCACGGCGTTCATGGTTTGACCGGAGATCTTGGTGGCCCATCCCGCGTAGTAGAGAAACGCATCGGCGGCCATGGGAATGTCGATCTTCGAGGATTCGAAAATGACTTTCCCCTGATCGAGGGTCTCCAGCTCCGCCAGCTCGTCCCGATGCTCCAGAATGAGCTGACCCACCTTGTAGAGAATGCGCGCGCGTTCGCCGGGGGCGGTCTTGGCCCAGGTTTCTTCATAGGCTTTGCGCGCCGCCCGCACGGCTTTCCGCACATCGTCCGGGCCCGCTTCGGCGACGCGGGTCAACACTTCTTCGGTGGCGGGGTTCAAGGTTTCGAAGGTGCGACCGGAGGCCGCGTCAACCCACTCTCCGCCGATCCAGAGTTTTCCCGGCTTCACGACCGCGTGTTTGGGTTCAGGCATTTGACGTGTTCCTCAGCGGGTCACAAATCCACGTACTTGGGCCCGCCACCGCCTTCGGGGGGGACCCAGGTAATGATCTCGTAGGGATCCATGATGTCGCAGGTCTTGCAGTGGACGCAGTTGGAGGCGTTGATACGAAGCGCTTTTCCCGAAGACGTGGACGCGTCCACCATCTCGTACACGGCGGCGGGACAGAAGTACTGGCAGGGATTTCCGAATTCCTCGGCACAACGCGTGGCGCAGATGTCGGTGTCCTTCACCACCAGGTGCGAGGGTTGATCCTCGTCGTGGATGGTGCCGGATTTGAAGACGTCGGTGAGCTTGTCGAAGGTGTGCTTGCCGTCATAGAGAACGTTCTCCCCGATCGCGGTGCCGTTCGCGTGCGGTTGCATGTGCGACGCGTCCTTGGCAACGTGGGTCTTGTCGCCGAGGCCGCTCCCCCCGGTCACCATGAGCAGCGCGGCATTGGCCATGCCCGCCCAGCGTCCGCCCTGAAAGCCTTGATGGAAATTGCGCACTTTGTAGAGCTCCGAGCGGGCCGCGCTCTGGGCGAACAACCGGTCGTATTCGCCCAGGGTCCGGGTGGAGTAATCGTCGGCGAGGAGCGCCTGGAAAATGGCCTTGGCCGCCATCATTCCGCTTTCGATGGCGAGATGAATCCCCTTCAAACGTTCCGCGTTCAAGAACGCGCCGGCGTCACCGGTGATGAGGAGTCCCGGAAGCACGCGGCGGGGCATGGAGAAATAGCCGCCCAAGGGCACCGTTTTCGCGCCGTAGGTGAGCAGTTCCCCGCCCTCCAGGATGCGGTTTACGAAGGGATGCATCTTGTACGCCTGAAAAATGCGATGCGGATC
>Ga0114129_10003259_pt1 | contig 22784 bp, 18 predicted proteins | sample RhiMetdeltSRZDD1_FD_80071 | JGI IMG/M metagenome (GOLD analysis project Ga0114129, IMG submission 80071) | Populus rhizosphere microbial communities from Tennessee, USA - Rhizosphere MetaG P. deltoides SRZDD1 (version 2) (version 2) | ecosystem: Host-associated > Plants > Roots > Rhizosphere >... | reverse complement strand
GTGAAATGCGAACCAGGTGATGAACGTTCCCGCAACCGACGCCTTGTCCGGAACGCCGTGAACCAGGGCACCCGCCCATTCGCGGTACCGGCAATCGCGATTGCGATGCAAGAGAGTCAGGTCCGCCGCGGCCAGAACGGAAAGCCAGAGGATTGCGCCCGCCCACACCGCCTTTCGATGCGACATGCGCGATCCCGTCCAGCCCGCGAGAAGATACAGGAAGGGGGCCATCAAGGTGAGGTAGAGCTCGGTCTTGTTGGGAAGACACGCAAAGCCTCCGGCCAGAATGGCGATCGTCCACAGCATCCAGGCCGGTGCGCGCCGGCGTATCCCGAGAAACAGCGTCACCGCCCAAAAGAAACAAGGAAGGGCAAGCTTCGGCCACGCGAAATAGTTCCGGTAGCGCGTCCATTCGTGTAACCACTGCCAACCGATGGGCTCCGAGCGGCCGGTCACGTGCGGCGCATTTTGCCCAAGCACGTTGGAAAACCCGAACGCTCGGTCCTGGGCGAGGTAAGCGAGATAGGGGAGCAACACCATTGCGAAAACGGCCGCCCCTCCTAACGCCGGACCCCAGCGCCGCGCCGGCCGACGGTAAAAAAAAGTACCCAAAGACGCCGGGAGGGCGAGGATCCCGGTCGGATGGGTGAGCGTGGCCAAGGCTGAGAACACCGCCGCTCCCAACCAGGCCGACCGTCCCTGTCCCACCGCGGCCGACCCAACCGCCGACAACAGGAAGAGACCGGTCAAGGGCTCGAACCGGATCGATCGATGTACCTTCCACAGGGTCGGATCCAAAGTGAAGGCCAAGGCAATCCAGAGCATCCAAAGTATTTGGGTTCGATTCCCACTACGGTCCGAAAGGACCCGCAAACCCACCCAACAAAGAACCAGAAGCTCCAGTGCCCCGATGAGGAGGGAGACCATCCGGCCTCCGCCTAGAGGATCCTTAGCGAACCGGTACGCCTCGGTCAAAGTCAGGAAGTACATGGGCGGCATCCAGTAAACCCGCCGGTCGTACTGATGTAAGGACCCGTGAGAGGGGTTTCCCAATGGGCCGCCCTGGGCATGGGTCCAACCGACCTCCGCCACCCAACCTTCGTCGACCCAGACGCGGGGGTACCTACCCGCCCCCACCATTCCGGTCAGAAAATAAACGGCGAGAGCTATGAACAGGAAGGAGGTCACCCGCCGCATCTTGACCATTAAGTCTTTAGTTGATAATAACTTAGTGATTCAGCCAAATATTTAGGGAGGGTTGAAGATTTTAGGTTGACGGGACTTCCAGCCCGGGGATACCTTGCGTGTGGGAAGTTTTCCCAAATTGACCCAAGCTTTTGGTCGCCGGGGGGACGGACTTGACGACCCAACCGACTCGCAAGCTGGACGGGGGAGCGGGCCGTGCAACTCATGATCGGCAAGCAGGAATGCAGTGTCGACGAGAAGCGCCGGTTCAGCTTGCCCCCCAAGTATCGGCCGCAGTTCGGAGCGGATCCCCAGCCTTCCGGCTATACCCATCACGTCGTGCTCATCCCCTGGTATGGGGGAGCGCTGGGCGTGTTTCCCATGACGAGCTGGGAGGACATCCAGTCGCGCCTCGGCCGGCTGGACTATACCACCCCCGATTTTCTGGAAGCCACGCGGTGCTGCCTCCCTCGGATGGAGCGCATGCACACCGATCCTGAGGGCCGAATCATGCTGACCGCAGATCATCACGCTTGGCTGCGATTAGGCGGGGGCAAGTCCCGCATCGTCGTGGTCGGCATGGCTTCGCGCCTTGAAGTCTGGAACGCCGACGAATGGCCTCAGGTGGAGGCAACCGGACGCAATGCGGTCACGCGACCTGCGGCCGACTTGGAATACGACCGGATGCTCGAGCACCTGATGCGAGCGGCCATGGCAACCGCCGCCCTTCCCGGAGCGGCGTTGCCTTAAGTAAGAGGCGTCCCGAAACGCGTTGACTCCCGATGGAGGGCACGGGGGTCGAACCGATCGGGACGCCGTCTTTTCCGAGCCACGATTGCCCCGGCCGACGCGATCACCGCGCAAGCGTCGCCGGGGCGATCGAGGTCCCGCCCTCGAAGGGATTCACGAGCGACATGTTCTGGGCCGTCCAGTCCGACGAACGGCGAATCTGCTTGCTGGGCCTGGAGGGCGGCCTAACGAGCAGTGACTTGACTGAGCTTGCCAAGCGCCTTCGTGCGCTGGCGGCCCAGGGCGTGTCTCGTGTGGTGGTCGACTTGCGGCGAGTGGAGCATTGGGATTTTCGTGGTCTCAAATCACTCGCCGACGCGGTCGAGCATCGTCGCTATCGAGGCGGCGTGACCGCGTTCATCACTCCCAGCCGCTACTTGCGCGACATCGCGGCCGCGGCGGGCGTGCTCGACAAGTTAGACCTATACGACGCATTGGATCTGGAGGGTCGAACACCTCCGGCGGAACCCGCCTTCGCGGAGACAGGTTCTCGCCGGGTGTTCGTGGAGCGGCCTTGATCGCGTGACTGGACCGTGGGGTCACGAGCCCGTCCTCCTCGAGGAGGCTCTGACCTTCTGGGTCACCGATCCCCGGGGCCTGTATCTCGATGGCACCGTGGGAGCGGGCGGGCACGCCGAGGCACTGCTCCTTCGTTTTCCTGAAGCGCGCGTGTTGGGTCTCGACCAGGACTCGGCCGCGCTGGAGAGGGCGCGCACCAGGCTTGGCCCCTTTGGGCTTCGGGCGCACCTCGAACGGGCTGATTTCGCAGACATGGACGATGTCCTTCGCCGGTCCGGGGGGGCCCCGGCGGGCATCTTGCTCGATCTCGGAATCTCGAGCTTGCAGCTCGACGATCCCGATCGAGGCTTTTCGTATCTACAAAACGCCCCCCTAAAGATGACGCTCGATCGCGACGCGCCAAGAGGCGCGCGTGAGTTTCTCGCCGCCATCGAGGAGGGCAAGTTGGCGGAGCTGCTGAGGGAGTACGGTGAGTTGTCGCGGCCGGGCCGGATCGCCCGCGAAATCGTGACCGCGCGCCATGCCCACCGTCTCGAAACCACCCAGGATCTCGTCGCCGCGCTCAAACGCGCCGGCCTCTCCCATCCGCGTCATCTCTCTCAGGCGTTTCAAGCACTTCGTTTTGCCGTAAATGATGAGCTCGAGTCCCTCGATCGTGGACTCGCCGCCGCGGCCCAAGTTCTTCCCGCGTCGGGACGCCTCGTCGTCATTGCGTTCGAAAGTCTTACCGACCGCCGCGTGAAACAGGCGTTTCGCCCGGTCACGTACGGCCGTCCCCATCCCGGAGTTCCCGAGCCGCGGCCCACTTGGCGCGTGCTCACGCCCAAAGCGATTCGTCCCCAGCCGGAAGAAACCGCTCGGAATCCGCGCGCGCGGAGCGCGCGGCTACGAGCCGCAGAGAGAAGGTCCGATGTCTAGACACTCGTGGCAACGTCAATCGTCCCGTCCCCGGTTTTCCACGTCGATGTTCCTGTGGGTGGCCACGCCGCTTCTCGTCATGCTCGTCGTGTGGGAGCAAGCGTCGGTGGAGCGAATGATGATGCGATTGGAGCGCTCGCGCGACGATCGCACCAAGCTCGAGAGCGAGGTGAACGCGCTGCGGCTGGAAGCGGACCGCCTCTCCAGCCTCGGTCAGGTAGAGACGCGGGCCGAACACGAGCTGGGCATGGTTCGCCCCGGCACCGAACAAATTGTCGATCTCGTCTTCCCCGGACAGGATGCCCAAAGCCCCGGTTTCCCTTGGGTGCGTGAAGCCTCCGCCGGAACCCGCGAGGACAAAGAAACGCGATGATCGGACAGGGGACCCGGTCACGGCTTTGGATCGTGGCCGCGTTCTGCGTTTTGCCCCTTCTGAGCGTGCTGGGGCGGGTGGGCTGGCTCACCTTGGTGCAAGGCAGCGACATGGCCCGGCGTGCCGAGTCGCAGCAAGTGCGTCGGGTGTGGTTGCAGCCGGAACGCGGCCGGATCCTCGATCGCACCGGGGAACCCATCGCCTACACGATGTATAACCAGTCGGTGCTCGCGGTGCCGGCTCAGGTCGTCAATCCGGCCAAGACCGCGGCGACGCTGGCCAGCGCCCTCGGGCTCCCCCGGCGCGCAGTCGAAACCAAGCTCCGAAGCTCATCCAAACGCCCGGTCTACATCGATAACCGCGTGACGCCGATGCTCGATCGAAAGTTCGCGCTGACGTCCATGCCCGGCATCTCGCAGACGCTCGAGCTCAAGCGCGTGTATCCCCTCGCCGACGCGGGGGCGCACGTGATCGGATTCATCGATCACGAAGAAGATGGCCAGGCCGGAATCGAAAACGAGCTCGACGACGTGCTGCGTGGCGAGCCGGGTTGGGCGACCGAGCTCAGAGACGGCTTCGGCAACTCGTACTTGGCTCTCGGCCGGCGCATGAAATCCGCCAAGGCCGGTAATGACGTCATGCTCACCATCGACGCCACCCTTCAAGATGTCGCGGCATCCGAGCTCAAGGCGGCCGCGGAGAGCCTGGAGGCCAAGAGCGCGGCCCTGGTTGCCGTGGATCCCAAGACCGGCGACGTGCTGGCCATGGTGTCCTGGCCCACTTTCGATCCCTCGCGCGTTCGCGACGCCGATCGCATGGCGCTTCGAAATCGCGTCGTCACCGATCCCTACGAACCGGGCTCGACCTTCAAGCTCGTGTGCGCGACCACCGCGCTGTCCGAAGGGATCATGCGGCCCAACACGATGATCCATTGCGAAAACGGCCGGTTCAATTTCGGTGGGTTCACCGTCACCGATCATCACCCGCATGGCCTCATCACCTTCAAGGATTGCTTTGCGGTGAGCAGCAACATTGCGTTCGCGAAAGTGGGGCGGATGTGCGGCAGCCGCCTTTACACGACCGCACGCGGGTACGGTTTTGGAAGCCCGACCGGCATCGGGCTGGCCGGAGAAACGTCGGGGCTCTTGAAGGCGCCCTCGCAATGGTCGGGACGCACTTCGGCCACGATGGCCTACGGCTACGAAGTCATGGTCACCCCGCTCCAAATGGCGATGGCCTATGCCGCGGTGGCCAACGGCGGGATTCTCATGCGCCCGCAACTGGTACGTCGGGTGACCACGCCGGAAGGGAAGGTCGTCTTCGAGAGCCGTCCCCAGCCGGTGCGGCGAGCCCTCGATGCCGGAACCGCCGCGACCCTGCGCTCGTTCATGCACGAAGTAATGGTGACCGGAACGGGCAAGGGCGCCAACGTGGACTGGATGGATATCGGGGGCAAGACCGGGACCACGGAAAAGTTGAAGGACGGTGCGTACTCCTCCGCGGCCCACTACGCCTCGTTCGTGGGGATCGCCCCGCTGGAGGATCCCAAGCTGGTTTGCTTCATCTTGCTCGACGAGCCGAAGGGCGCCACCTTCGGCGGCTCCGCCGCCGCGCCGGTGTTCAAGCGCGTGCTCGAATCGTTCGGACGCCTTCCGGATTCATGGTTGCGTCCCAAGTACGAGCGGCTCCTGGTCGAAGACACCCATCCCGCCCCGCCGCGGGCGGCGGTCTGGAGAGGCACGCGCGAAGCGAACGCTGCGCCCGCGCGTCTGGCCGGTCTCGAGCCGCAGGGAGACGGGTTGCCCGATTTGCGCGGCATGCCGCTTCGGGGCGCGTTGCAAGTGTTGTCGCCGTATGGCTTGCAGGTGGAAGTGCATGGCAGTGGTGTGGTGAAAGAGCAAGAGCCGGCTCCGGGCTCCGCGATCGAGGGACCGATCGTGCTCACCGGAGATCGCGACGGATCGCCCGTGCTCTTGGCCGGAAAAGCGTCCCCGGTCCAAGAGGAGAAGAAGGGCCCCGCGAAGCCCGAGCGTTCAGGGTTGCGCTGATCATGAAGCTCCGGGATCTCCTTTTGGCGCTCCCGGCGTACGAGCTCAGGGGCGAAGGCGACATCGACATAAACGGTATCGAGTTGGATTCACGGCAGGTTGGCGGCGGAGAGCTGTTTGTCTGTCTGGAAGGGCTGGCCAGTAACGGGCACGACTTCGCCGCCACCGCCGTGAACCAAGGCGCCGCCGCGCTCTTAGCAAAACGGTTTTTGCCCGAGCTCGCCGCCACGCCCCAAGTCGTGGTGGCGGACCCTCGCGAAGCCATGGCCCGCGCGGCCGCGGCTTTTTTTTCACATCCTTCGCGGTCTTTGGAACTGGTCGGCGTAACGGGAACGAACGGGAAGACGACGGTGACGCACTTCGTGCAGAGTGTGGCGGAAGCGGCGGGAAAGCGGGCCGAAGTGCTCGGCACGTTGGGTGGCAAAGTGGGCGCCGATTACAAAGCGACCGGATTCACCACGCCCGAGGCTCCCGCGCTGCAACACTTTCTGCGGGAAGCGGTGGATCGCGGCACGGACTGGCTGGCCATGGAAGTGTCGAGCCACGCGCTCGCGCAAAAACGCACGTTCGGGACCGAATTCAGCGCCGTGGTGTTCACGAACCTGACCCGCGATCATCTCGATTTTCACGGAACGATGGAGGCCTACTTCGAATCGAAAGCGCTGCTCTTTTCCGAGGAAGGGCGCGGATCGAGCCGTCCCGCGGTGGCGGTGCTCAATATCGAGGATCCGGCGGGGCAACTCTTGGCCGGCCGCGTGTCCGGCAAGAAGGTGACGTATGGCTTTGGCCGCGGCGCCGATTATCGTGCCCACGACGTGCGCACCTCTCCCGAATTCACCGCGTACACCGTGTCGACGCCGCACGGCCGGGCCAGCGTGCACTTGGCTCTCCCGGGGCGGTTCAACATCTTGAACGCACTGGCTGCGCAAGCGGCCGGGATGGAACGAGGGTTGTCTCTGGAGAACGCGGTGCGCGGCGCCGAAGGGGTGATGCGCGTGCCGGGGCGGATGGAGCGAGTGACCGGATCGCAGCCCTTTTCGGTGTTCGTGGATTACGCCCATACCCCCGACGCGTTGGAGCATGCGCTGGGCGCGGCGCGCAGCTTCACGAGCGGGAAGCTTGTGGTCGTATTCGGCTGCGGCGGCGAGCGGGATCGCGGGAAGCGACCCGAGATGGGCCGCGTGGCGGCGCGCGAGGCCGACCGCATCGTCCTCACCTCCGACAATCCACGTAGCGAGGATCCCGAAGCCATTCTGGACGCCATCGAAAAAGGCGTACGGGAATCGACCGTGCCGTATCTGCGGGAAAGCGATCGCGCCAAGGCCATCCGAATCGCGTTGGATCATGCGCAATCCGGGGACACCGTGCTGATCGCCGGAAAGGGACACGAGAACTATCAAATCATCGGCAAGACGACCTTGCCGTTCGATGACCGGGTCGTGGCCGCCGGGGTTTTGCGAGAGCTTGGATTCCATGTTGATGACCCGAGCTGAAGCGTTCGATACCGATTTTCTCGCCCGGGCGACCGGCGGTCTTGCCGTCGGCACGCCACGCGGTGCGCGGGTGGAAACCGATTCGCGGCTCGATCTGACGGGGGCGTTGTTCGTCGCGATCAAGGGCCCGAACTTCGACGGCCACGATTTCGTGGCGGAGGCGCTGGCCAAGGGAGCGGCCGGCGCAGTTGTTTCGAGAAGCTGGTGGGGACGCGGCGGGAGCAACATCACCAACGTGATCGTGGTCAACGACACGCTCGAGGCGCTTCACGCTCTCGCCGCCGCCCACCGCGCCCGACGGCCCATTCCTCTGGCCGCGGTGACGGGATCCAACGGCAAAACCACCACGAAGGAGCTCATGGCCTTGGCGCTGTCCCCGCTCGGGTTCGTGCTCAAGACCGAGGGCAATTACAACAACCATATTGGTCTTCCTCTCACGATCCTTCGGATCACCCCGGAACATCGCGCGGCCGCGGTCGAGATCGGGCTCAATCATCCCGGCGAGCTCGCCGTGCTCTCTCGCATTGCCGCGCCTCAGGTGGGTGCGATCACGAACGTGGCCGCATCGCATTTGGAAGGTCTCGGCTCGGTGGACGGCGTGGCCCGAGCGAAGGTGGAGATTGCGGAAGGGATCACGCCGGACGGTGTTCTCGTCACCCCTTGGGGTTCACCGCCCCTGGAGCGCGCCTTGGAAGGCTATCGCGGCCGCCGGCGCACGTTCGGGCTTACTGAGGAGGCGGATCTCTACCCCGCCCGTGTCGCCGATCGCGGAGCGGAGGGAATGGAGATTACGTTTGTCGAAGGCGTGACGGTGCGGGTGCCGCTACTGGGCGCGCACGCGGCGATGAACGTTCTCGCCGCGTTGGCCACAGCCACCGCGCTGGGAATTCCACTTGCCGAAGCGGCGAGGCCGCTCGAAAAAGTACGCGCCACCTCCGGCCGACTCTCGCCGCAACGCCTGGGGAAGGTGCTCCTTCTCGACGACACCTACAACGCCAACCCGGGGAGCCTCGCCGCGGCGCTCCGCGTTCTGGAACGCATGCCGGTCCAAGGAAAACGCTGGGCCATTCTGGGGGACATGCTGGAGCTGGGGCCGGACGGCCCTCTTCTTCATGAGCAGGCGGGTCGCGGCGCGGCGTTCTTGGATGGATTGATCCTGGTCGGCGAGCTCGCGCGCTCGATCGGGCGCGGCGCCCGCGCGGCGGGACTGGGCGCGGGCGCGCTCCATGAAGCCGCGTCTTGCGAAGACGCCGCCGAGATCGCGCTTGCTCAAGTAAAGGAAGGCGACGTCATTCTCGTCAAAGGAAGCCGCGGCATGCACCTCGAGCGCGCGGTGGCCCGACTGGTCGAGGCACTGGGAGAGAAAGACTAGATGCTCTTTCATCTCCTCTATCCCCTCCACACCCTTTTTTCGCCGCTCAACGTCTTCCGCTACATCACGTTTCGATCGGCCTACGCCGTGGTGACCGCGCTCTTGGTGTGCTTCTTCTTTGGGCCGCCGCTCATTCGGCGCCTGCGCGAGTTCAAGATCCGGCAGATCATTCGGCACGACGGTCCGCAAACTCATCTCACCAAGTCCGGCACGCCGACCATGGGGGGGCTTCTCATCGTGGCCGGCATTGTGGTGCCCACGCTTCTTTGGGCATCGCTCAAGAACCGTTACGTGTTGATCGCGGTCGCGGTCACGCTCATCCTGGGCTCGCTCGGATTTCTGGACGATTACCTGCACGTGGTGCGGAAGACTCCCAAGGGGCTGTTGGGACGTTACAAGCTCCTCATACAGATCGCGGTCGGGTTGGTGGTTGGCCTCATCCTCTACCAGTACCCCATCGAATCGCGCTTCGCGACCGCGACCACGATCCCGTTCGTCAAGAACCAGGTGCTGGACCTGGGACTTTTCTACATCCCGTTCGTCGCCCTCGTCATTACCGCCACCTCCAATGCCGTGAATCTCACCGATGGGTTGGACGGTTTGGCGTCGGGTCTGACCGCGCTCGCCGCGGCGTCTTTTGCCGGGCTCGCCTACCTCTCCGGCCACATCCGGCTGGCCGAGTACCTCAACATTCCCTACATCCTCGGGGCGGGTGAGCTCACGATTTTTTGCGCGGCCATGTTCGGGGCGAGCCTGGGGTTCCTCTGGTACAACACGCATCCCGCCGACGTGTTCATGGGAGATACGGGATCGCTCGCCTTGGGGGGTGCCTTGGGGACGGTCGCGGTGATCCTGAAGAAAGAACTGCTTCTCTTCATGGTGGGCGGAATCTTCGTGGCCGAGGCGCTCTCGGTCATCATCCAGGTGGTGTCCTACAAGCTGCGCGGGCGCCGTGTCTTTCGCATGGCCCCGTTACACCATCACTTCGAGCTTCGAGGCTGGCCGGAGTCGCGCGTGGTGGTGCGATTCTGGATCGTGGGCATGCTGCTCGCGCTCTTGAGCCTCAGCACGCTCAAGCTGCAATAGGGATACGAGGTGGGGATCGACGTCATGTCGCACCACGCGGTGGAAGGCGGATCAAGCTGGTCAGGCCGGCGTGTCGTCGTGCTCGGCATGGCCCGAAGCGGCCGTGCGGTCGCCCAGCTCCTGTCCCGCCATGGAGCCCTCGTGCGCGGTCTCGATGAGAAGGAAGCCGGTCAACTCGAGCTCGAAGCGAAAACGTACACCGCGCTGGGCATCGAGCTTCGCTTGGGTGGTTTCGATCCCAAGGATCTCGAAGGCGCGGAGATGGCGGTGGTGAGCCCCGGCATTCCCAAATCGGCTCCCGTGCTTCGCGAGGCCGCGCGTCGCGGGCTTCGGGTGTTGTCCGAAATCGAGATCGCGTGGCGTTTCGCCAAGGCCCCCATCGCAGCGGTGACGGGAACCAACGGGAAGAGCACGACGGTGACGCTCCTGGGACAGCTGGTCGAGGCGCTCGGTAAACCGGTCGCGGTGGCAGGGAACGTGGGCTGGCCGCTCTCGGAGGCGGTGGAGACGATTCCGCAGGATGGATGTCTCGTGGTGGAGGTGAGCTCGTTCCAGCTCGAGGATGTGGAACAGTTTCATCCGAAATCGGCCGCGATCCTAAACCTCACCCCCGATCATCTCGATCGCTACGATTCGCTCGAGCACTACGCAGCCACCAAGATGCGCATCTTCGCCCGCCAGGGCCCCTCGGACGCCGCTGTCTTGCCTTGGGACGATCCACGTTTTCGAGCGGAGGGCGGAACGCTTCGCGCGCAAACGCTCTGGTTCGGACGGGGCGATCTACCCCAAGGCGCGCGCATCGGGCCGACGCATCTTTACTGGATCGAGAAGGGGCGCGAGCACGCGCTCCTCCCCCTCGACCGTCTGTCGTTGGCGGGGCCGCACAACGAGGAGAACTTCGCCGCGGCGCTGTGTCTCTTGGCCGGTCTGGGCGAGGATCCGCGCGATACGCGCGTGATCGACATGTTGACCCGCGCCTATGGACTCCACCATCGCCTGGAGCCGGTGGGCGAGGTGAACGGGGTGGCCTTCATCAACGACTCCAAGGCCACCAACCCCGATTCCCTCGCGGTGGCGCTTCGCGCGTTCACCACGCCGGTCGTGTTGATCGCGGGGGGACGGCCCAAGCAGGGTTACGAGATGCTGGCCGACCTCGTGCGCGAGCATGTGGCCGCGATCGTGCTGATTGGCGAGGCGGCCGGGCTGCTCGAAGACGCGTGGCGGTCGACCGGCGTGCCGATGCTCCATGCCGGAACGGATTTCGAAGGCGCGGTGCGGCAGGCGTGGAAAGAAGCTCGGGCCCGTGGTGCGACCGTGCTCTTGTCGCCGGGATGCGCGTCCTTTGACATGTTCCGGGACTATGAGGACCGGGGCGACCGATTCCGCGCAATCGTGTCGCGTATGGGAGGCAGGTCGTGAATCGCGGGCACGCACTCCTCGCTCGCGGGCGAGACTTTTTCCGCGTCGATCTGGATCCAATGCTCTCGATTCAGAATGAGCTCAATTCCGGATCGTGGGACAAGTGGTTGGTGGGAGCCACCTGCGGACTGCTGGTCCTGGGTGTCACCATGGTCTATTCGGCGACCTCGCCCATATCCACTCGTCCCAGCGCCTACCTGGAGAGCCATCTCATCAAGATCGTGACCGGTCTGGTCGCGTTCGCGATCGGGAGCCGGATCGATTATCATCGTTGGGGTCGCTGGGCGCCGGTTCTTTACGTTCTGGGCTTGGCCTCCCTCCTCCTGGTCTATGTGCCGGGAGTCGGGCACAGTGCAGGGAACGCCCGCCGCTGGATTTCGTTGGGCGGGTTCACCTTGCAGCCCGCGGATTTCGCCCGTTTGGGCCTCGTCGTCTATCTAGCCCTCCTCTTGTCCAAACCGAGGGCGCGACTGGAGCGATTCACCACGGGAACACTTCCCTGTGTGATCGCGTTGGCGCTGATGGCGTTTCTGGTATATCGCCAGCCCAACCTCAGTACGACCTTGGCCCTCGCGCAAATCTGCGGACTCATGCTCATCGCGGGGAAGATTCCGTGGCGCCATTTGGGCGTGCTCGCCACACCGATGGTCGTGGCCCTTCCTTTTGCGATGAGGTCGTATCAATCGAGTCGCATTGCGAACTGGCTGGCCTACTGGCAAGGCGGCGCTCATCTGCAGGGGGGCAATTATCAGATGGACCAGTCCATCCTGGCCATCGGCTCGGGAGGGTTGCTCGGCCGGGGGTTGGGAGAAGGTCGCCAGAAGTGGTTCTTCCTGCCTGACGCGCATACCGACTTCGTGTTCGCCATCATCGGAGAGGAACTGGGATTCTTGGGAGCGTTATTGCTCGTGGGATTGTTGATGATATTGCTGTGGCGCGCGTTTGAAGCGGCGCGCCGCGCCCCGGATCGATTCGGCTATCTGCTGGCAACCGGTATCGGAGCCAGCATCGCCATCTATGCCGGCGTCAATCTCATGGTGGCTTCCGGTTTATTCCCCACGACCGGTCTTCCCTTACCCCTCGTGTCCTATGGCGGATCCGCCATTTTGGCCACGCTCTTCTCCATCGGCATTTTGAACAACATCGCCGCCCAGGGAGATTCGACTCTCCTGGCGGGAATTGGAGATTACGAGTGATGACCGACGAGCATCGGGACGGGAACCCGGAAGACGGTTCTCCTTCCCAAGAGGGGACGCGACCCACACACGGTGGCCCGCCGCGTCGCCGGCGAGGACGCCGGGGCTACGAGGGTCAACCGGAATGGAAAGACGCCCGCGCTGGAGACACCCAACCCGCCGCGAGTGAGCCCGCCGCTCCCGCGCATGACGAGCGTACGTTTACTCGAGAGGAGCGGACGGTCACTCGGGACGACCGGACGTTTACTCCGGACGAGCGAGGAGTCACGCGGGACGAACCACCGGCGCGAGAGCCCGCCCAGGATCGCCCCGAGCGATCGGAGCCCGCGTTTGGTCCTGAAGCGTCGCCCGGGGGGCCCCGCGAGGAGCCGCGACGGGAGCGATTCCGGCGTCGCGGGGGACGCCGGTCCGGGGTCGATCGCGGCCGGCGTCCGGATGATGCCCGGACCGATGAGCCCCGCCGGGACGGCGTGGAGCGGGTGGATGCGCGCCGCGAGGACACCGCGCGCGACGAGTCGCGACGCGACGAGATGCGTCCTCCCGAGGGGCGGCGCGATGAAATGCGACGGGATGAGGCGCGTCCTCCCGAGGGACGCCGTGATGAGTCGCGACGCGAAGACATGCGTCCTTCCGAGGGACGCCGTGACGAAATGCGACGCGACGAGATGCGTGCTCCCGAGGGACGGCGCGATGAAATGCGACGGGATGAGGCGCGTCCCCCCGAGGGACGGCGCGACGAAATGCGACGGGATGAGCCCCGGCGCGAGGAGTCTCGCCGCGATAGCCCCCGCCGGGACGATGCGCGTCACGACGCGCGCCGCTCGAGAGGTCCTCGCCGCGAGGAACCCCGGCCGGAATCGAGGCCCGAGGAACCCTCGCGCGGAGATCGCCCCCCGCGTGATCGCGATCGCCGTGGTCATGACCGGCGCGAGCAAGGTTCACGTGGTGATACACCGCGCGAGCTACGGCGCGATCGCTTGCCTCAGGAACGACATGCCACGGACCGGCCTCAACCCGCGCCTCACCCACCCCGCGAGACTGAACGGCCGTCGGCCGGACCGCGGAGCCAACCACGCCCGCAAGGGGTTAGCCCTCGGCGTAACGAGGGACCACGTGGGGGGGGACGAGGGCGCGACAGCGGCCGACGCGATTCGCGCGGCCCGCGAACGAACGCATCCATGCTCGCCGATCATCCGCTCAAGCCGACCTCGGTGCTCACGCTTCCCCCCAAGCCCATTCGCGTGATGATCGTGGGGGGCGGCACGGGGGGTCACATCACCCCCGCCCTCAGCATCGGCGAGGCACTCAAAGCGCGTAATCCGCAGACCGAGCTTTTGTTCGTGGGAAGCGATCGCGGTTTGGAGCGCGAGATGATCGGAAAGTCGGGTTTCCGGCTCGAGGAGTTCTCGCTCTCCGGATTGCCCAGCAAGCCCAGCCTTGGCGCGTTCAAACAGGCGCTCCAGGTGCTCAAGGCCTATCGGCGCATCAAGCGCCTGATCGGGGAGTTCAAGCCCGACGTGATCGTGGGCACGGGAGGATACGTGACCGTGCCGGGCGCGCTCGCGGCCAAGACCTCGCGCGTCCCGCTCGTGCTGCAGGAACAAAACAGCATTCCGGGCAAAGCGAACCGATTGCTGTCGCGGTGGGCGGCCGAAGTGCACATCCACTTCACCGAATCGCGGCGCTACTTCAAGGATCGCGGCAAGCTTCGTCTCTCCGGAAACCCGGTGCGCATCCGGATTCCCGAAGGCCGGGGATTGAAGACGCTCCAGAAATATCGCCTGCACCCCGAGCGTAAGACCGTGCTCATCCTGGGCGGTTCACAGGGAGCGCACAGCCTCAATCAAGCCTTCATCGACATGCTGCCCCACTTCCGGAATGACCGCGACGTGCAGTTCGTGATTCAAACCGGGAAACAGGACTACGACCTCGTCTTGAACAGCGTGCGCGATTCGGCGGTGCGGGTGGTCGTGAAGAGCTTCCTCCACCAGATCGAGGAAATCTACGGTGTGACGAGTCTCGTGCTGGCGCGCGCGGGGGCGATGACGGTGTCGGAGATTTCCGCCTGCGGTCTCGCGAGCATCCTCGTCCCGTATCCCCACGCCGCCGACGATCACCAGACCGCCAATGCTCGCGCGCTGTCCGACAAGGGTGCCGCGCTCCTGTTGCGGGATCAGGATGTTTCGGGTGAGCGGCTCGCCCAGGAGATTCGAAAGCTCCTCGCCGACCCCGGTCACCTGCGGGAAATGGGTCGTTTCGCCTACGCGCTGAGCCGCCCCGACGCCGCACGCCGCATTGCCGAGTCCGTGGAACGCCTGGGAGGTGGAGCTCCCGAAGCCGTGCTCAACTTGCCCGAGGAATACGACGAAATCGAGGAAGCGGAGGCGAAACACTGATATGTACACCAAGCTGGGCCGCATCCATCTGGTCGGAGTCGGCGGATCCGGCATGAGCGGGATCGCCGAGGTGCTGGTGAACATGGGCTACGAAGTGAGTGGCTCGGATCTTCATCGCACCCCGGTGACCGATCACCTGGTGTCGATCGGGGTGCGGGTGGCGGAGGGCCATCGGGCCGAGCTCGTGCACGGGGCCGCGGTCGTGGTGACGTCCACCGCCGTGCGCGAGGTCAACCCGGAAGTTGTCGAAGCGCGCCGGCTCAAGATTCCCGTCATCGCTCGGGCCGAGATGCTGGCCGAGCTCATGAAGATGAAGTACGGGATCGCGGTGGCGGGCGCACATGGGAAGACTACGACCACGTCGCTGGTCGCGTCTGTATTGGCAGAGGGCGGTCTCGATCCCACCGTGGTCGTGGGCGGCCGGCTCCGCGCCATCGGCTCCAACGCCTTTCTGGGGACCGGGCGCTTCCTGGTCGCCGAGGCGGATGAGAGCGACGGTTCGTTCCTGCGCTTGTCTCCTTCGATTGCCGTGATCACGAACCTCGATCGCGAGCATCTCGATCACTGGAAGGGCGGCCTGCCCGAGATCGAGCAGGCCTTCGTCGATTTCGCGAACAAGGTGCCGTTTTACGGACTTTGCGTGCTGTGCGTCGAGGATCCCCTCGCCCGAGGGATCCTGCCGCGGCTCGAACGGCGCGTGGTGACCTATGCCGCCTCGCTTCCCGCCACCTACCGTGTCGGGGACGTGCGCACGCACGAAGATCTCACCCTGTCCTTCGACGTGTTCGAGAAGGATTTCTTGCTCGGTCGCGCGCGCCTCCGGATGCCGGGTCGTCACAATGCCCTGAACGCGCTCGCCGCGATTGCCGTGGGACGGGAGCTGGGGCTGGGAACCGGGCCCATCTTCCGCGCCCTGGAAAAATTCGAAGGAGTGGGACGGCGTTTCGAGATCAAAGGGGAAGAAGACGGCATCCTGATCGTGGACGACTACGGTCATCATCCCAATGAGATCGCGGCGGTGCTTCGGGCGGCCAAGGATCACACGGTGCGGCGGCTCGTCGTGATCTTTCAACCGCATCGTTACACGCGAACGCGCGATCTTCTCCCGGAGTTCACAGGCTGTTTCGATCAAGCCGATCTCCTCTTCCTCGCGCCGATCTATGCGGCGGGCGAGGATCCCATTGCTGGGGTGAGCGAGGCATCGATCGCCCAGGCCTTGGAAGCCCGCGGCCACCCCGAAGTCCACGTGCTCGCCGATCTCGATAACGCGGCGGCGGCCGTGCGACCTCACTTGAGGCCGGGGGACCTCGTGATCACGTTGGGCGCGGGGAACGTGACCCGGTTGGGTGACGCGATTCTCCGCGAGCTGGCTACCCACGGCGTCGGGGCGAAACCGTGAAAGTAGTCGATGCCCTTTCCGCCATCGAGCGGGCACTACCCGGCCGAACGCGGCGCGATGTGCCCATGGCCCCGCTCACGGCCTACAAAGTAGGCGGACCGGCCGAGCTTTTCGTGGAACCGGATACGGCGGAAGAGCTGGTGGCCTTGCTCGAGATCGTGCACCGGGAACAAGTGCCACTTTTCGTGCTCGGCGCAGGGTCGAACCTGCTCGTGCGGGATGGCGGGGTGCAAGGCGCCGTGCTTCGGCTGGGCCGTGATTTCCGCCGGGTGGCGGTATCCGGGGAGGAGCTCACCGCGGGCGCGATGGTGCAAATGTCCAAGGTGGCGTTGGCCGCGGAGCGCGCGGGCCTCGAAGGCCTCGTGTTTGGTTACGACATTCCTGGCACGGTCGGCGGCATCATGCGCATGAATGCGGGGGCCCACGGACAGGAAACCAAAGACGTTCTGGCCGAAGCCCGCGGCTTCGACATGCAGGGTCAGTATCACCGAGTGCCGGTCGCTCAGATTCGCTTCGCCTACCGGACCGCCATCTATCCCACCGACCTCGTGTTCACCGAAGGGGTGTTCCATCTCAAACCGGGGGACCCCGAAGCATTGGCGGGCCAGCGGCAGGAAAATCACGAGTACCGCATGCGCACCCAACCCAAGGGACACAGCGTAGGCTCGGTGTTCGTTAATCCATCCGGCGATCATGCCGGGCGACTGGTGGAAGCGGCGGGGATGAAGGGATTCCGGGTGGGCAAGGCGGTGATTTCGGACAAGCACGCGAACTGGATCTTGAACGAGGGCGGCGCGACGGCGGCCGACATCGAGGGCTTGATCCGCGCCATTCAGGCCCGCGTGCGGGAGCGCTTCGGAGTGGAGCTCAAGGCCGAGGTGCGAATCATTGGAGAGTCTAGAACCTAGAGCCGGGGGATAACATTTCGTGTCCAGGGAAGCATGGAGGGCGGACTCCTGGATCTCGAGTGATACCGCGGAGGCGCGGCAGGCTTTGTCGCGCCGTCGGCGCCGCCGCCGCCGGCGGCAACTTGTCGCCTGGACCGTCGTGGCCGCGTTGTCCGGACTCGCCCTCTACGGCCTCTGCCTGGGCGGAAACGCGTTCTTCCTTTATTTGCGCGAGCGCACGAGCCTGTTCGCGGTGCGACAGGTCGACGTGGGCCACACCGAATGGGTACCGCCCTGGGAAATCGTCGACATCTCCGGTACCGAACCGGGGGATGATCTCCTCGCTCTCTCCACCTCGTCCGTCGCCCGTCGCATCACCCAGCATCCACGGGTTGCCGCCGCCACCGTACAACGCACTTGGGCGCGGACGGTTCACATCGATGTGACCGAACGCCCGCCGGTTGCGCTGTGGTTGGGCTCGGCACCCGAAGAGATCGCTGCGGATGGAACCGTGCTCGGCATACCGCCCAAGAGCAAACTCCCCGAATGGCCCGTTCCCGGCCGCGATCGCCACGCCCGGGGGTTGAACTTGCCCCTCATCACCGGGGTCACGACCGGGGAATTGCATCCCGGCGACGTGGTGATCGACAGCGCTGCTCGAGAGGCGCTTGCGTTTCTGGCGCTTTGCCGTTCTTATGGTGAGCCGGGAGAGGAATGGCTGAGCGAGATCTGGGCGGGGAAGAAGGATGATCTCGTCGCGGTCACGCTCGAGGGGGGGATTTCGGTCCGCTTGGGCGACGGCCGTCTCACCCAAAAGAAAATCCAGGCGGTGCGCTCGGTCATCGAGCGGTTACACCCCAAGGACACCGAGCCGGTCCTGGTCGATGCGCGCTTCCGGCACCAGGTGATCGTGAAGACCGAAGAGTTGAAGAAACCCGGCGAGGAAAGGCAGGCCTCATGAGGACCTACGTCGGACTCGATATCGGCACCACGAAAGTGGCGGTGGTCATCGCCGAGCCGGATGAGGACGGCTCCCTCAAGGTGGTCGGGGTTGGCCACGCGCCCTCGTCCGGACTGCGGCGCGGTGTGGTCGTGCATCTCGAGAACACCGTGCACTCGATCAAGGCGGCCGTAGCCGAGGCCGAGCGCATGGCCGGCATTCCGGTGCGGCGCGTCACCGCGGGCATTGCCGGGGAGCACATTCGCTCGGTGAACAGCCGGGGGGTCATCGCGGTGAGCCGGGGCGGGAGCGAAATCGGGGGCGACGACGTGGCTCGCGTCGTCGAAGCGGCACGGGCGGTTGCCATTCCCGGCGACCGCGAGGTGCTGCACGTCATTCCCCAGGAATACGCGGTGGACGATCAGGCCGGGATCCGCGACCCCATCGGGATGAGCGGTGTGCGCCTGGAAGCGGAAGTGCACATCGTGACCGGGGCCTCGACCAGCGCCCGCAACCTCCAGAAAGCGGTCGAGCGGGCCGGGCTCCGGGTGGATACCTTCGTGCTCGAGCCGTTGGCTTCTGCCCGCGCGGTCCTCTCACCGGATGAACGGGAGCTCGGCTGCCTACTCATCGACTTGGGGGGAGGGACGACCGACGTCGCCCTTTACTACGAAGGCGCGGTCCGGCACACCGCGGTCATCGGTCTCGGTGGAAACAACGTGACCCATGATCTGGCCATCGGCCTTCGTGCTCCGACCGAAGCCGCGGAGGAGCTCAAGATCCGCCACGGCTGTGCCATCGCATCCCGCGTCGACCCCAATGAACGCGTCGATGTGCCGGGTGTAGGCGGACGAGAACCGCGTCCCGTGGAACGTCACATCGTCGCATCGATGATCGAACCGAGGATGGAAGAGATTTTTTCTCTGGTTTATCGTGATGTGAAGAAGAATATATATAGCGATCTTCTGGCCGGAGGTGTGATATTAACCGGAGGTGGAGCATGCCTCGAAGATGCGGACCAACTAGCGGAACGCATTTTCGAACTGCCGGTCCGGCGCGGGATGCCTCGCGGAGTGACCGGTATCCGGGAAGCGGCAGAAGGTCCGCGTTTCGCCACCGCGGTGGGGCTAGCCCTCAAGGCGCGGGAACGCGGCACGGATGAACGTCTACCCGAGGCACCCATCTTGACCCGAATCTCGGGGCCGGTTCGCCGCTGGCTCGGGGAGTTTTTCTAAGAGGGACGGCTCGCGCGCTTCGTCGAGCCGTCGTGGGTCTCCGGTCGGAGCGGGTCTCTGATCGGAGCCGGTCTCTGACCGGAGTGGGCCGGTGATGGCCCGCGGACCTTCGAAGAGAAGGGGCAGGTGATGGCCCCGAACGAGCGGATGACGGGTATCGCGCGCGATCCCCGATGCGGTTTTGACCGCTTGAAAAATAGGCATGGGAACAAGGAGGGTAAGCCCATGATGTTGGAATTAGTGGAGCCCAAGACGCATGCCGTCTTGAAGGTGATCGGGGTCGGGGGAGCGGGCGGGAACGCGGTGAACGGCATGGTCCAGGGCGGCCTGGGCGGGTGCGAGTTCGTAGCCATGAACTCCGATGCCCAAGTGCTGGAGCAGAGCCTCGCCCCCACGAAGATCCGCCTCGGCGTCTCGGCAACCCAGGGTCTCGGCTGCGGCGGCAAACCCGAAATCGGCCGGCAAGCGGCCGAAGAATCCGTGGACGAGCTGCGTGACGCCGTGTCCGGCGCGGACATGGTGTTCATCACCGCCGGAATGGGAGGCGGCACCGGCACCGGTGCCTCGCCGGTGGTCGCCCGGGTCGCGCGCGAAGAAGGCGCGCTCACGGTCGCGGTGGTCACCAAGCCCTTCATTTTCGAGGGGCGCCAGCGCCAGCGTCAGGCCGAGGAAGGCTTGGCCGCCTTGCGCGCTGAGGTTGACACGCTCATTTGCATCCCCAATCAACGCCTCCTCACCGTGACCGACAAGCTGACCACGCTGCTCGAGGCCTTCCGCCGCGCGGACGAGGTTCTCTTTCACGCCACGCGTGGTATCAGCGATCTCATCACGGTGCCGGGTCTCATCAACCTGGATTTCGCCGACGTGAAAACCGTGATGAGCGCCAAGGGCAACGCCCTCATGGGCACCGGATATGTCGAGAACGGATCGAGCGCCGAAGAAGCGGCGCGGATGGCGATCTCGAGCCCGCTCCTCGAAGACGTGAGCATTTCCGGGGCGGAAGCGGTGCTGGTCAACATTTGCGGCGGAGAGAACCTGGGCATTCACACGGTGAGCGAGGCCATGGGCGTCATCAATGACGCGGTGGGCGGCGACGCCAACGTCATCTTCGGCGCGGTCATCGATCCGGAGATGGAAGACGGCGTCCGGATTACCGTCATCGCCACTGGTTTCGGCCAGGATGCCATTGCCGAGGAAATCTACGCCGACCGCCACCGGATGAACTTCCGGCGCGATGCGGCCTTTGATCGTGGCTCCCGGACGGGGGAGAGGGTCCTGACCGCCGAGCCGGTCACCGCGGCCAACCCGCATCTGCTCAAGGAGCGGTGGGAGCGGGCTCAGGGACACGATAAGCTCGAGGTTCCGGCCTTCTTGCGGCGGCAAATGGACTGACAGAGGCGCTTTCCTGGCCGATCGAGGTTGCGAGAAGCCGGAAGTCGTGCCAACTTAAAGAGGGAGGTCCCCCTCGTCACTGGTTACCTGGCTAACCTGGTCGGGAACGTGCGCCCAGTCGGGCGAGCCCGGCCGGAGGACCTTCTGGTGTCGGTACTGACCCGCATGTTCCCGAGACCGGGTAACCGGCCTTACTCCCGGGGAATGCAGCTTTTCAACCGGATGGAGTACGCGGAGGCGGTTCTCGAGTTCGACCGCCTGCTCGCCCGGGAAAAGCGCCCAGGTAGTCTCGACGCCAAGCTGGCTCGCTTTTATTCCGCGGAAGCCCACGCCAAGATCGGCATCTCGTGCTATCACGGGGGAGATTTGTCTCGCGCTCGGGGAGAGTTCGACCGCGCGCTCCAAGTTCAGGGACACTACCCTGACCTTTATGCGTATCTGGGAACCCTGGATGCTCGGGACGGCCGCTGGAAGGAAGCGAAGGAAAACCTCGACGAGTCGCTTCTTCTCTGTCCGACCCAGCGGGAAGCGCTCGCGGCCCGGATCGTCGTCCATGAACGTCTCGATCTGACCGACGCGGCCAACCGTGATTGGGAGCGTTTTCGGGCTCTGGGTCCGGCTCGTCCACCGCTATTGCCCCATCAGCCGGGCTTGCAATTCACCCCCCACCGGTTGGATGCGCTCAGAGATGGGGGCGCCCACGCGGCGGTAAGCGCCTGCCTGGAGCAATACGATTCCGGCGATTGGGAGCGCGCGCTCCTGGTGCTGGAGCGGGCGGTCCTCGATTTTCCTTCCTATGCCGACTTGCAGTACCGGCGGGGACTTCTGTTGGCCGAACTGAACCGCCTCCCCGAGGCCATCCTCGCCTTCGAAGTCGCCTTGGCCATTCATCCAAGGTTCGTGAATGCCCTCCACGCCCAAGGGCTCTGTTATCTCGCTCTCTTGCGGTGGAGCGATGCGGCCCAAGTCCTGGCGCGCGCCCTGCAGGAGGAGCCACAGTACGCCGACATCGCGTACGCCCACGCGGTGGCCGCGTTCGCGATGCGAGAGCTGGAAGAAGCGAGCACCTCCCTCGCCGCCGCCCTGGCCGTGAACCCGCGTTTCTGGAGAGCGCGCGTGGCCATGGCGCTCATCGATCTCGAATCGGACCGGCGGGCCCTCGCGGTCAAGGGTCTGGAGACCGCGCTCACCCATCACATGCCGCAAGGACCGCTCCTCTGGGCGCCCGAGCATCCGCTCGAACGCCGGGAATCGGGAGCAATTGCGTTCTGGTCGGCGGCCGTCCTGTCTCATCCCAACTATCCCGACCTCTATTTGCAGCTCGGCCTCGCTCAATTGCAGCGCGGCGCGCTCGAGGGCGCGGAGGCGGCGTTTTCCAAAGCGGTGTCCCTCCACCCCGGTTATGCCGAAGCGCACGCCGGGCTGGGCAAGGTCGCCGTCCAGTCCGGAGCTCCCGATCGCGCGGTCCTTCATTTGACGCGGGCTCTCGATGTGAGTCCGGGTTGGGCGGATGTGTGGTGTCTCTTGGCAGAGGCGCGGGTCGAGATGGGGGAGCTATCGAGCGCGGCGGCGGACTTCGAGCAGAGCCTGGCCCAGAACCCCGGTTACGTGAACGCGCTCCTTGGGCTTGCTATCGTGCGATCGCGGCAACGCCGGGCCGAGGAAGCGAGAGGATTGGTCGAGCGCGTGCTGCGTCAGTACCCGGGGCACCCCATTGCCGCTGCGTTGATGGCAGAAGGGGATTAGGTCGAGCTTCCGGCGCGCCGAACTACGGAGGACTAAGCTTCTAGGATCGGGGTGCGCGGCGAGCGGACGTTCTTCAGCACTTTTCCGGAGCGCAGGCAGCGCGTACAGACGCGAAGGCGCTTGGGCACGCCGTCCAATAAGACTCGCACCGGCTGCAAGTTGGGTTCCCACCGACGGCGAGAGGTGTTGTGCGCATGGCTGATCTGATTGCCATATTGCGCAGTTTTTCCGCAAACGTCACAAGCCTTGGGCACGGTGGGCTCCTTTCCAGCAGAGCGGTGAAGGGTGCTTGGAGCAACCTTCACAACGGCGAACGAGTCTAGCATGGCGTAGGGATGGGCTCAACCCACATACTTCGCTTATGGTGTCCGCTTCCCTTCCGCTCTCCGAC
>Ga0114129_10003258_pt1 | contig 22793 bp, 25 predicted proteins | sample RhiMetdeltSRZDD1_FD_80071 | JGI IMG/M metagenome (GOLD analysis project Ga0114129, IMG submission 80071) | Populus rhizosphere microbial communities from Tennessee, USA - Rhizosphere MetaG P. deltoides SRZDD1 (version 2) (version 2) | ecosystem: Host-associated > Plants > Roots > Rhizosphere >... | reverse complement strand
GCCGGGTGCGTTCGGGCGCAAGGTCAACTCACCACTGGTCTGGATCCCATTGATGGTCGCCTTCTTCCTTCCCTTCTTCGACTGGCGGCGGCCGTTTCGCCTGTTTCACCTGGACCTCCTGGTGCTGCTGTCGTTCTCGCTGTCGCACGTTTTCTTCAACAGGGGCGACATCGACACGTCGGTCCCGCTCGTGTATCCGCCGCTCGTGTACCTCTTCGCACGGATGGCGATGATCGCCTTCCGCCGCCGCCGCGCGCCGCCCCAACCGCTGCGTCTGCTGGTGCCGGTTACGTGGCTTGCGGTCGCGCTGATCTTCCTGATCGGCTTCCGGGTCGGATTGAACGTCACCAACTCGAACGTGATCGACGTCGGTTACTCCGGCGTGATCGGGGCAGACCGGTTGACCCACGGCGACGCGCTCTACGGGAACTTCCCGGCGGACGACCCCTCGGGCGACACGTACGGTCCTGTCAATTACTACGCGTACGTCCCGTTCGAGCAGGTTTTCCCGTGGTCCGGCACCTGGAACGACCTGCCCGCTGCCCATGCGGCAGCGGTGTTCTTCGACATCGCCACGATGCTCGGGCTGCTGTGGGTGGGCCGGCGCCTGCGGCCCGGGCGCGACGGAACGATGCTGGGTGTGGTGCTCGCATACGCGTGGGCGAGCTTTCCGTACACGCTGTTCGTCTCGAATTCGAACTCCAATGACGCGCTGGTCGCGCTGCTGGTCGTGCTTTCGTTCGGTGCGCTCGCGGCGCCCCGCGCTCGCGGCGCGCTCCTGGCGCTCGCGGGGGCGGCCAAGTTCGCGCCCCTCGTGCTTGGGCCGCTCTATGCGTCGTACGACCGGCGGCGGCTTCGAGACGCGGCGCTGGTCGCGCTCGCGTTCGCGGCTGTCACGGTCTTGGTGTACGCGCCGGTGCTGCCGGGCACCGGGATAGCGCGGATCTGGGACAGGACGGTCGGATTCCAGCTCGGCCGCGACTCGCCGTTCAGCATCTGGGGTCAGCATCCGGGGCTCGACACGCTCCAGACCGTCGCCAAGGTTGCGTTCGCCGTGTTCGCGTGCGCAGTGGCCTTCGTGCCGAGGGTGAAGTCGCCGCTCCAGCTCGCTGCGCTCGCGGCCGCGCTCCTGATCGGGTTGCAGCTCACGATCACCCACTGGTTCTATCTCTACATCGTGTGGTGGTTCCCGCTCGTGATGGTGGCGCTCATCCTTCCGCTGGGATCAGAATTTGCTCGATGGAGCTCGCCAGACCGGGCCGATCCGACGTCACGAGACATCCCATCACCCACGGATCTTCCTCGGCGGTCTCGAACCGCACGGGCATCTGCGTCAGGAACCGCTGGATGATCTGATTGCGCTTCACGCCGATCACGCCACCGCGCGCGCCCGTCATGCCTGCGTCCGAGATGTAAGCGGTGCCGCCCGGCAGCACGCGCGCGTCCGCGGTCGGCACGTGCGTGTGCGTCCCGATCACGGCCAACACGCGGCCGTCGAGGTACCAGCCCATCGCGACCTTCTCGCTCGTCGCCTCCGCGTGGAAGTCGACGATCACGTAGTCGGCCCGCTCCTGGAGCTTTGCCAGCAGCCCGTCGATCATGTGGAAGGGCGAGTGCGCGGCGTCGATGAACACCGTCCCGCTCAGATTCACGATCGCCCAACGGACGCTGTCCTTCTCGATCACCACATAGCCGCGGCCGGGGTTGCTCTCGAGGTAGTTCGCGGGCCGGACGATCCGGTCGGAACGATCGAGGAAGTCGTACACCTCCGCGTGACGGTAGACGTGGTTTCCGGTCGTGATCACGTCGGTCCCGGCGTCGAGGAGCCTGCGCGCCGTACGCTCGGTGATCCCCAGCCCGCCCGCGACGTTCTCGCCGTTCGTGACGACCAGGTCGGGAGCGTGCCGTTCGATCAGGACCGGCAGCGTGCTCTCGACGGCTTTGCGCCCCGGTTCTCCGACGACGTCGCCAATGAAGAGAACGCGCCGCTCGGACATGGGGCGTGTATATCGGATCGAAGGTAACCTCGCCATCATGCGAACCGACGGCCCGCCGCTCCTGCAAGCGGTCGAGTTGCGGAAGAGCTACGGCGGCCGGGAGGCGCTGAGGGGAGTTTCGTTCGAAGCTCGCGAGGGTGAGCTGGTTGCCTGTATCGGCCCGAACGGCGCCGGCAAGACGACACTGCTCACGATTCTCGCGAACATCCAGGCACCCGACTCGGGCACGCTGTCGGCGGCGGGCACGATGGGCTGGGTGCCGCAGCAACCGGCGCTCTACGGCAAGCTCACCGTGAGCGAGAACCTTCGGCTGTTCGCGCGTCTCGACCGCGTCGAGGATGTCGAGGAAGCGGTCGCTCGGATGCTGGCGCAGTCGGGGCTCGAGGATCGCGCCGACGAGCAGGTCGCGCGGCTCTCCGGCGGCAACCGCCAGCGGGTGAACGTCGCGATCGGACTGCTCGGCGCACCCGCCGTGTTGCTGCTGGACGAACCGAGCACGGCGCTCGACCCGCGCCAGCGCGAGCGTCTTTGGGAGTTCATCGGCGCGCTTGCGACACAGGGCACGACGGTCGTCTACTCGACCCACGTGGTGTCGGAGGCGGAGCGCCACGCGAGCCGCGTGCTCGTCTTGGCGGACGGCGAGCGGCTGTTCTGGGGGACGCCAGCCGAGCTCGAGGAAACCGTCAGCTCCGACGGTGACTTCGAGGGCGCGTTCGTCGCGTTTCTTCGCCAGCGCGGTCATTGATGCGCTCGATCCGCTGGCTTCTGACCAAGGACCTGCGCATCCTGATGCGCTCGCCGCTCACGACCGCCGTGCTGATCGCATACCCGGTCGTGGTCGCGCTCCTGATCGGGTTCGCCTTCAGCCGCGGATCCGACAAGCCGACCGTCGCGGTCTTCAACCAGGTGCCCGCGGACGAGCAGGTCCAGATCGGCAACCAGAAGCTCGGCACGGTGCTGGGGCAGCGAGAGCTCTCGGATCGGGTCAAGGTGCTGAAGGTCTCCTCCCGCGACGAGGCCGAGCGGAAGGTGCGGGACGGCGACGCGCTCGCCGCGCTGGTCATCCCGCGCGACGCCGTCGCGAAGGCCGAGTCTCAGCTCGGGCAGTCCCAGGTGGAGCTGCTGGTGAACGAGGAGGACCCGGTCAAGGGGCGGTTCGTCGACGACACGATCGCGAGCGCGGTGGCGGCGGAGAACCGGCGCCTCTCGCGGGCCCTCATCAGGGAGAACCTCCAGTACCTGCAGCTGCTTCTGAAGGGCGGGACGGTGAACGTGCTGGGGAACGACTTCACGGTGCTCGGCCTTCGCCGCATCGGGGCGATCACGCGGGCTGCCAAGCGCGAGCTCCCGCGCCGCTCGGCCGTGCGAAGGCAGCTCGATCAGGTGATCCGCTTCAACAGCCTGGCGCAGCAGAACTTCGATCTGGGCGCCAGGGCGCTGACCGCCGCGAGCGAGCCGATCAAGGTCCAGAAGCAGATCGTGAGCGGCACGCGCGTGCCGCTGACCAGCTTTGCCGCCGCGCTCGCGGTGGCGATCTCGATGATGTTCGTGACCGTTTCGCTGGCGTCGGGATCGCTTGCGCTGGAGCGCGCCGAGAACGCCTTCTCGCGGCTGGTCCGAGGCCCCGTCAGCCGCGCGGGGCTGCTGGGCGAGAAGGTGCTGCTGGCCGGCCTCGCCGGCCTCGTGGTGACGCTCCTGATGGTGCTGGTCCTGAGCGGTTTCGTGGCGCTCGAGTGGGATCGGTTTCACCTCTGGCTGGTGGCGCTGCTGGTTGCCGGGCTTGCCTTCGGCGCCTTCGGCACGGCGCTCGGAGCGGTCGCACGCGACGCCTCTGCTGCGTCCCTGCTCGCGTTCACGGTGCTGCTGCCGCTCGTGTTCTGCGCGCTCGTGCCGTCGGGCGTCGTGAGCCACTGGCTGTACGACCTCACACGTGCGGTCTCGGCGGTGTTCCCGTTCAAGCCCGCGCTGGACGCGGTCAATGCCGCCTTCTACGGCGACGGCGCCCTGCTGGGGCCGCTGCTCCATCTGCTGGCGCTGGCGGGCGCATTCGCAATCGCGGCACGCGTTGCAGTGACCCGCTTCCAGTAGCAGGCCCGCGCCCAGGGCCCAGTTAGACTTGGGGCGGCATGGCCTTTCCAGCTACGCGCCTGCGGCGCATGCGAAAGACGAGCGCCCTGCGGGACCTGGTGCGCGAGACCGATTTGTCGGCCGGCCACCTCGTGTATCCGCTCTTCGTGACACACGGCTCCGACCGCCGGGAGCCGATCGAGGCGATGCCGGGGATCGAACGGCTCACGATCTCGCACCTCGAGGACGAAGCGGGCGAGATCGCCGCGCTCGGCATCCCCGCCGTGCTGCTCTTCGGCATCCCCGCCCACAAGGACGAGGCCGCGTCGGGAGCGTATGACCCCGAAGGGATCGTCCAGCTCGCGGTTCGCGCCCTCAAGCAGGCGCAGCCCGAGCTCACGGTGATCACGGACGTGTGCCTGTGCGAATACATGTCACATGGGCACTGCGGCGTCATCCGCGACGACGGGTACGTCGACAACGACGTGACGCTCGAGCTGCTCGCCAAGGCGGCGATCTCGCACGCCGAGTCCGGCGCGGATGCGGTCGCGCCGTCGGACATGATGGACGGCCGCGTCGGGGCGATCCGTTCACAGCTCGACTCCGAGGGCCACACCGACCTGCCGATCGTCGCCTACAGCGCCAAGTTCGCGTCTGCGTTCTACGGGCCGTTCCGGGAAGCCGCCGACTCGGCGCCGGCCTTCGGTGACCGCCGGGGGTATCAGATGGACCCGGCCAACGCGCGAGAGGCGGTGCGCGAGGCGAAGATCGACGTCGACGAAGGCGCCGACGTCGTGATGGTGAAGCCCGCGCTGCCGTACCTCGACGTGATCCGCCGTGTGCGCGAGGCGGTGCCGGTGCCGGTCGCCGCCTACAACGTGTCCGGCGAGTACGCCGCGCTCAAGGCAGCCGCCGCGAGAGGCTGGATCGACGAGCGCCCGGCGGTGCTGGAGTCGCTCACCGCGATCCGCCGCGCCGGCGCCGACATGATCATCACCTATCACGCGAAGGAGGCTGCCGCGTGGCTACGCGCGTAGGCGCGATTCCGAAACTCCGCTCGCGTGAGCTCGGCGCGGCCGTGCCGCTCACCGACTGGGACCGCCGGCTGCTGAATCTCCTGCAGTCCCGGTTCCCGCTCGAGCCGCGTCCGTTCCGGGCGGTTGCGGCCGAGGCGGATGCCACCGAGGACGAGGTGATGTCGCGCACGAGGTGGCTCCTCGACCAGCGCATCATCCGCGAGCTGACGCCCATCTTCGACACCCCGGCGCTGGGCTACAGCTCGATGCTGGTGGCGGCGAAGGTGGACGGCGAGCATCCGCATCGGGCGGCCGCGGTCATCAACGAGCACCCGGGCGTGTCCCACAACTACCTGCGCAACCACGACTTCAATCTCTGGTTCACGATTGCCACGGCGCCCGACTCGAAGCTCGGCCTGGATGGAACGCTCGACGTCCTCAAGGATCTGAGCGGCGCGGAGTCGATGCGCCAGCTGCCCACGCTCACGATGTTCAAGATCAACATGAATCTCGAGATGGAGGGCGGTACAGAGGCGCTCGCGGCAGCCGTGCAGGCCACCGAGCCGATGCCGCGCGAACCGATCCCGATCGACGACTTCGACGTCGCCGTGATCCGCGCTACGCAAGGGCCGATGGAGGTGCGCTCGGACGCCTACGCGCCGGCAGCCGCAAAGCTCGGGTTGCCGGTCGAACAGCTCGTGGAGCACCTCGAAGGAATGGTCAGGCGCAAGGTGTTGCGCCGCGTAGCGGCGATTCTGTTCCACCGCCGCGCCGGCTTCTCCGCCAACGGCATGGGGGTCTGGAAGGTCCCCGAGGACAGGATCTTGGACCTCGGGCCGCGCATGGCGGCCGTGCGGGGCGTGTCCCATTGCTACCGGCGACCGACCTACCGGGATTGGCCCTACAGCGTGTTCACCATGGCGCACGGACGCTCCAAGGAGGAATGCGACGCAGTGCTCGACGGGGTCGCATCGGTGTGCGGGCTCGGCGGCGACGACCGGGCGACGCTCTACTCGTCGACCGAGTACAAGAAGGTCCGGCTCCATTACTTCACGCCCGACTACGCTGACTGGGAAGCGCGATACAGCTGACCGCGCGCCGGCGTACCGGCGCTCGCATCAGCTGTACGAGCGCGCCGTCGCGCTGATTCCAGGTGGCGTGAACAGCCCGGTTCGGGCCATGCGATCGGTTGGGCGAGAGCCGATCTTCGTCGCTGCGGGCGAGGGCGCGCAGCTCGTGGACGTGGACGGGAACCGTTACGTCGACTACGTGTCCTCCTGGGGGCCGCTGATCCTGGGACACGCGCACCCGGAGGTGGTGGCGGCCGTGAAGGCCGCGGCCGAGCGCGGCACGAGCTTTGGCGCCCCGACCGAGGCCGAGATCGATCTCGCGGCGGAAGTGGTCGCGCGCGTGCCCGGCGCGGAGATGGTGCGACTCGTTTCGTCAGGAACCGAGGCCGCGATGACCGCCGTGCGGCTCGCACGGGCGGTGACGGGGCGCGACCGGATCGTGAAGTTCGCGGGCGCATACCACGGCCACGTCGACGGCCTGCTCGCGGATGCCGGCTCGGGTCTCGCCACCCAGGGCATCCCGTCTTCGCCAGGCATCACCCCGGCCCAGGCCCGGGACACGATCGTGGTGCCCTGGAACGACTTCGACCGGCTCGAGGCGGCCCTCGCCCGGGACGGCGGCAAACCGGCCGCGATCCTGGCCGAGCCGTTGCCCGCCAACATGGGCCTCGTCCCGCCGGTGGAAGGCTTTCTCGACGCGCTGCGGGCCGCCTGCGATCGGACCGGCGCGTTGCTCGTGCTCGACGAGGTGATCAGCGGCTTCCGGGTGGCGCGGGGCGGAGCCCAGGAGCGGCTCGGAGTGCGCGGCGATCTACTCGTGCTCGGGAAGGTGCTCGGCGGCGGCCTCCCGCTCGCCGCCGTCGCCGGCCCCCGTGCGCTGATGGAGCAGCTCGCGCCCGCCGGCGAGACCTACCAGGCGGGGACTCTGTCCGGAAACCCGCTCGCGACCGCGGCGGGGCTGGCGACGCTCGCCCGGCTCGACCCAGCTGCCTATGAGCGCCTCGACCGCACCACGACCGCGCTCGCGGCGGGCCTCGCCGCACGGGCCGAGGGGGCGGGCGTCCCGGTGCAGGTGCCGCACGTCTGCGGCCTGCTGACGGTCTTCTTCTCGAACGCCCCGGTGCGCGACTACGACGGCGCGCGCGGCGCCGACGGCGCCGCCTTCGCCCGTTTCCACGCGGGCATGCTCGAGCGGGGCGTCTACCTGCCGCCGTCGCCGTACGAGGCGTGGTTCCCGTCGCTCGCCCACGGCCCGGACGAGCTCGACCGCACGCTCCAGGCGGCCGAAGAGGCGTTCGAGGAAGCCGGCCGGTGACAGCCGTCGCGCAGGGGGCGCCGCTCGCGCAACTGCGCGAGCTGATGCTTGCCGAGGGCGGAGAGCTGGCCGGGGCGATCGTGGAGGACCCGCGGCCGGAGGCGCTCGCGCCGCTGCTGGCAGCATCCGAGCGCTGCGCCGAACGCGCGGACGACTATGGCCTGATGATCGAGAGCATCCTCGAGGGCTACCTGGTCCACTACGGCCGTCCCCGGCTGCTCGAGCCCCCGGATGAGAACCTCCGGCTGCTGGCCGGCGACTATCTCTACGCGCTGGGCCTCGCCCGGCTGGCGGCGCTGGGCGACCTGCCCGCGGTGCTCCAGCTCGCGGACGTGATCGGCTTGTCGGCCGAGGCCCACGCCGGTCCCGAGCCGCCGGCGCCCGAGCTGCCCGAGGCGATCTGGGCGATCGGCGCCCTGGGCGTCGCCGGCGGCCCGTGGCCGCACGGCGAGGAGGCCAAGGAGCGCCTCCGCGTGGGGGTTGCGGGGGCGCCCGCGACCGCGCTGGATGCCGCTCTGCGCCGGGCCGCCGCGCTCGGTATCGAACAGGAAGCGCGGCGCGCCTTGATAGCTTTCAACGGGCAGCGCCTGCGCGAACCTGACAGTACGTAACAGGCGCAACTTTTCCTCCAGTGGCCGACGAACCAAGCATCGAACGCTCAGCGACCCCGAATGGCGCCGACGGCGCCGGGCAGGTTCAACAGCCGCTTCCGCCCATCAAGATGCCGGGCTACTTCGAGGGTGAGACCGTCACCCGCCGCCGGCTCTTCACCGGCGGTGCGATGGCGGCCGGCGGCATCGCGACAGCGGCGATCGTGCTGCCGGCGATCGGGTTCGCGGTCGGCCCGGTCTTCGAACAGGAGGACGTTGTCTGGCGGGATGCCGGCGCGGTGAGCGACTTCAGCCCTGACAACTACACGCCGAGGACGATCACGCTCACAGCGGGCGTGGGTGAGGCGGGAAAGACCACCGCCTACATCCGCAAGACGAACCCGCAACTCCCGGGCGAGAAGCCCGGCGGGTTCGTCGCGATCTCCACCCGGTGTGCCCATCTCGGCTGTCCCGTGCGGTGGGTGGTACCGGCCGAGCGCTTCGTCTGTCCGTGCCACGGAGGCGTCTACGACTTCCAGGGCAAGGTCGTCGGCGGGCCGCCCCCCCGCCCGCTCGACCGCTTCGCGACACGCGTCCGGAACGGGCAGGTCCAGCTCGGTCCGCGTTACAGCGTGAACTCCCAGCTCAAGCGGTTTTCGCCCCGCGACCCGGGCGAGCACGTGGACGGCCTCTGGCAGTACCTCTACCCCAAGCGCTTCACGACCCCGAGCCCGCAGTAATGGCGATCAAGATCCCAAAGCCACCGCTCCCCGGCGTCCGGCGCAAGCCGCAGCCGCCCGGCACCGATCAGCAGGATGGCAGGCCTCCGGTCAAGGAGCAGGCTCGCGAGGCCACGGCTCAGATCGTCGGTTGGGTCGACGAGCGGTCCAGCGCCAGTTCCTTCCTGCGCGGCTTCCTGTTCCGCAAGGTGCCAAAGGGGACCAACTGGTTCTACACGCTCGGCTCGGCGACCATGTTCGCGTTCCTGTCGCAGGCTGTCACCGGCATATTCCTGGCGATGTACTACGACCCCTCCGCGACACGCGCCTACGACAGCATCCAGCACATCAACAACGACGTGTGGCTGGGGTCGTTCGTGCGCGGCATGCACCACTGGGGGGCGAGCGTGATGATCGTGCTCGTGTTCCTCCACATGGGACGCACGTTCTTCTTCGGCGCATACAAGTACCCGCGCGAGCTGAACTGGGTCGTCGGCGTGGTGCTGCTGGTGCTGACGCTGGCGATGGGGCTGACGGGGTATCTCCTCCCGTTCGACCAGCGGTCGTTCTGGGCGACGGTCGTGGCCGTCAACATCAACGGCACCGGCCCGTTCATCGGCCCGTACCTGGCGGACTTCCTCCGCGGAGGGCCCGAGTTCGGCGCCACCACGATCTCACGGTTCTACGCCCTCCACATGCTGCTGATCCCGTTGTTGATCGCGGCCTTGATCGGCATCCACATCTACCTCGTCACGAAGCTCGGCACCACCGCGCCCCCGTGGCTCAAGGCGAAGCTGCCGGAGCCGACCGAGCGCGAGCAGGTCTGAGGGGCACAGCGATAGCAACCGCATGAACGCCCGCGAGAAAGAGGAGTACCTCCGCGAGTACCAGGTCCTGAAGTCACAGGGGAAGCCTTTCTTCCCGTACGCGGTGCTGAAGGACTCGACGATGGCCTGCATCGTGCTGGCGGTGATCATCGGGATGTCGATCATCCTCGGTGCCGGCGAGCTGGCGAACCGTGCGGATCCCACCACGGTCACGTACACGCCGCGGCCGGACTGGTACTTCTATTTTCTGTTCGAGCTGCTGCGGGTGATCAAGCCGCCGAGCCTGGTGGTGCTCGCGACCGTCGGCATCCCGACGCTTGCGCTTGTGCTGCTGCTGTTGCTCCCCTTCTACGACCGCAACCCGGAACGCCGCCCCGAGCGCCGGCCGATCGCCACCACCTTCGCGGTCGCGATCATCGCGATCATGGCCTACCTCACGTACGAGGGCGCGCACGCGGGCGCCCCGGACCAGATCGACCTGAAGGTGCCGGCCACGGCGAAGGCGGGCGAGACGGTCGCCAACCAGTCCGGCTGCGGCGCGTGCCACAAGTTCGGCGAGGCGGGCAACCCAGGTCCCGGGCCGGATCTGACCCACATCGGGTCCAAGCTGCCGTCGCAGGCGATCGCGCGCACGCTGCGCAACCCGACCGCGCCCATGCCCTCGTTCGCGGGGCTGCCGCCGAAGAAATTCGACGCGCTCGTGCAATTCCTGTCCTCCCTTCGGTAGGACGGCGCAAGCGCTACTAGATGTCCGCGTCCAGCGACATGGGGCGCGAGGCGCGAGTGCGGACCATGTTCGACCGCATCGCGGGTCGCTACGACCTCATGAACACGGTGATGTCGGCCGGCCTCCATCACCGCTGGCGCGCGCGGGCGGTAGAGCTTGCACGTATCGGGCCGGGCGCACGCGCGCTCGACGTCTGCTGCGGCACCGGCGACCTCGCGTTGGCGCTGTCAGACGCGGTCGGATCTGCCGGGGAGGTGATCGGCCTCGACTTCTCGGAGCCGATGCTCGAGCACGCACGCGCGAAGACGGCTGCGCGCGGAGCCGTGATCGAGTACGTGCAAGGCAATGCGCTGGAGCTGCCGTTCCAGGACGCCAGCTTCGACGCCACCACGGTCGGCTTCGGGATCCGCAACGTGGTGGACCTCCCGCGCGCGATCGCCGAGATGCGGCGCGTGGTGCGACCGGGCGGCCGCGTCGTGGTGCTCGAGATCTCGACGCCCGAGCGCCCGCCGCTGAGCTGGTTCTACGCGCTGTGGTTCGACCGTGTCGTGCCGTTGCTCGGCGTGCTCACCGGCGAGCAGGACGCCTACTCGTATCTGCCTGAGTCGGTCAAACGGTTCCCGCCGGCCGCCGGCCTCGCGAAGCGGATGTACGACGGCGGCCTGCGCGACGTTCGCTACCTGGTCCTCGCGGGCGGCATCGTGGCGATTCACGCAGGCACCGTCGAGGACGTACGCAGCGGCCGGGACCGGCGCACGGAGGAGCACGCGGCCGATTCGCTCGAGACGGTGCTGGACGCGAACGGCGGGCAGCTGCGACCGCTGGTGCAACGCGCGGAGCAGGAGCTCCACAACGCCGTAGGCGGTCACGGGCCGGCTCTCACCGAGACCTCACACGGCACGCTTGCGGCGGGCGGCAAGCGACTGCGCCCGGTGCTGGTTTTCGTGTGCGGAGCCGGCCACGCCGGCGAGGAGCTTGTGCGCGCGGCGGCGGCGGTCGAGCTGGTGCACATGGCGACGCTGGTCCACGACGACGTGTTGGATGCCGCGCTCCTGCGGCGCGGGCGGTCAACCGTGTTCGCGAGCGACGGTCGAGGCCTGGCCACGGCCACGGGCGACTTCCTCTTCTCGCGCGCCTTTGCCCTGCTCGCGGAGAACGATGCGCCGGAGCAGGTGCGCGCACTCTCGGATGCGTCGGTGGCACTGGCCCGCGGCGAGCTCGAGCAGCGCGAGGACGCCTACGACGTCGAGCTGCCGCTCGACCGCTACCTACGTCGCTGCGAGCTGAAGACCGCCAGCCTGTTCGCGACGGCGTGCCGGCTGGGCGGCCTGGCGGCGGAGCGAGGGCCCGAGGAGGTCGAAGCGCTCGCGGCATACGGGCACCGGGTGGGCGTTGCCTTTCAGATGCTCGACGACCTGCTCGACGTGAGCGGTCCCGCGGAGCGCACCGGCAAGCATCGCGGCACCGACCTGCTCGACGGCACCGTGACGCTCCCGCTGATCCTGGCGCGCGAAGCCGACCCGTCGCTCGCCGAGGTCGACCTGCGGACGTTGGAGCGGCATCAGGCGGAAGCGGTGTGCGACCGGATCGCGGCCACCCCGGCGCTCGAGCGCACGCGGGAGTGGGCGCGCACTCTCGTCGAGGAGGGCAAAGCGGAACTCAGCGGAAGTGTGGAGGCCGACCTGCAACGGCCGCTCGAGGACGTCGCCGACCGCGTCGTCGAGCGCTATTCCTGACTAAAAGTCCTCGGGAAGGATGTGGTCGCGCGCGAGGGCGTGCGCGAAGCGCTCGATGTCCTCTTCCATGTTGGCCTGGATCAAGCGCTTGAGGTCGTCTACCAGGCTGTCTGTGCCGCGGTCGAGCTCTTCATCGAACCGCTCGACGGTCTCCTGGTCGAAGATGCCGGTGTGGATCCATTCGCAGTTGGGGCACCGCAGGGTGACCTCCCAGCTTGCGCGGTCCACCTCGGTCCAGTGCACCGGGTAGACGAGAAGGGCATCGCAGTCCGGGCACACGTGCAGCTCCTGCCGCTGGAGAGCCTCGGGAACCGGGGCCTGGTCGAAGTACACGACCTCGATCGTCTTTCCGCTCGGAAGGGCCACGCGCTTGACACGCTGGTTCGACCGTTCGCCCCGCTGTTCCTTGTTCTGCTCGCCCGGAACCATGTTCTTGTCGGGTCGTATCGGCGCTGCGCAGGGGAAGCTTTAGAGGCTTAGAACGGGCGCGTGATCTACACTGCGGCCGCCCCGTGGTATTGAGCGATCGCAGCATCAAGTCCGAGATCGCCGCCGGACGGATCCTGATCGAGCCCTTCGACGAATCGCTCGTGCAGCCGTCGAGCGTCGACGTTCGCGTGGACCGGAAATTCCGCGTGTTCCACAACGCCCGCTATCCGTACATCGACGTACGCAAGCCAATGGACGACCTCACGGAGCTGATCGAGATCGACGACGAGGAGCCGTTCGTGCTGCATCCGGGCGAGTTCGTGCTGGGCCAGACGCTTGAGACGATCACGCTGCCGAACGACATCGTGGCGAGGCTCGAGGGCAAGAGCTCGCTCGGCCGGCTGGGCCTGCTGATCCACTCCACCGCGGGCTTCGTCGACCCGTCCTGGAAGGGCAACCTGACGCTCGAGCTCTCGAACGTGGCGAACCTCCCGATCACGATCTACCACGGGATGCCGATCGGGCAGATCTCGTTCATGCGCATGGACGCGGCCGTGGAGCATCCCTACGGCGCATCCGAGGTCGGCAGCAAGTACCAGGGCCAGGACGAGCCGACGCCATCGCGCTTCTACCGGAATTTCGAACAAACGCCCGAATAACGCCGGGGTCGGCCACCGGCGCTACCATTCAGGGTCCTTCGAGAAGGGTGCCAAATGCCGAATGTCGGACCGCTGGAAATCGTCGTAATCCTGATCGTCGCGCTGATCGTCTTCGGGCCGAAGCGCCTGCCGGAGCTCGGTCGCTCGGCGGGCAAGGGGATCCGGGAGTTCAAGAACTCGGTCACCGGCAAGGATGAGGACGACGAAGAGGACGTTCGCGAGATCGAGCGCGCCAAGCGCGAATCGGTCGTTCGCGAGGAGGAGACCCCGCTGGAAGGCGAGGTCGTTCACGACCGCAGGACTTAGGACGGGTTCCAGAGGCCGGCCGGAACTGGCCGGCACGTAGTCGGCTGAGGTGCCCAGCTAAGTGGCGAGGATCCGGTCAGCAAAGTACGACGAGCACCTCACGCTCGTCGAGCATCTCGATGAGCTGCGGACGCGGCTGATCATCTCGATCGCGGCGTTCGCGGTGGCGTTCGGAGTCTGCTTCTGGCAGAACCACCGGATCCTGAACTGGCTCGACAACCCGTTGCCGCACGACCGGCATCCGATCACGCTGGGTGTGACGGAGCCTTTCATGACCACGCTCACGGTGACCGCGTACTGCGCCCTGCTGGTCGCGCTGCCCTTCGTGCTCTACCAGTTGTACGCGTTCGTGCTTCCCGCGTTCAGCCCGGCCGAGCGCCGCGTCGCCCTGCCGCTGCTGATGATGGTGCCCGTGCTGTTCATCGCCGGCGTCGCATTCGGGTACTTCCTGGTGCTCGGTCCGGCAGTCCACTTCCTCCTGAACTTCAACGACAACCAGTTCAACGTCCAAGTGCGCGCCCGCGACTACTACAGCTTCGTGACCATGACGCTGCTGGCGATGGGCATCATCTTTCAGGTCCCGATGGGCATCATCGCGGCCACGCGGCTCGGCATCACCTCGCCCGCCCGGCTGCGGAAGCAGCGCCGTTATGCCTACCTCGTGATCACGGTAGTCGCGGCGCTTCTGCCGAGCGTCGACCCGGTGAGCATGCTGATCGAGATGGTGCCGCTCATCGTCCTGTTCGAGTTGAGTATCGTCTTGGCGAGCCTGTTCGGGCAATCGGGTAGCCGGTCCGTGGCGAGCACCCCCTCCCCCGAGGGCTCCGGCCAGGCGGCCGGTTGAGTCTCATCGATCGATGCTGTTCGACCTCAAAGGCAGACGCAAGCGCGTGGTGCAGGTCACCTACGTCGCCCTCGCCGTCCTGTTCGGCGGGAGCCTCGTGCTGTTCGGGACCGGCAGCAGCGTCAGCGGCGGCCTGATCGACGCGATCACGGGCAACAACGGGGGGAGCTCCACCAGCGCCTTCCAGGATCAGGTCAACCGCACGCAGAAGGCGACGCGGCTCAACCCGAAAAGCCCTCAGGCGTGGCTCGACCTCACCCGTGCGGAGTTCAACCTCGCCGCTTCACCGGAGGGTTCCGATGCCAAGACGGGACAGCTCACCAACAAGGGCCAGCAGGCGGTGCTGGCCACGATCGACGCGTGGGAGCGGTATCTCAAGCTTCGCCCGAAGAGGCCCGACGCCGGCGCGGCCCAGTTCGCCGCGCTTGCCTACGGCGCCACGCAGGACTACAAGAGCGCCGTGAAGACGCAGGCGATCGCGGCGCAGGCGCGGCCGAGCGCCAACTCCTACTACCAGCTCGCGCAGTTCGCGTATGCCGGCGGCCAGGTGAGCAAGGGTGACACGGCGGCGGCCGAGGCTATCCGCCGGACGCCCAAGGACCTGCGGAACTCGGTCCGCGCCCAGGTGAAGGAGATCAAGAAGCAGGGCGCGCAGCTCGTGAAGGCGATCAAGGCGCAGGAGAAAGCGAGCAAGAAGGCCGCCAAGACCCAGCCGGGCGGCGCTTCGTTCGGCCCGCTGCCGGGGGCCACGGGCAGCTCAGGCGCCTCACCGTAGGCCCTGAGGCTGCCTACCTATAATCGTCGCGGGCGGCGGCAAGCCGCCCTTTTGGTCCCGGGCCGTTAGCTCAACTGGCAGAGCAGGGGACTCTTAATCCCAAGGTTGAAGGTTCGAGTCCTTCACGGCCCACCTCTCCTACCGCATCGGAGCGGGCGAGAAAGGCGTAGGCTTCACGCCGACGTGCCGTTCGCGGCAGGGGCGAAAGGCTTGGAGGAGGGTTTCATGGTGCAGGAGCGCGCGAGTCTCGTTTCGATCCGCAGGCTTGCTATCTGGTTGATCGCGGCGTTCGCGATCGTCTGCGGCAGCCTGGCGTCGGTTGCCTCGGCGGCGGGCGTGGTACCGACGGACCGGGGGCCGGTCAGGGGCACCGAGACGCCTGTGGTGAAGGAGTGGCTCGGGATTCCATACGCGGCGCCGCCCGTCGGCGACCTGCGCTGGCGGCCACCTCGGCCGCATGTCCGCTGGAGAACGCCGCTCGACGCCACGCACTTCGCGAACCACTGCCCGCAGCAGGGGTCGTCCGTCGGCGGGGCTTCGACCAACGAGGACTGCCTCTACCTGAACGTCTACGCGCCCAACCTGGGCAACGGGCGGGGTCACACGAAGCACCTGCCGGTGATGTTCTGGATCCACGGGGGCGCGCTTTCCTCCGGCGAGAGCGACGACTACGACCCGAGCCGGCTCGTCCAGCAGGGACGCGTCGTGGTCACGATCAACTACCGGCTCGGCTGGCTGGGCTTCCTCGCCCATCCCGCCCTGACCGCGGAGTCGCCCAACCACGCCTCGGGCGACTACGGGTTCATGGACCAGCAGGCGGCGCTGCGCTGGGTGAAGCGCAACATCGCCAGGTTCGGAGGCGACCCCGCCGACGTCACGATCTTCGGCCAGTCGGCCGGCGGGCACAGCGTGCACGTGCAGCTCGCATCGCCGCTCGCCGCGGGCCTCTTCCAGCGGGCGATCGCGCATAGTGGTGCCTACGCGGACAACCTGCCGTCGCTGGCCCAGGGGGAGGCGAACGGCGAGAGTGTCGCGAGCAGAGTGGGCTGCCCGGACCAAACGGCCGCGTGCCTGCGGTCGGTGCCCGTGGCGGATCTGCTCGCGACGCAGCCTGGCGGCGGACTTCCGATCGTCCCGAACGTCGACGGATACGTGCTGACGCAAAGTCCGAGGGCCGCGTTCGTGAGCGGGGAGTTCAACCGCGTGCCGGTCGTCGAGGGATCTACCCACGACGAGTTCAGGTCGTTCGCCGCCGTACTGGTCCCGAACGTCCCCCAGAACCTCTATCTGCTCGTGGTGCAGACCTTTGTCTCGACGCTCGGGATGAGCGTCTCTCCGACGGACGTCGTCGCGCAGTATCCAATCGCCAACTACAACGGCGACGTGCGGCTCGCGGTGTCCGCGATCGGCACCGACTCGCTCTTCTCCTGCCCGGGACGCCGCGAGGCCCAGGCGTTCTCGCAGTTCGTGCCCACACATGCGTACGAGTTCGCCGACCCGAACCCGCCGACGGTGCTTGCCCCGCCGGTGGCGAACTTCCCGTTCGGGGCCTATCACGCGAGCGAGCTGCCGTTCCTGTTCGACTCGACCACGCTTGGCGGCCACGCTCCGCTGACGCCCGACGAGGAGACGCTCGCGGCGACGATGGTGCGGTACTGGACCCAGTTCGCGGCGACCGGAGACCCGAACGCGGCGGCGAGCCCGGAGTGGCCCGCTTACACAGCGGCGAATGACACGTACCAGTCGCTCGTGCCGCCGATCCCGCATCCGACGACTGGGTTCGCCGCCTTCCACAAATGCGACTTCTGGGACGCGCATGAATAGTTTGCTGGCCTAGGAAAAGCCACTTTCGCGGCGCGGAGCGGTACGGTGGCGACCACCACCTAAGCTGGCTCTATTTAGCGCTCACGCACTTCCCGTAGGCGTTGGCGCCGCCGCGGTACTTCTTCGTGAAGGCGGCATCGCCCAGGAAGTCGCGCTCAGCCTTGCAGAACTGTGCCGCATTCTTGTAGTCGCTGCGCTGTGGGCCGGGGGGGCGAGGGATCGGTTGCCAGTCGGGCTGGCCGTCATTGGCGGAGCCCGATGTGAGCTGCTGGCGACCTGTCCCGTCGGCATTGATCGTGTACACGTGCGATTGGAGGGTTCCCTGCTCTCTACCCGTAAAGGCGATCTTGGTCCCATCGGGGGACCACACTGGTTCGACCTCATCGAAGGTCGGTGTGTCCGTGAGCCGTGTGGCGGTACCGCCGCTGGTCGGCACCGTGTAAAGATCCACTTCGCGTCCTACGGGTGGATCCCCTCTGGGGAGGTCTCGCGAGAACAGGACCGTCCTGCCGTCGGGTGAGAAGCTGGGATTCTCGTTGAACGCGTCCTGGCCGGTCGTCAGCGCGCGGATCTGGCCGCTGTTCGGGTCGACCACATCGATGTTGGCCCATCCCACGCACCCCGGGGGGCGAGGCGAGCAAAACTCCGTGAGATCCGTGAAGGCGACCAGTGTTCCGTCCGGGGACCAGTCCGGCCCGAAGTCGAACTGGACCGCGTCCGAAGGCACGACCAAGCCCGTGGGGGGCTCGCCTGCAGGTGGAAATGCCGTCTTGTAGATCGCCCCGCCATTCTGGAAGGCGATCTGGGTGCCGTCCGGGGACCACGTCGGCTCGAAGTTGTAGGCCTCGAAGTTGGAGGTGACCGGGCGGAGGTTGCCGCCGTTTGCGTCCATCACGAATATGTCTGTCTCGTGGTTGAACGGCCTGTAGTCGTGCGTGAACGCGATCTGGGTGCCGTCCGGCGACCACGCCGGAAACGGAGGAAAGGAGTCCTCCGACCCGTCGCTCTGGAGCAGGGCCTGCTCGGTCCCATCCGCATTCATCGTCCAGATGTCCGCACACCGGAGTTCGTTTCCACGCGGATCGCAATGGATCGACGGCGTCACGCTGCGATCGGAGCTGAACGCGATCTTCCCGTTCCCGCCCGGAAAGGTGGCGTGGGCGGGCGCGGCAACGGCCAGCGCAGCGAGCGCGGCAAGTACGAGTGCGGTTCCGATCTTCGACCGCATAATTCCTCCCCTCGACTACAACAGAGAAGAATATCGCGAGACCGCTGGTCGCGATCGAGCGCGCCAGTGAGCAAATAGCGTCCAGCCGTGGCCTGGTCTAGCCTGGCGGCGAGATGGCCTTCGCAGCGGGCCAGACGTACCGGCTTCCCGCCGACCAGCATCCCGCGTGGTTCGCAAACGTGCTCGACGAGATCGCGCGTGCGCACACGCGGCCAGTCACGATCGCGATTCGCACGAGCGACAGCCGCGTCGTGACCGGCCATCTCGAGGGCGCCGGACGCGCGCCGTTCGCGAGCGTCGAGGTGTGGAAGCCCAACGGCTGGCAGGGCCAGATCGTCACCCTGGCCTGCGACGAGATCGAAGCGTTCAAGCTCCTGGCCGATTGGCCGCCAAGGGCAAGCGGCGAGGCGCAGGGCTAGCCGGAACTACACTCAACCGCAGGTGCGGGATTCGAGCGTGAAGCAACTCACGGCGCCGCTGCTGGTCGTGGCGGCCTGCGGGCTCGTGGCGTGCGGGGGCGGCGACAAGTCGACGACCTCCGGGCAGGCCTCGCAGACCCAGACCGGGACACACCCGCAGACGTCCGCGGACGCGCGGTCCGGGAGCGGGGGCTCGAGCGGCAGCGGCGGAGCCGCCGGCACGCAGTCCGGTCAGTCCGGCTCCGCCACCCGAGACGGCGGCTCGCCGCAGACGGGCACGGGCGGGGCAGGCGCTCCGCGACTCCAGACCGCCGTCCGCAAGCGCACGCTTCTGCGGTACCTCACGGTTCACTACCGTGAGACGGTCTGGTACCCGCTGCTCAAGCGGCTCCAGATCGGCCAGAGCCACGTCGGGGTCTACCTCAACTTCTCCCCGGCGAACGACGACGAGAACCCGCCGGTAATGGCCTGCGCGGCGGTGCTCTCCTATGGCCGGCAGGTCAAGCGGGTGACGGTCTACGGCAACCGCACCCCGCAGGGCAAGCTCGTGGCCATGAAGCGGTGCTAGAACAACCAACTTCTGCCCTTGTCCCACCTTGCTCAGTGAATGAGTTTCTACTCGGGGCGGGGGGCCGGCTTCAGCACGGTTAGGCAGATCGCGAGGCCGGCGACCACGCCCACACCCAGCCCCACGCCGAAGTGCGCGAGCATCGGTTTCAGCATCTTGACCAGCTGGTCGCCGAGATCACCGTGGGCGTCGAGCTCGGCGTTCGTCCAGATGCCAGTCCACAGGCCGACCAGCCCGCCCGCCGCGCAGCAGGCGCCGAACACGAGCTTTCGAAGCTCGCGCAGTAGCCCTTCCCAACGGCGTCTGCCCATGATCTATGGGTCGGCGCTCGCCGCCGCGCCTTTAGCGATTCACTTGCGCGTCAGTACGAGCGCGGAAGCCCGAGGGAGTGTTCGGCGACGTAGTTGAGAATCATCTCGCGCGAAACGGGCGCGGTACGAACCAACCGGATTCCCCAGTACATGTCGGTGAGCCCGTACTCGAGCGCGAACCCGTTGCCGCCGTGCGTCTGGATCGCCTGGTCGATGCAGTGCAGCCCTGCCTCCGCGGCCGCGTACTTGGCCATGTTGCTCGTCTCACCCGCGGGCGCCCCGGCGTCGTAGAGCGCCGCGGCCTTCTGTGTCATGAGCCGCGCGAGCTCGAGCTCGATCTTGGCCTGGGCCAGCGGATGCGAGATTCCCTGGTGCGCCCCGATCGGCGCGTTCCACACGATCCGCTCGCGAGCGTACGCGGCGGCCATGTCGAGCGCCCGCCGCGCGCCGCCGTTGCACACCGCCGCGCCCATGATGCGCTCCGGGTTGAGCCCGTCGAACGCGGCCTTCAGGCCGCCTGTCTCGGACCCGATCAGGCGTTCCGCCGGAACCTCGACGTCATCGAAGAAGAGCTGCCACTGCCGGTCGGGCGCGCGCAGCGCCGTCGGGATGTGCTGCTTCTCGAGGCCAGGAGCATCCGAGTCCACGATCAGCAGCAAGGGAAGCCCAAGGTTCCCGTCGGCATCACGCGCCCGGGCCACGACGAGGATCGCGTCGGCGTCCTCGACCCCTGAGATGAACGTCTTCGTGCCACGCAGGACATAGGTTCCGTTAGCGCTGCGGGCCGAGGTCGAGATGTTGTGGGAGTTCGAGCCGGCGTCCGGCTCCGTGATCGCGAATGCGATCTTGGTGGTGCCGGCTGCGATGCCGGGGAGCCACTGCTCACGCTGCTCTTCGGTGCCGTGCTTCGTCACGATGCTGCCCACGATCGCGGGCGAGACGACGATCAAGAGCAGCGAGCACCCGGCCGCCGAGATCTCCTCGCCCACGGCCGCAAGCGCCGACATCCCGAGCCCGCCGCCGCCGTACTGCTCGGGCAGGTTCACCCCCAGATAGCCGCGGCTGGCAAGCGCGGTCCAGAGCTCGGTGGGCGATTCGCCGGCAGCGGTCTTACCGCGCGTGTACTCGGGACCAAAGTCGCGGCAGATCGCGCTCACCGTCTCGCGCAGGAGCTGCTCTTCCTGCGTCGCGACGAGCGGTAGCACCGGGCTCGTGTCGAGCGTTGCCATACGCCCGGAAGCATGCCAGCTCGGCGCCGCGACCGCACGGATGGCCACGGCGCCGGCTCTCGTTTTCAGTCGTAGAACGGCGCGTAGTACTCGCCCAACCGGATCCGATACTCCTGCTCGGCGTATCCCGTGGGGTCGTACTCGGGCGCATCCCGGAGCTCGTCCTTGCTCCGATCGAGATAAACCCGCTCGGCCTCCGTGTCGATGCGCTCGATCGCGCCCACCGGGACCATCACCTTGCGTCCGAAGACGAGCGGCCCGGTGTCGACGATGATCGCGTCGGCGCCCACATCGAAGGTCGCCGGGTCGACCTTGCCGATCTCGCCGTCGGTGGCCTCGACGTGATAGTCGCTCAGGTCCACCTGGGGGACGGCCTCGCGGTAAATCCAGATGTCGACGGCCATGCCCGCCTCCTATCGCTTCTTCGCGTCGACCGCGCGTTGCAGCTGGGACTTGTTCATCTGCGACCGTCCCTCGATGCCGAGGTGCTTTGCCTCGTTGTAGAGCTGGTCGCGCGTGCGGCCTTTCGGCCGGTTGGTGCCGGAGCGCCGGCCGCCGCGGCGACTGGGCGACGAACCCGCGAGGGACGTGCGCGAGCGAGTGCGAGACTCGCCCGACCGCGCCCGTTCCTTGTTGACCGTGCGCGCGGCAATTTCCTCCGCACGACCGGTCGACGCTCCGCGGGACTTTGCGCTCTCCTTCACGTGCTTGTACTGCCGTGCCCGCTTCGTGCCCTTCTTCACACCACGTGGTGGCATCAGGATCCTCCTTCCTCGTTTCTAGGGGCATCGGTGGCACTACCCGATGCCTGCGCTGGGAAACCGGCGACCGGCACAAAGCCGAGGCCCGTCATGTGACGGGCCTCTTCTGCTCCCCAAGTCCCCTCAGCCGAGGATCTTCGTTGCCGTCTCCCGGTGCGCGTTGGACCGTGAGCGGCGGCGCTCAGGGCTCCCTGCCCGTCGAGCTAGCCGGATTTGTAACGTGGCGAGCCGCACAAGTCAACCCGCGATTTGCGGGACGGGTAGCGGACGGTCAGCGCAGTCTCGGGCGGCGCGGGACCCGCAGTCGTCCTCTAGCATTTGGCTGGCCGGTACTCAGCATCGAGGGGAGGCGTCTCAGCTTGAAGAGGTTGGCGGTGGCATTGGTGGTGCTTGGTTCGCTGTGCGCGGTGGCGGCCGCGCAGGGCGTGGTCGTGCAGGACTTCAGCTTCCAGATCAAGGACGTGAAGCCGGGCGGCCGCTTCACGGTGGTGTTCAACTCCCACAGCTACGACACGAGCGGCGGTATTCCCGCTCCGCTGACCTCGAACTACATCAGGATCCCGAAGGGCTCCACTGTCCCCAAGGCGTTCAAGAAGCCGCAGTACTACTGCAACGCGAAGAAGCTCGTGGACATGGTGCGGATGGACAAGGGCAGCGGCCGGTTCACGCCTTACATGAACAAGCTGTTGAAGGGCAAGCCGGTGCCCCCCAAGAATGCCAAGAGCCTGATCAAGACCTGCCGGTTCGCGCGCATCGGCACCGGACGGGTGCTGGTCGATGCGCGGCCTTATGCGGCCGACCCGATTCCCGCCGACCTGATGATGTTCTGGACCAAGCCCGACCCGGGCGCCGCGGCCACGTTCTCGATCGTCGGCATCCCCGACGAGCGCGTGCCGATCGTCGCCAACAACCCGACTATCCGCGAGACCACTCCGGTCATCAACGCGAGCTTCTTCAGCGACCCGACGCCGGACGGCCTCTACGACTACAAGCTCGTCCTTCCGACCGGCCCCATCAACGGCATCCAGATCTCGGTCGCGGAGGTGCACGTCACCACCACGGGGCTGTCGCTCACCAGGAAGAAGACGACCTGCCTGAAGCACAAGGGCAAGCGGTGCGTGAAGAAGAAGGTCAAGAAGACGAACCTCTTCTGGTTCACCCAGCCGCAGTGCCCGGCCAGCGGCCAGCTCTCCTTCCAGGCGTTCTACGGCTACGCGTCGAACCCGCCCGAGACCAAGACCATCACGATCCCCTGCCCCAAGTTCAAGAGATAAACAACCGAACGAAACTCATTCACTGAATAACCAACTTCTGCCTTTGGCCAACCTTGCTCAGTGAATGAGTTTGCGTCGGTTGAATAACCAACTTCTGCCTTT
>Ga0114129_10003257_pt1 | contig 22795 bp, 14 predicted proteins | sample RhiMetdeltSRZDD1_FD_80071 | JGI IMG/M metagenome (GOLD analysis project Ga0114129, IMG submission 80071) | Populus rhizosphere microbial communities from Tennessee, USA - Rhizosphere MetaG P. deltoides SRZDD1 (version 2) (version 2) | ecosystem: Host-associated > Plants > Roots > Rhizosphere >... | reverse complement strand
GCCGGACGCACCGCCGAACAGCGCTTCGATCAGATCATCGCCCGACGTGATCACGCTGCCAACGGCGAGCGCCGCCGAGAAGATCACACCAATGATCGTTTCGGTCGCCAGCCGCGATCGATCCTCGAGCGCCCAGACGAGCATGGCGCCGAAGAAGAGCATCGCCGCCGCGCCGAATACCGGATGCACGTGCAGCGCGAGCGCGACGCCGATGCCCGGCAGCGCGACGTGCGAGAGCGCATCGGCCGCGAGCGCCATCCGCCGCATCACCGCAAAGCACCCGACGAGCCCCGCCGCCGCCGCGACCACGGCCGAGAGGATCAACGCATCAATCGCCATCGAGCCATCCCTAATGCTCGTGCACGTGAAACGCCATCGGCGTCCCGTAAATCTCGTCGAGCACTTGCTGGGTCAGCACCTTTCGCGGCGGACCGAAGCAAATGCGATCGCGGCTCAGGCACAACACGTTGGTCGCGTCGCGGTACACGACCGAGAGATCGTGTGAGATGAGCAGAACGGTGAGGTCGCGATCGCGTTGCAGGCGGGACACGAGCTCGTTCAACCGTTCCTGCCCCGGCTCGTCGATGCCGGCGGTGGGCTCGTCGAGCAGGAGCACATCAGGCGATCCCAACAGCGCGAAGGCAACGAGGAGACGTTGAAACTGTCCGCCGGACAGCGATCCGATTGATTGCGTGACGGTCTCGGCCGCGAGCCCGACGCTGTTGAGCGCGTCCGCGATCGCTGCATCGCTGGTGCGACCTGTGACCGATTTCGCCCGAAGAAAATCGACGCCGGTGACCGGAACGTCACGCGCCAGATCGAGTTTCTGCGGCACGTACCCGAGACGGGCGCCAGGCGCCCACTCAACCGTCCCCTCGATCGGAATAGCGCCGATCAGCGCGCGAAAGAGCACCGTCTTCCCGGCGCCGTTCGGTCCGACGACGGCGAGCGACGCGCCGCGCGCGACCTGGAAGCTCAGGTCGCGAAAAATCTGAACCGCGCCAAATCGCAGCGAGAGATGCCGGACGTCGAGGACGAGCTGATTCACGATTGCGCAGTATGCACATCGCGTGCGCGCGCTTCGCCAAAACTCAAACGGGTTGACGGAATCAGCAGCCGAGTGGTCCCCGTACGCCCACCATCCGCCCATGGCACCGGGAGGACCGTTGAGCGGTCCAGGCGTGGGCTTTGTTGGAAACCCCTGTGCACCGGCGGCTGAACAGAGTGGACTTTGCCCACCATGATCGATCCGGGCGGGCATGCCCATCACCATTCCGTCTCCTGGCCGGCGACCTGGCGAGGCCGGCTGGCGCTGCTCGCGACGGCAGTTCTGGCGATCGTGCTGAACGCGACCGGCGCGTTCACGACCATCTTCGGGATCGACACCGCGCTCATCGTCGCCGCGGTCGGCGCCTACCCGCTCGGCCGCCGTGCGTTCGAGGCGATCAAGGCGCGGCAGATTACCTACGACATCACGATCGCGGTCGCGGCCCTGATCGCCGTCGCGGCGGGCGAGTATCTCGCCGCGGCCGAAGTCGTGTTGATCGTGCTCGTCGGCGACGCGCTCGAGCACTGGGCCATCCATCGGGCGGACCGCGCGATTGCCGGACTCATGTCGATTCAACCGGATCGCGCGTCGGTGATTCGCGACGGCCGCGAGCAGCTCGTGCCGTCGACCGATGTCCGGCTGACCGATCGCGTTGTCGTGCGCGGCGGCGAGCGGCTGCCGGTCGACGGCGTCGTCATCGAAGGGTTCGCCGCGATCGATCAGTCGCTCGTCACCGGCGAGTCGATTCCGGTCGCGAAGACAGTCGGCGCGCCGGTGTTCTGCGGCACGATCCTCGAGCGCGGCGCGATCGAAATCCGGCCCGAGCACGTCGGGCAGGACACGACGCTGGCGCGGATCGGCCGGCTCGTCTCCGACGCGAAGCGGCGCCGGCCGCCTCTCGTGCGCATCGCCGATCGACTGTCGCGCCTCCTCCTGCCCATGGTGCTCGTGAGCGCCGTCGTTGTGTACTTACTCACCGGACAAGCGCTGCGCGCGTCGGCGGTGCTGCTGGTGGCGTGCTCGTGCGCGCTCGTCTATGCCGCGCCGGCCGCGTTCGCGGCGGCGCTCGCGCGTCTCGCGCGTGACGGCGTGCTCGTCAAGGGCGGCGACACGCTCGAGGCGCTCAGCAGCGTGAGCGCCATCGCCTTCGACAAGACCGGCACGCTGACGGTCGGGCGGCCGAGCGTCACCGACGTCGTCGCTGCAGGTGACTTCACGCCGGACGAGGTGCTGCAGCTCGCCGCGTCTGTGGAGCATCGATCGGAGCACGCGTTCGGCCGCGCGATCGTCGCGGAAGCCGGGCGCCGGCATGTGTCCATCGAGACGCCGGAGGCGTTCGTTTCCCGGCCAGGCCTCGGCGTCATCGGCACGGTCGACGGTCGCGAAATCTCGGTCGGCAGCGAGGCCTTCGTGCGCGAGCTGGCGCCGGCGCTCGCGGCCGACATCGAACGGATCGTCGCGCGCGGCGAACGCGCGGGCGAGAGCCACGTGCTCGTCACGGCCGGCGGCGCGCTCGCCGGCCTGATCGATCTGCGCGATACGCCGCGGCCCGATGCGGCAGCGGCGATCGCCGCGCTGAAGCCGCTGGTCAAGCACGTCTACATGCTGACGGGCGACGACCGCGCTGTGGCGGAGACCGTCGCCGCCGAGATCGGCCTCGACCCGAAGCAGGTGTCGGCGAACCTGCTGCCGGAACAGAAGCTGCAGCGCGTGCGCGAGCTCGCGGAAAGCGGAGCGAAGCTCCTGATGGTGGGTGACGGCGTGAACGATGCTCCGTCGCTGGCGGCGGCACACGTCGGCGCGGCGTTCGGGCGCGGCGCTGCGGATCTCTCGGCCGAAGCGGCACAGGTCGTCGTACTCGAACCGCGACTCGAAGCCATTCCGGAATCGATCGTCTTCGCGCGGAAGACGGTCAGCCGCGTGCAGTTCAACGTCATCGCGTTCGCCATCGGCGTCAACACGCTGGCGATTCTGGCCGCCGGTCTCGGGTACCTGAAGCCCGCCGCATCGGCGGTGCTGCACCAGCTCGTCTCACTCGTCGTCATTCTGGGATCGGTCAGCTTGTTGATCGAGCACCGCGTCCGCGACCCGCGGGCATGGGTCGCGTGGCGCAATGGATTAGCCGATTGGGCGGCCGCGTGGCGCGCAACCGCTGGCACCGCGCTGGCCCGTGGGTTCGATCGCCATCGACCGATGATCCTGCGTGGAGCGGCGGCGGCCCTCGCCGTGATGTGGCTGCTCTCGGGCGTCGTCGTGCTCGGTCCGGCAGAGTCGGGACTCGTACTGCGATTCGGCCGCCTCGTCGATCCGGCGTTGCAACCCGGTCTGCACCTGCGCGCGCCGTGGCCGATCGAGACGGTCACGCGCGTGGCGCCGCGGCGCGTGCGCGTGCTCGAGCTCGGTTTCCGATCGCCGGCGACGCCGGCGCCGGCTCCGACGGACTACGAGTGGAACACGACGCATGGTGAAGGCCAGGTGCAGCAGGTACCGGACGAGAACCTGGTGCTGACCGGCGACGAGAACATGTCGGAACTGTATGCGGTCGTGCACTACGCGATGGCCGATCCGGCGAAATATGTGTTCGCCGTGCGCGACGGCGACGCGCTGGTCCGCATGGTCGCGGAGGGCTCGCTTCGCGATCTGGCCGCGGGCTATCCGCTCGACGCGCTGCTGACCACGGATCGGCAGGCGCTCGAAGATCGATGGGCCGCCGCGATGCGCACACGTCTGACGACGATCGGCGCGGGCGTCGAGGTGCTGGGGATTCACCTCGCCGACGTGCATCCGCCCGTCGACGTGGTCGACGCCTTTCGGGACGTGGCGAGCGCCGAAGAGGATCAGGTGATGCGCGTCAACGAGGCCGATGCATACAGCAAGGAAGCGATTCCGATCGCCCGCGGCAACGCGAACGCCCAGCGCGAGATGGCCGCCGGCTACAAGGCGAGCCGCGTGAGTCAGAGCCAGGGCGATGCCGCCCGCTTCCTCGGCCGCCTCGCGCAACTCTCCAACATGCCGCAGACGATGTTCAGGCTGCAGATGGAAGCGATCGACGCCGTGTTGCCCGGCAAACGGATCATCATCACCGACGACCACAAAGGCGGCCGCCGCAGTCTCATCTTCGTGGGCGACGGCGATCTGCTGAAAGTTCTGACGCCGAAACTTGCGGGCTTCGACGAAGAGCCGGAGAAAGAGTGACATGGTCATCACGCGTGCGTACCTGCGCCTCTCGGTCATCGCGCTGGCGGCGCTGCTCGTCTGGCTGTCGACGTTTACCGTGTCGGAGACCGACGTCGTCATCGTGACGCTGTTCGGGCGGCCGATGCGGACGTCGGCCGACGCGGGGCTGCACCTCAAGTGGCCGTTCGAGTCGGTGCTGCGGTTCGACCGCCGCCTGATGGTGTACGACCCCGGGTCGTCGGAGTTCCTGACGAAAGACAAGAAGAACCTCGTGATCGGATCCGCGGTCTGCTGGCGGATTGTCGATCCCGGCCGCTTCTTCCAGACCGTCGGCGACGCGACGGGTGCCGAGATGCGGCTGCACGATCTCGTCTGGGCGACGCTGGCCGCTGCCATCGGCCGTCTCGATCTCTCGGACCTCCTGTCGGTCGATCCGGACCGCGCGCACGTGCAGGCAATCGGCGATCGGGTGCGATCAGCGGCGACGGTCGAGACCGAACGGCGGTTCGGCATTGCCGTCGTCGACCTGCAGCTCAAGCGGATCAATTTCCCTGAGCAGAACAAGTACGCCGTGTTCGCGCGCATGCGCGCCGAGCGGGATCGCATCGCGAAGGAGTACCGCGCGAAGGGCGAAGAGCTCGCGATCAAGATTCGCGCGGAAGCCGACCGCCAGCGCTCGCAACTGCTCGCGGAGGCGTACCGAGACGCCGAGAAGCTGAAAGGCGAGGGCGACGCCGAAGCCGCCCGCGTGTACGGGCAGGCATATGGCCGCAACCCGCAGTTCTACAAGTTTCTGCGGACGCTCGAGTCCTACAAGAAGATCCTCAACGAGAAGACGTCGATCATCCTCTCGGGCGACTCCGAGCTGCTCAAGCTGCTGACGCAGGGAAGGGTGCCCGATGGTGCTCGCTGATCTCGGCGAGCCGCCGGTCGTCCGCCGGACGATCCGCGATCGCGTACGCGATGGGCGCGTCATCGCGCCGATCGCCGTCATCGCCTACCTCTGCTCGGGCGTCTACGTCGTGCCGGCCGATCAACAGGCGGTCGTCGTTCGATGGGGCAAAGTCGTCGACAGCCGCGTGCCGGCGGGCGTTCACTGGACCTGGCCCTCCCCGATCGCGCGCGTGTACCGGCTCCGCGTGCGCGAGACGCGCCGGCTGACGCTCGGCCTCGACGGCGTCGACCCGTTGAACCGCTCGCAGTTCCTCACCGCCGATCGCAACGTGCTGAACATCCGCCTCGTCGTGCAGTTTGCGATCAGCGATCCCGCGGCGTACCTGTTCCGCGCGCAGGACGTCAACGCGCTCGTCGCCAACGCCGCACGGGGCGCGCTCGCGCAGGCCGTCGCGGCGCGCCACGTCGATGATTTGTTGACGACGGAGAAGGTCGCCGTGCAGGAACGCGTTCAGGCACTGGCCGAAGCCACGGTCGTGCGCTACGAGTGCGGCGTGACGCTGCTCGGCGTCGTGCTCGATTCGATCGCTCCGCCGGACGACGTGGTCGAGGCGTTCCGGCACGTCGCCGCGGCGCGCGAGGACGGCGATCGGATCGTGCGCGAAGCGGAGAGTTACGCGAACGGCGTCGTCCCGGTCGCACGCGGCGCCGCGGCGCAGCGCGGCGAAGAGGCGCTGGCGTACAACACGCAGGTCGTCAACACCGCCGCCGGGGATGCCGCGCGGTTCAGCGGCATCGCCGACGAGTACGCCAAAGCGCCGCGCGAGACGGCGACGCGCCTGTATCTCGAGACGATGGACGAGGTGCTGCCGAAGATCGACAAGACGATCGTCGGCGCCGATCCGAAAGCGGTGGATCTGCAGTTCGTCAAGAAGCCGTGATCCGCCTGTCAGTCGCCGCCGCTGTGAGCGTCGTGCTGACGATCGCCTCGTTCGCAGCCGAACCGGTGACGCTCCGCCGATCGCCGCGCGACGGTCTCGCTTACATCCTGATCCCGCCCGGTGAGTTCTTGATGGGCTGCGTCGACGGCGACGACAACTGCCAGCCGTCGGAGCGGCCGCGTCATCGCGTCCGGATCAGGCGATCGATCTGGTTCGGCGCGACCGAAGTGACCGTGGCTGCGTTCCGGCGATTCGTCAACGACACGAAATACCGCACTCGCGCGGAGCGCGACGGACACGGCCGGGCGTGGGTGCATGGACAGGACCAATGGGAGTGGATCGATCGGCTTCGCTGGAGTGCGCCTTTGCGCGCGGACGAGACCGCGCCCGATCCGTGGCCTGCTTTGCAGATGGCCTGGGAGGATGCGGTCGCGTACTGCGCATGGGCAGGCGGTCGGCTTCCGACGGAGGCTGAGTGGGAACGCGCCGCTCGTGGCGGACGCGACGACGAAATCTATCCGTGGGGCGACGCGAAGACGCCAGAGACGAACGGCGTCAAGTACGCGAACGGATCGGACGAGCTCACGCACGCCAGGTATCGGGGCTGGACGTTCTTCGCTGGATACCGCGACGGCTTCGCCGAAGTCGCGCCGGTCGGTCGCTTCGCGCCGAATGGCCTCGGCCTGTACGACATGGCCGGCAATGCCTGGGAATGGGTCGCCGACTGGTACTCGCCGACGTACTACAGCGTGTCGCGCGGCGTCGATCCGTCAGGGCCCGCCACGGGCCAGGCGCACGTCGCGCGAGGCGGGTCGTGGGCCTACGCGCCCGAACAGCATCGATCGTCGGAGCGCGGCTACGCCGAACCCGGATTCTGGACCGCGACGTTCGGATTCCGTTGCGCGCTAGAGGAGATGCCGGTCACTCCGCGCGCAGCGCGATGAGGGGATCGACGCGGGTCGCGCGCCGTACCGGGACGTACGCCGCGACAGCCGCGACGACCGCGAGCACCAATGGAACGGCGACGAACGTGCGTGGATCGAGCGCGCCGACGCCGAACAACAGACTGCTCGTCAGTTGCGCGACGGACGCGGCCCCCGCCAGTCCGATGCCGAGGCCTGTCGCGACGAGCAGCAGCGATCGTCCGAACACCAGCGACACGATCTCGAGCCGCGAGGCGCCGAGCGCGATGCGCACGGCGAGCTCACGCTGCTGCTGGCTCACGGTGTACGCAAGCACCGCATACAGTCCGCTCGCCGCGAGCACGAGCGCCAGCGCTGCGAAGCAGCCGAACAACCAGCCCGCCGCGCGCTGGTGCCAGAGGATGGTCGCGAGGCGATCGTCCATCGATCGCACGTCGAAGAACGACTGATTGGGATCGATGCCCCAGACGATCGATGGCAGTGCTCCGGCGATCGTCAGCGGAGCAGTCTTCGTGCGCACGATGTAGTACACGCCATTGACGTTCGACTGCCGGTACGGCACGTACACGTCGTAACCCGGCGCGGCAGCCACATCCTGGTGGCGCACGTTGGCGGCGACGCCGACGACGGTCATCCATCCGTCGGCCGCCGCCGTCGAAAAACGGATCCGTCGGCCGACGGCGGGCTCGCCCGGGAAAAATCTCGCCGCCATCCGCTGGTTGATGATCGCCACCGGTTCGGTGTTCGCGCGGTCGTCGTCGGTGAACGCGCGGCCGGCCACGAGTGGAATTCGCATCGTCGCGAAGAGCTGCGGACTGATCCAGTGCGCGCTGACGAACGGGTTCGCTGCCTGCTCATCCGACGATTGCCCGGCGACGACGACCTGACTGGGATCGCGCGGCTTGCCCGACAGTGCGAGATTGCTGTCGATAGCCACCGACTCCACGTCGTCACGCGCCGCCAACGTGTCAATCACGCGCGCGTAGAATCGCGTGCTCTTCTCGACGGTGTCGTATGCCTTCCATCCGAGCTCCACGCGGAACGTCAGCAGATGATCCGGCTCGAACCCGAGATTCACGCGCTGCAGCTTCCAGACGGTCTGCAGCATCAGCCCCGCGCCAACCAGCAGCACAGAAACGAGAGCCACTTCGCACACGAGGAGCGCATACCGCAGCCGGCAATGATGGACACCGCCGGTCGTGGCGCGCGCAGACTCCTTCAGATCGCCCGCAAGGTCGGGCCGAGATAGACGAATAGCTGGAATCAGTCCTGCGAGGAGCGCCGTGAGGGCTGCGGCGGCCGCGAGAAAGAAGAGAACGCGCCAGTCGAGCGCAATGGTCATCCAAACCGGCAGTCGGAGATCGATGACGGTGGTCAGCAGGCGGATGCCGAGCGCCGCGATGCTGGCGCCTGCCGCCGCGCCGAGCACGGCGAGGACGATGCTCTCCGCGAACAACTGACGAACGAGATCACGGCGCGTCGCGCCCAGCGCGTGGCGGACGGCGAGCTCACGCCGGCGTCCGATCGCTTTCGACAGCAGCAGGTTCGCGACGTTGGCGCACGCGAGCAGCAGCACGAAGGCCACACCGCCGGCGAGGAGCAGCAGATACGGCCGTACGTTGCCGACGTAGAGATCGCGCAGTGGCGTCAGCCGGAAGCCGATGCCCGCGTTGGTGGCCGGATGCGCTCGTTCGAGCCGCGTCGCCAGGCGATTGAGCGCGTCCTGCGCCTGGGCATACGTCACCGCGCCGCGCAATCGCGCGACGAGCCAGACGTAGCGCCGATCGCGACGCTCATACGCCGCCGGATCGGCAGCGATGCCGATGCTCCGAAAGAGATCGGATCGCGCGGGGAACGTTAGGTTCGGCGGCGCGACGCCGACGACCTCGTAGCCTTCGGCGCCGTCGAGCGTCATCGTCTTTTTCAGGACGCCGGGATCGCGGCCGAACCGCCGCTGCCACAGACCGTCGCTGATGACGACGGAAAAGTGACGCGAGCGATCGTACGTGTCGGGCCAGGTGCGCCCGATGAGCGGCGGCATGCCGAGGACGCGAAAAATGTTGTGTGTGGTGATCGTCGACGGCAGTTCCTCGGGCGGACCGTCGCCGCTCGCGTTGTATTGTCCCTGATCGGTATACGCCGCCACGTCGTCGATGACGTCGTGGAGCGCAGCGACGTCGGCGAGCTCGGGATACGCCATCGTCCCTTCGTCGCCGCCTTTCACCGAACCGACGCGAACGAGGCGATCGGCGTCGCGATAGGGAAGCGGCCGCAGCAGCAGCGCGTCGACGACGCTGAACACCGCGGCGTTGGCGCCGGTGCCGAGCGCGATGGTTGCGATGATCACGAGCGCCATCCCAGGACGTGCAGCGAGGCCACGTGCCGCGTGCCAGAAATCTCGCAGCATGATCATCGCGGCGCGGATGGTATGGAGGAAGGCGCCGCGCCGCAGCCGCAATCACACGAGCAGTCGCACGACGCCGACGACTGGTCGCTGGGTGCGTCAACGCGCGTCGATGAAGACCGTGCCGTGGAAGGCGAGGTCGCCCTCGCGAGTGTGATCATGGAAGCCGCAGGCGCGCGCAACGCGAAGCGGATCGGACGCGCGCGACTGCCCGGGTACCAGATAGCCGACGGCGTTCAACTCCGGACAATCGGTGTGGAGGTGCAGCGGGTCTGACCGGATCTCGTGATTGACGAGGTCGTTGTTCACGAACGTTACGCGCGAGTCTTGATACACCCGAACCTGCCTTGGCGCGACGCCGGTGCCACTCAGCACGATCGTCGCGCCTTCTGTGGGAACCACTGGCGGCGGCGGTCCAGGATCGCTCGCCGGAACTGGATTGGTCGACGCCAGCGGCGGCGAGCCGGCCGTGCACGCGATCATTCCGGCGAACGCGATGACCGTTCCGGCCGCGCGCAGGTTCACCCGATCACTCTACTGCGGCTGCTCGTCGAGCCGTCGATCAGGATTCCTGCAGGGCTGTCATCGGGCTGATCCGTGACGCGCTCCGCGAAGCCTGCCACACCGTCGCAGCCGTCGCGCCGCCGCCGACGATCAGCGCGCCGAAATAGACGCGCGGATCGAATGGACTGATCTGATTGAGAACGGCGATGAGGCTGAATGAAGGGCGTCGCATCAACCAGCGCAGCATCGCGCGTAGCGTAGGAAGCCGCAGCGTGCCCGAGCCCTAGGAGAGGCGGCAGCAAAAACTTATCAATGGTTCATCGGGTACGGTGAGCGGGCTCGTCTCGGGCTACAGGCGGAACAGACGCTCACGCAGAACCCGCGATTGCAGCCGGCTGACCTGGAGCTGCTGTCCGTTTGACAGCAGTGCCATATGCGTGCCGCCCGGCATGACGTTCACCTTCACGATGCAGTCGATGTTGGCGAGCGTTCCCCGTCCAAGACGGATGAAACGCGCCGGATCGAGCCGCGCTTCGAGGTCCTTGAGGCGGTACGTGATCGTGTGCTGCTCGTTCTTGATCGTCGTCAGGTAGAGCAGTTCGCCTTCGGCGACGACCGACGCGATCTGCGTCACCGGCAGGATGACGATCTCGTCTCGCCGGCGAACAGGAATCCTCTCGAGCGGCAGTCGGCGCGACGATTCGTAGGCAGCGATCGCGTCACCGACACGCGTGCCTTGCTCGGCGACGATTTCGCTGTGCTCGATCCGTTCCTGCGCGCGGTTGAGCGCCTCGCGTAGCCGGACTTTCTCGACCGGCTTCAAGAGGTAGTCGACGGCGTTGACCTCGAATGCGCGCACGGCGTACTCGTCGTATGCGGTGACGAACGCGATGAGCGGCATCTGATCCTTCTTGAGCATTCTCACCACACCGATGCCGTCGAGCTCCGGCATCTGCAAATCGAGCAGCGCCAGATCCGGTCGTTCGCGCTCGATTGCGGCGACCGCTTCGGTTCCCGATTCGGCTTCGGCGACGATGACGACGTCGTCGAACGACCGCAGCAGCGCCGCCAGAAACGATCGCGCCGGGCGTTCGTCGTCGGCAATCACGACGCGCAGGCGTGCATTGGTCTCGGGTCGCTCGCCCATAAGGAATCTGTGTGGCGCACAGTACGCGGTTCCGCCCGCCGGTGGTTAGCGAAAGCCAGCGATTGGCTGTTTTTGCCCGACGACTGGCAGCGTTGAACCAGTCATCGGAGTTCCGACGACAGCTGTGAGACGCCGGAGTAGGCTCGCGAGTCATGATGAAAAGAAGCGCGAGATACATCGGCGTTCGATTGGTGTCAGCGACGATCGCGATGCTGGTCGTCGTCACCGCGACAGCTGACTTGCGGGCTCAGGAACTGGGCGGCGCGGGCACGCTGCAGGGCACGATTAAAGATCCAACCGGCGGCGTCATGCAGGCCGTCGAGGTCAAAATCACGAATCCCGTCTCCGGCCTGAGCCGGACGACGACGACGGATGCGGCCGGCAACTACGTGTTTCGGAACCTTCCGCCCAATCCCTATCACGTGAGCGTTGCGGCCCAGGGATTCCTGCCGCTCGAACGCGACGTCACCGTGCGGACCGCCGTGCCGATCCAACTCGATCTGACGCTCGCGCTTGCCGGAACGGCGGCGACTGTCGAGGTCGTCGGCCATGCGGAGGATTTGCTCGAGCGCGATCCGACCGCGCACACCGATATTGATCAGAGTCTCATCGAGAAGCTGCCGATCGAAGCCCAGGCCGGACTCAATCAAGTGATCACACTCGCCTCGCCGGGCGTCGTCTCCGATTCGAACGGCTTCTTCCATCCGATCGGTGATCACGCCCAAACGCAGTTCTCGATCGACAACCAGCCGGTCACCGATCAGCAGAGCCGTGTGTACTCCAACCAAATCTCTACCGACGCGGTGCAGGCGATGGAGGTCATCACCGGCGTCGCGCCGGCGGAGTACGGCGACAAGAGCAGCCTCGTGGTCCACATCGTGACCAAGTCGGGCCTGGATCACCCGAAGCCGGCAGGCAGCGCGTCATTTGGATACGGATCGTTCAAGACGCCAAGCGGTGATTTCAACATCGGTGGCGGCTCGCACACGGTCGGCGACTTCGCCTCCATCAGCGGATTGCGTACCGATCGATACCTCGATCCGCCGGAGTTCGACGCGCTGCACGACCATGGCGACAACATGTCGTTGTTCAATCGCCTCGATGTGCACGCGGGCGCGACCGACTCGTTTCACCTGAACGTCCAGGCGGCGAAGTCCGCGTTCGATGTGCCGAACACGTTCGATCAGAACGACGCCGGCCAGGCGCAGCATCAGGAGATCAAGACCTTCAACGTCGCGCCTGGGTACTCGCGCGTCTTCGGATCGAAGACGCTCTTCACCGCGAACGGATTCGTCCGTCAGGACCACCTCACGTACACGCCGAGCCCGGATCCGCTGAGCGATGAAGGCGGCAGCGTGTCGCAGGATCGCAAGCTGACGAACCTCGGCATCAAGGCGGATGTTGCCTACAGTGCCGGCAATCACAACCTGAAGCTGGGCGGCACGATCAGCGCCACGAAGCTGGACGAAGCGTTCACGATCGGCTTCACCGATCCGGCCTTCAACTCGCCATGCTTGACGGCGAGCGGAGATCCGTCGGACGACACGGCGCTCCTGAGCACCAGCCAATGCCGCGGTGCGCTGCAACTCAACCCGGACTTCAATCCCGATCTGCTTCCGTACGACCTGACCAGAGGTGGATCGCCGCTGGGGTATCACCAGACCGGCACGATCAAGGAGCAGGCGGCTTACATCCAGGACGACATCAAGGCGGGCGACGCGACGATCAAGATCGGCGTCCGTCTCGATCACTACGATGGGCTGACGAGCGCGACGCTCGTGCAGCCGCGTCTCGGCGTGTCGTACGCCGTGCCGGGCAGCGAAACGGTGCTGCGCGCGGCGTACGGGCGTACGCTCGAGACGCCGTACAACGAAAACCTGTTGCTCTCGAGCGGCGTCGGTCTGAACGGATTGTTCGGTGCCGGCGAGATCCCGCCCCCTGGAAAGAGACATCAGGTCGAAGTGGGTATCCAGCAAGGAGTCGGGCGATGGATCGTCGCCGACTTCGGCTACTTCAACAAGCACACCGATAACGGGTACGACTTCAACGTGCTGTTCGGGACGCCGATCGTGTTTCCGGTCGCGTGGGATCACTCGAGAATCGACGGCTTCACCGGACGCATCAACCTCGTGGAGCATCACGGCTTCAGCGCCTTCGTCGTGATGGCGCATACCAACGCGATTTTCTCGCCGCCCGGCGTCGGTGGGTTGCTGCTCGAGGAACCTTCAGGCGATTTCCGGATCGATCACGATCAGAAATTCAACTCGACCACGAATCTGCAGTACGTCTTCAGCCAGAGGCTCGGCGCCTGGGCCGCACTGGCGTGGCGGTACGATTCGGGCCTCGTGGCCGGATCGGTCGCCAGCCTGGCCGATGCCCTCTCGTTAACCGGCGATCAGCAGGCGGCGATCGGGTTCTTCTGCGGCAGCGCGATCGCCACGCGCGACAACCCGCTGACGAGCGCGGACTGCACTGTGTCGAATTACGGCGCGACCCGATTGAGAATCCCCGCCGAGGGGACGGCGGATGACGTCGCCAACCCGCCGCGCGTCGCGCCGCGACACATCGTCGATCTCGGGTTCGGCGTCGACAATCTGCTTCACGGCGACAGGACGAAGATGAAGCTGCGGTTCAGCATTCTCAACGTGGCGAACAAGGACGCGCTCTACAACTTCTTGTCGACGTTCACCGGCACGCACTTCGTCACACCGCGGGCCTACCAGGTGAGTGTCGGTGTGACCTTCTGATCGGCTGAGTTCGCCTCATGAGTCGCGGTGTGCTCGGCGTGTCCTCGAACGGCCCGCCGAGCGCCGTCGATTTCGGACAGCAGAACGTCAGATCGACATGGCCGCGCGCGTTTCCGCGTGGCATTGGAGTTGCCCCTCTCGATGGCGACGCTGCGAACAGCGTTGTCAACCCGCGACATCTCAACAATACGTTTTTTGGAAGGTGCCACGTGCGTCCACATTCAAGGCTCGCCCGCGCGTATACGGCTGTGCTCCTCGCGACGTCGCTGCTCGCAGTTCCGGCCGCGGCGCAAAGCCGTGCCGCCGACGCTCGCGCGAACGCGATCGACGTCTCCAGGATTCGGATCGACAACTTTGGACGCGTCAATTCGACCTACTATCGCGGCGCCCAACCGAAAGGCCGCGATTACGCGGATCTCGCGTCGCTCGGTGTCAAAACTCTGATCAACCTGACCAGTGACGACGCCGACGCGAGCGAGAAAGCGATGGGGGAGCGCGCCGGGCTGAAGTATTTCCAGATCCCGATGACGACGCACGAGCCGCCCACGGCCGCGCAACTTTCAGCGTTCCTGAACGTCGTGAACGATCCGGCGAATCAGCCTGTCTACGTTCATTGCGTGGGAGGCCGCCACCGAACCGGCGTCATGACTGCCGCGTATCGGATGACCGAGGAGGGCTGGAACGCAGAACGGGCGTTTGCGGAAATGAAGCAATACAAATTCGGCGCGGACTTCCTCCATCCGGAATTCAAGGAGTTCGTGTACGGCTATCGCGCGACCGTTGCCCACGCGACAGCGGCGTCGGCGGCTGTGGCGACGACGAAGGCGGGCAGTTAAGTCGGCTAGTGACTATGGCGGATCATCCACGGCATCACGACGAAGAGCAGAAATGCGACCCATGCCAGGAAAATCCATATCTCCCACGAGTCGTTTCCGCGCATGCGGATCCGTCGCAACCGCCGTTTCGATCCGCGGTAGGTCTTGGACGGCCGCACGCCGGCGGGCGACTCGGTGGTGGTTCGGCACCTCACGCCGCGTAGAAGACCGCCGTACCCGGTTCGAGCGCTCCGCGTTTTCAGTGGATGGTTGATTGCGGGCCGTCAGTGGTCGGAAGCCAGCAATAGTCAGTTCGGCGCCCGTCAACGATTACAGCCGCAGGAGTCGCTCGCGGATGATACGTGACTGCAACCGGCTGACCTGGAGCTTCTGCCCATTCGACAGCAGCGCGACGTGCGTACCTCCCGGCATCACGTTCACTTTCACGATCAGATCGATGTTTGCCAGCGTGCCGCGGCCGAGGCGGATGAACTGAGACGGATTGAGCCGCGCTTCGAGATCCTTGAGGCGGTAGGTGATCACGTGGCGCTCGTTCTTGATCGTGGTGAGGTAGAGCAGCTCGCCCTCCGCCACGATCGACGCGATGTGCGTGACCGGAAGGATCACAATCTCATCTCGCCGTCGCACCGGAATCCGCTCGAGAAACGGTGAACGCGGCGACGCTTCGTATGCGGCGATCGCCTCGCCGACGCGAGCGCTCTGTTCAGCCACGATCTCAGCGTGCTCGATGCGCTCCTGTGCGCGATTGAGCGTGTCGCGCAGCCGAGTCTTCTCGACCGGCTTCACGAGATAATCGACCGCATTGATCTCGAAGGCTCGGACCGCGTACTCATCGTAGGCCGTGACGAATGCGATGAGCGGCAACTGATCCTTTTTGAGCATTCGGACCACTCCGATTCCGTCGAGTTCCGGCATCTGCAGATCGAGGAACGCGAGGTCCGGCCGCTCGCGCTCGATCGCCGCGACCGCCTCGGCGCCCGACTCCGCCTCCGCCACGATCACGACGTCGTCAAACGATCGCAGTAACGCGACGAGAAACGCGCGTGCCGGCCGCTCGTCGTCGGCGATGACCACGCGCAGGCGCGGGTTCACGATCGACTCCGTGTGGGCGCGAGCTCCGGCGCCGCTCTGTATTCCGCAGGCAAGTGGATTTCGACGGTCGTGCCGGCGTTCGGCGCGGTGACGATCGACAAGTGGGCGGCGTCGCCATAATGACACGCCAGGCGCCGCTCGATATTCGTCAAGCCGACGCCAAGATCACGGCCTCGCTGCAGGTCCTCAGCCGACGCGCCGGCTCCGCTGTCGTGCACGACGAGGACCAGCATCAAGCCTTCACGATCGTCGCGATCGAGCCGCGCGGTGATGGTGACTTCGCCCCCGCGGCGTTCGGGCGCGATACCGTGCTTCACCGCGTTCTCGACGACCGGCTGCAGCAGCAGCGGCGGCACACGCAAACGTTTCAACGTCGCCGGCACTTCCAACCTCACGCGCAGGCGGTGCTCGAAGCGCGCACGCTCGATATCCAGGTACGACTCGACGAGCTCCATTTCGCGGCCGAGGGTCGTGAACTCGCTTTCGGAACGCAGCACGGCGCGCAGGAGTGCCGTCAACCGCATCAGCGTTTCGAGCGCGCGCTCCGGCGCCGTCTGAATCAAGTAGCCGATCGTGGTGAGCGCGTTGAACAGGAAGTGCGGGTTCATCTGCGAGCGCAAAGCGCGCAGCTCGGCCTCGGTCGCCAGCTTGCCGATCTCCTGCTCGCGCAGCTGGCGCTCGTACCGTTCGCGGGTCAGACGAATGGCGTCGACGCGGTGGCCGAGCAGCGCGGCGATCGTGTTGAGTGCCGCATGGTCGCCGGACAGGAGGCGGCGTCCACCCGTGAGCTCGGCGACTTCGATCGCGAAGCCCGGCGGTTCGATGACGTTGATTTCAACGGTCGTCGCGATGCCGGCGACCTGGTCGACCAGGGCCGCGCGATCTCCCGCCATCTCGTACCATCGCACCACGCGCGCGCTGAGCGCCGGCGCGAGCTGGGCGCACGCGTCGTCGAGCATCGACTCGATGTCGTCGTGTTGCTGCGCGCTCCGGGCGATATCGCGGCACAGCGCATCGTAGTCGGGACGATCGAGCACGATCGTGTCGACGAACCACGCGGCGGCCTCCCGCAGTTTGGGATAGAGAAGCGCTGTTGCGACCCACAACGTGACGAGCAGGCTGACATCGCGCACGTCGCGCAGCGCGCCAGCGCCCGCCGGTATCACAAGAAGCGTCGCAAGGGCGACGAACGGCGCGGCCACGAGCGCCACCAACGTGATCGCGCGCTTCAGAAAGAGATCCGCGAGGGCAAACGGAAAGTCCTGGTACAGGATCGCAAACGCGAGCGGCACGGAGGCATGGTGGCCGACCAGCTCGACCGGCCACGACGCATCGCCTTCGTGGAACTGACTCAGATGGAGCGCCGACACCGCGAAGATCGAGAGCGCCGCCGCCCACAGCGCGCGGCGCGCGCCCGGCTGCCCGCGCGTGACGAGCGCCAGCGGCACGACCAGACCGATAAAGGTGTAAGTCAAGAGTCGCATCGCGATAGACGAGGGCAGTGGATCGCCGCTCCACGCGGCACGGACATGGAGAGTCGCGGCCGTTGCGCTGACGGCGTACGCAACGATTGCCACGGACCGCTTGTACTGATTCATCGCATCGGCGCCTTCGCCGCGAAGCACGGACTGCACGACGACCGCCGGAAGAAATCCGAGCGCGCTGAATCCAAACACGGTCAGCAGTGGGAACGGTCCGGGGATGCCGAGCTTCGGCAGCTCGTACGCCGGGAGCGCGCACAAGTTCCAGACGAGGCCCAGTAGCGCAGTGGTCAGGAGCAATGGATCGAAGCGCGCCGGCGGCGTTCGGCCGTCGCGCAGCACCATGGCGAGCAGCATCAGGTACAGCACGACGCCGGTGCTCAAACCGATCAGATTGAGCAGCTCGCTCATAACACCATCTACTGACGCGACAGTACGCCGGGCCCCCACGCCAGGGATACGCGAAGCCAGCGATTGGCTGATTTTGCCTGATGACTGGGTGTTTTCAACCAGTCATCGGAGAACCGACGACATCCTCACGAGGCCCGGGCTAGGCTCCCGAGCCATGATGACGAAAACTTTACGACGCCTCGGCGGTCGACTCCTGTCGGTTGTGATCGGCGCGCTGTTGTGTGCCGCCGTCGTGTCCGCCCAACAGCGAACGACAGTCGGCGGCACGCTGACCAACAGCCTCTCCCGCGAACCGCTCGCCAATGCGACGGTCCGGATCGAAGAGCTCGGACGAGACGTGAAGAGCGGCCCAGATGGCCGGTTCACGATCGGCGAGGTCCCTGCCGGTACCTATCACCTGCTCGTGCGCGCGAACGGCTACACCCCGCACCGATCCGAAATCAGCGTCGCCGCGACGCCGCTCACCGTTGATTTGGGCATCAATCCCGAGCTGCACTACACGGAGGTCGTCTCGGTCAGCCCGGACGCGCGCAACCAGTTCGAGTCGTATCAACCGACAACCGTGTTGGCGGGACAGGATCTCGCGAAGGATCTGCAGGGCACGCTCGGCGAGACGCTGCAGAGCACCCAGGGCCTCGCCACGCGCAGCTTCGGTCCGGGACCATCGCGGCCGGTGATTCGTGGCCTCGATGGCGACCGCGTGCTCGTGCTCGAAGACGGCCAGCGCATGGGCGATCTGTCCAGTCAATCCGGCGACCACGGCGTCAACGTGAACCCTTCATCGGCGAGCCGAATCGAAGTGGTGCGCGGACCGGCGACGCTGCTGTACGGCGCGAACGCGATTGGCGGTCTCGTCAACGTGATCACGAACGCCATCCCGACCGCGCCGGTCACCGGCGCGAACGGCAGCGTCACGTTCGATGTCGGATCGGCGGCGAGCGAGGCGGGCGGTGCCGGCGACGTGACCGTCGGCAACGGCAAGGTGGCGCTCCATCTGAGCGCGAACGGTCGCCGCACCGGCGACTACAACACGCCCGAGGGTGAGATCCCGAACTCGTTCAATCGCACCGGCGCGGCAGAAGTGGGTGTGGGATGGACGGGCCAGAACGGGTACTTCGGCGGTAGCGTCGCGTACGACAAATCGCATTACGGCATTCCGCTGGTCGAAGCGGGCAACACGAATCTCGATCCGCGGCGGACGATTTTCAACCTGCGCGGCGAGCGCACGAACATGGGCGGCGGCATCAGCGGAGTTCGGTTCTCGCTCGGCGTCCGCCGATACCGGCACGACGAGCTCGCCGGCGACGAGATTGCCACGTCCTTCAAGAACGACACGGCGGAGCTCGAAGGCCTCGTCAGCCACAAGGCCGTCGGCAAGCTGAAAGGGTCGGTTGGCGGCTGGTTCCTCAACCGCAATTTCGACGTGCAGGGCGAGGAGGTGCTGGGACCTCCAGTCGATCAGAAGTCGGCCGCGGCGTTCGTCTACGAGGAAATCACGTTCAACCCGCACGCGACGTTCCAGTTCGGCGGACGCGTCGAGCATGCTGCATTCGACCCCAAGGCGGACGAACCGTCACGCAGCTTCAACAACTTCTCTGGCTCGGTCGGCCTTCTCGTCCATCCCAGCGACGCGACGACGGTCGCGATCAGCCTCGCGCGGGCGGCGCGTAACCCCGCGCTCGAGGAGCTGTACTTCCATGGACCGCACCCAGGGAACAACGCCGTGGAGAATGGCGATCCGGACCTCGTTGCTGAGACGGCCGTCGGCTTCGACGTTTCACTGCGCGCGCGCGGGAGCCGCGGATCGGGCGAAGTGACCTACTTCTATAACAAGATCGACAACTTCATCTTCCGTCGGCCGACCGACGAGATCGAAGACGATCTGCCGGTGACGTTCTTCAGCGCCGGCAACAGCAGGCTCCAGGGCATCGAGTCACACATCGACGTCGTCGTGTCGCAGTGGATTGGAGTCGAAGGCGGGTTGGACTATGTACGCGGTGAACTGACGTCGTCGGACCTGCCATTGCCGCGCATGCCGCCGCTGCGCGGCCGCGCGGGTCTGCGCGTGCAACACAACGCGTTTCAAGCGGGCTTCGATGCGATCTTCATCGCCAAACAGGATCGTGTGTTCACGCTGGAAACCCCGACCGACGGCGCGAACCTGCTGAAGCTGTTCGCGGCGTACTCGTTCGGGACCGCGCGCGCGACCAACACGATCACCGCGCGTCTCGACAACGCGGCCAACGAGCTGTATCGCAATCACCTCAATTACCTGAAGGATCTGGCCCCCGAGATCGGGCGAAACTTCCGGCTTCTCTACAGCGTGAAGTTCCAGTAGCGAGACATCGGCCGGCACTGAGATGCGGCACCACGTTACGACGCGGTCGTAGATGCGGGTGTCGATCTACGAACTCCAGATTCCGCCGGCGCTCCCGATAGATGCTAAAACGAGCGGGAGCAGAGATGGCGCGTGTCAAGGCCGCGAAGCGCCGACGGAGGAGGGCAGCCTTTACACGCGCCATCGCTCCCGTAGAATGTCGTGGCGGAGCGCCGCAGATGTCAGACGCTCGCCTTCCTCATCGGAGAGGCTTCGTCCAGTCGAGACCTCGCTCTCGTGCGACTTCGACGACACGGGGCTAAAGCGCGTCGAACGTGCGTCCAGAACTGAGGCGTCGGCTGTGACGAACGCGTGTCGTCGCACTGTGTGCTGCTGTCGCGCCGACAACGCGATTTTGGAACGCTTCGACGTTGCGATGTAGCTGCACCGGCTCGTCGTGTCCCTGTTCGATCGATGGGTTAAAGCAGGCGAGCATCAGTACTGTTCGCAGCCATTCGGCGCGATCTCGGTGAGGACGTCTGCTCCTGCGAAGTCGTCCGGGAATAGGCCGTCGAAGAACGCATGCAGCGCCGCGTCCGTGAGGCGCTCGCTCTGCGACCAACCATCCTTCCAGATTTCATCGTCACCAGCCTGTGATCAACTCCTGATCGCGACTCGTCGCGCGCGCAGACACATGGTCGTGACCACAGCAATACCGGGGTGCTGAGTACGAATTTGCCAGACGACTTCCGCGTCGTGTACTCAGCGTCGTGGACGCGCGGAAGACCGTGACAAGGCGCGCATCTTGACTGCTCAAAACGCGCGCACTTTCCGCATGATTTCCCGCCGCGCCAACGCCAGGAATGTGCGGCGCGATTGCCGCTCATCGGCGCAATCAACAGGCACGCGGAACCCAGGACGTGAACGACCCCGGAGCGCCCTTCGGGCCGCGTCGCCGGGCGGGAGGCGGGGTCGTTCACGTCCTGGGTTCCATTCCTATGCTGGTCGGAACCGCTGTCAGGGGCGGCATAAAACGCCGCCCCATCTGTCGAGCGGCGCGTGCGCGCAAGTTCTTGCAGCCTGCGAACCTACTGGCGACGGGCGTTGCGGAGGATCAGCGTCGCAGCGAATCGATAATTTATATGCAACCGGGTTAAGGAACCGGGTTAAGAGACGGGTTGACGCCGTGCGGAGTCTCGTCCCCGTTCTCTTCCCACGTGTGGCGGTTTCTCCGTCGTGCACGACGCCGGCTCACCAGGGGAGAGAGATGCTCGTATGTGTGAGGTAAGACGACGCATATGACTCGCGCTCGACCCGACGCGAGAGCCTCCTGAATTAGGGGTGGATTAGGCTTGAACGCCGCGTCTTCGTTGACCAACCACCGCCTGTAGAGGTGACCGAATCGCGGGCCTGCGAACGTCTCGGCGCGATGATTGAGAAGGTCGCGCAACCCGGCGGGAATCGCGTTTAGATCGGTGCCTCGTCGCCGGTGGAAGAAGTAGTGCTTGAGGTCGTTGATCGTCTGCTCTTGAAGAGGGCTCTCCAGTTCCTCATGCACCACTCTCTGATACGAACCGATCGCACGCCGCAGCGGCTGCGGAAACACCACCCGAAGCGTCCATGCCGGAGTCAGGGAGAGCAACGCTGTGTGACCCAGAAGGAACGTTCGAAAGTCATCGGTCCACGGCACGGTCGCGAGGTACAGCAACACGACGTGGCCGTTTGGATCGACCCCGATCGGGAACGTCCCGGGAAACTGGTTCGTGAGGTCTGGTCCCTCTTGACCCGCCAAGGCCACGCGGTGCTCAGACGACGCCCTCGCAGCTCTGGCCTCAAGGTAAGCGACCTTCTCTGACCTTGTCGTGAGCCAGTCGAGATCCGCGCACGTGAGGGCGGCGTCGAGCCGCATGAGACGCTCCGCTGCCGACCGCGCGGAGACGGTCCGACGATAGCGGCTGTCGGCCTCGTCGATGGCGTGGTACAGCGGTTTGTGGTGGACGTGGTACAACTGCGCGCGGTTGTGGATGCACTCGACCGCGACCGCGAATCGACGGCTGATGAGTTTCTCGAAAAAGGCATTGCACTTCTCGCCGCCGTTGGCGATGCCCGCGAAGGCGGCATACTGCCGCTTGACACACAGACCGGCGTTCCGCATCACGAGGACGAGGAACCGGGCCTGGCGCTCGGTGAACCCGTAATCGGCGACTGCGTCGACACGCTCTTGGGCAGTCATCAAACGAAGTCCTCCGCGAGACGTGGGTCGGGCGAACGGCCGCCGACACGCGCGCTCGATCCGCCAAAACACGAGAAGCCACAGCGGCCGACGCTCTCCGCATGCGCCCCGCGGTAATGCTCCGTCGTCACCTCGATGTCGTCGTGGTCCCACCGGCCGTCCGGTTCCTCATACTCGATGCGCGCATCGGGAAAGTGCAGCTCGTCATCGAAGTACGGGAGCTCGTGCTCGACCGCCCAGGCGCGGATCTCCTCGTCGGTCCGATCGGGATGTCCGTCGTAATCGTCGCGGTCGCGGTCCCGCTCATGCAGCCATCTCTGGTAGTCGCGCTTGAGCTCGTGATCGAGGACGATGCGATCGATGCGTGCGCCGCGCTCCGCGAGGCGCTCTGCGGCGCGTTCGTACGCGCGATAGACCTGGAGGTCGTGTTCAAGCTCTCGCTCGCGTTTGAGGCCGTCCCAAAACGTCTGACGACCATCTTGGTCGCGGTCACGATGGCGTTCAAGGAGGCTGCGGCCATCCTTCGTCAGCGCCACTGCGTGCTCGCGCGAGCCCGGCACCCGGACGGTTTTGATCAACCCTAGCTCGCGCAGATGTCGAAGATCGCCGGAGCGTGGATCGGCTGGGCGATCGTGATGAT
>Ga0114129_10003256_pt1 | contig 22796 bp, 25 predicted proteins | sample RhiMetdeltSRZDD1_FD_80071 | JGI IMG/M metagenome (GOLD analysis project Ga0114129, IMG submission 80071) | Populus rhizosphere microbial communities from Tennessee, USA - Rhizosphere MetaG P. deltoides SRZDD1 (version 2) (version 2) | ecosystem: Host-associated > Plants > Roots > Rhizosphere >... | reverse complement strand
ACGAGCGCCGGCAGGAGCGCGAACAGTGGCGTCGCGGCGACACAAACGGCGCCGCCTGCGACGAATACCCGCCAATCAAGCTCGCCCGGAAGGCGAAGCACGATGCCTCCGCGGGGCGGCGTCAGGAAAGCGAGCGCGTCGCGCAGCCAGTGCGCGATCGCGAATCCGGCCGCGGCGGCGATGGCGGACAACAGCAGCCCTTCGGTGAGCACCTGCCTGACGAGACGCGCGCGTCCCGCGCCAATCGAGAGTCGAATCGTCATCTCCTGCTGCCGAGCGAAGGCCCGCAGCAGCAGGAGATTTGCGACGTTCGCGCAGGCGATGAGCAGCACGGCCAGCACGACGCCGAGCGCGAGGCCAGCGTCGGGACCATCGCCCCGGCGTTGTTGAACGGAGTGCGCCACAGCGGAAACAGCCTGATGCCACGGCCGCGATTCGTCTCGGGATAGTCCGCCTCGAGCCGCGACATGATCGCCGAGAGTTCGGTCTGCACCTGGTCGATCGTGACGCCCGGCTTCAGCCTCACGAATCCCTCGATCCAGCGCGCGCCTCGATCCTCCAGCTTGTACACGCCGGCGCTGAACTGGGCCTGCATCGATGCCGGCACCCAGAACTGAAACGCGTAGCCAACGAACGTGCCGTAGAAACCTTCGGGCGCGACGCCGACGATCGTATGCGGCAGGCCGTTCAGCATCTGTGTTTTGCCGATGATCGTTGGATCGCCGTGGTAGCGATCCTGCCAGGCCTGATAGCTGATCACCGTGACCGGATGTGCATTCCGTCCGGCGTCTTCGCCCGGCAGGAAGCCGCGTCCCAGCACCGGATGCACGCCGATCGCATCGAAGTAGTTCGCCGACACGACGCTGCCGGGCGCGCGTTCCGCGCGATCGCCAACGCTGAGTGTCGTGCCCGTGATCTTTTCGGCGATGAACGAGTCGACGAGCGTGCTGCTCCGCTGCACATCGAGCCAGTCCGGCCACGACATGTCGGTGTGGCTCGTGCTGCCCCGCTCGGTACCCACCACCGCGTACAAGCGGTAGCATGCGGAGCCTCTGTAAATGGTCTATACCCCCATCCCCTATAGCCCGACAAGAATTGAGCTTTGATAGCTCGTCGGTTATTCTTCAACCACCTGAAGAAGCACGGCCATTCCCGCAGCGAGCGTGACGCACAGAAACTTCGCGTGCGTCGCATCGTGGGGCAGCTGAATGCGATTGAACGGATGCTCGACGAGGACCGCGACTGCTCGGAGATCCTGATGCAGCCGGTTTCCGCGCGGAGGGCGATCAAGTCGCTGTCGGAAACGTTGATTCACTCTCATACCCGCCGCTGCATCGAAGTGGCGGAGTCCCAGGAAGAGAGCAAACGCAAGCTTCGCGAGCTGCTCGTTGTGCTGGAGCGCTATGTCGAATAGTCCGCGCAGCCACGACCGCGATCACGATCACGGCCATGATCACGAGCTCGAGGGTGCCGGCAGCTCGCATGCCGGCCATTCGCATGGAATCCGCGAGGACGCCGACCGCCGCTACCTGACGATCGCCTTCGTGCTGATCGTCGCGTTCATGGGCTTCGAGGTCGTCGTCGGTATCCTCGCCCACTCGCTCGCGCTCTTGTCCGATGCGGCGCACATGCTCACCGATGCCGGCGCGCTCGCCTTGTCGCTGCTCGTGATTCGCTTCGTCCGGCAGCCAGGCGGCGAGAGTCTGACCTACGGGCGAAAGCGGGCAGAGGTGCTGAGCGGCCAGGCCAACGGCGCGGTGCTGCTTGTGCTCGGTGTGCTCGTCACGTACGAGTCGGTGGCACGGCTGATCAATCCACCCGACGTCGCGGGACTCGCCGTGACACTGGTGGCCGCCGTCGGCGTCGTCGTGAACCTGATCGCCGCGTGGGTCATTGCCAGGGCCAACCGCCAGAGCCTCAACGTCGAGGGCAGTTTCCAGCACATCGTCACCGATCTCTATGCGTTCATCGGCACGCTGATCGCGGGTGTCGTCATCCTCCTCACCGGCTTCGACCGGGCGGACGCGATCGCGTCGCTCGTCGTCGCAGGGCTGATGTTTCGATCCGGTTGGGAGCTGCAACGCAAGGCCATTCGTGTGCTGCTCGAAGGCGCGCCGGAGGGGGTCGCGCCGCAGGAGATCGGCACGGCCATGGCGCGCGGCGAGCAGGTGGCAGAGGTGCACGACCTGCACGTCTGGGAGCTTGCGCCCGGTAACCCGATCCTCACGGCGCATGTTCTCGTCAAACACGGCGCGGACTGCCACGCGATCCGCCGCGATCTGGAGCGGATGCTCCGAGAGCGCTTCCACATAGCACATACGACCCTGCAGGTCGATCATGCGGCGCCGGAGATGCTGTCCATCACGCGCGGTCGGTTTGAGAATCCCAGGGCGAGCGGACGGGGTCCGATGTCGTAGTCCGGCGCGCTCGAACGAATCCGCCACCGCAGCGCGGCTTTCTCAGCGGTTTCCACTCCCGAGGCCGTGGGACGATTTCTTTTCTGCCCGTCGCGGCGGTGCTCTGGCGCATGGCAGCTATCGCATGGCGTTCGCCGCTCCACTCGTCCCGGCGACTGACGACGAACGTCCAGTACCGGCGCGTTTTGTCGGCGGTGTACCCCGAGAAGGCCCGCAGCGTGCAGCCTACGAATTCCCCGGCGCCGGAGACGATGCTGGTGACGGCGTCCGTGGCACCCAGCTGCGCGAGAAACGGCGCCATGATGCTGGGGCCGCCTTCGTAGGTCAGGTCGGCGAACAGATCACGATGCCGAGAAGAATCACGAACCGCAGTACCCTCGACGGGCCCTGTGCGCGCGGCTTTGTCATGGTCGCCTTCGAAAATCGTCGCTCCCGAGAATCCGGCTTGCTCAGCAAACGAGGCCGGTCAGAGTCGGGCTGCCAGGAGATCTGCCTCGAATCGATTGGCCACTACCTCGAGCTCGGAGGCAAGCACGCCGCCCCGGAGCACATCCGCATGCTCATGGAGTGAACGGAGATCTGCGGCACGAGTCGCTTCATGCTTCTAGGTTCGCGGCATCACTCGAGGACATGTGAAGTCTGCGCGGAAGTGTGCGAGGCGTGCGCCAAGGACTGCGAGAAGCTCGACGATGAGATGATGCGGCTCTGCGCGGATGTCTGCCGCCGATGTGCCGAGTCGTGTCGTGAGATGGCCGTGACGCGCTCTCGCGCGTGACGTTTGGGTCCACATGGAGGGCGAAGACGTGTACACCTGCGACTCTGGACGTGCCGGTGAGCTCATTGCCGGGCGTATACATCCGCCGACCACACCCAGGTCTCGCGCCGGCTTACAAGCCTGAACCCGGCTCGACTGATAGTCTCCTCTATCGACGTTACTGGATGGAGGAACGTCCTGAAATCATTTCGGGTAAGCCATCGAAGGCCATTCTCGATTGCCATGCCCAACCGCACGTACCACGCGTCGCGAGGATAGGAGAGGGCGAGACACCGCTCGGCGTGTCCGAGCGCTGCGCCGAGGAGCTGTTCATACGAGGGATAGCAGCACACCACGCGGTCGAGGGTGACGACGGCTGCTGATGGAAGCTGGGAGGCCGCGTCGACGAAGTCGGCCTGCAGGAATTGGATCGCTTCTGCTCGTCCGCGCCTGACAGCCTCCTCACGTGCCGCTCCGACGTACGCCGTCGACGCGTCAACGGCGATTGCGCTTGTCGCCCCACGCTCCAGGAGAGCAAACGTCAACGCACCGATGCCTGATCCGACATCGAGCACGCTGCCGCTGAGCGCGCCGGACTGCGCGATCCCCTCGACGAGCATCCGGGTCGTCGGGCCGGGACCCTTCTGACGGTAGCGCTTCAATTCCTGCGCGACCTTGTGTTGATTGAACTGCTGGTCCGCCGCGCACTCGAACGAGGAGCAACAGGACAGCATCTCGTACTACCTCACCGCGCATCGGTTGGCGCCAGCCTCCAGATCCGTAGGGTCCTCCGTCGGGAGCTCGCCGGCCTCGTTCAGATGAATGATACGAACGAAGTTCGGCGGTGTGGGTGGGAGGTCTGACGTCACACGCTCCACGAACGCTGATTCCGACTCGGTCCAGCGGGTCAACCACGGATCGATGTCGCCCAGCCGCGCAGCAACAGGCCGTCGGTCGAAGGCGATGGGCTCGCTCGCATGCGCGCCCAGGACCGCCGGCTCGGCTGGAAGCTGTCTGAGTCGCGCGAGTTGCGCAACGTGTCGGCGTCAATCTGCTTTACGATCGTCTCTTGCTGACTCATGTTCGCCATGGGCGTACTCCCGACTCTGCGTCTCAGCGGCGAATTGCGGAGACCCCATGATGGTTGGCCGTCCCCGTTGAATGCCGTTTGGCACGTGGCCGGCGGCTAGCGTTTCCGACATCCGTGCCGCGGACACGGCGCCCGATGCAAATGTCAGCGCAGCGATGAGCCACATGGCCGCCTTCAGACCGAAGGTGTCTGCGGTCAGGCCCGCCACGAGCGCCCCGACCGCGTACCCGAGATCACGCCACAGGCGATAGACGCCCACCGCCGATGCGCGCCACGACGGGTGAGCGACATCGCCAATCGCCGCGAGGAGCGTGGGATACACCATCGCGGTGCCGACGCCGAGCAACACTGCGCCCGTGACGAACGGAGTGAACGCGTTGACGACGGCGACGAGCGCGATACCCGCGGCCTGGATCCACATGCCCGAGACGATTAGCCATTTGCGTCCGATTCGATCCGACAGCGCACCGGTGACCAGTTGGCCCATGCCCCACGTCGCCGGATAGATCGCCGCGAGCACGGCGATCTGCGAGAGGTTCATGCCCGCGGCCGCGAACACCAGCGGGAAGAGTCCCCAGGCCATGCCGTCGTTCAGGTTGTTGACCAGGCCCGCCTGGCTGACGCTGGACAGATTTGGTTCGATCAACGTGGTGCGCCAGAACACTTGTCGCGGCGTCACGTCATCGTCCGCAGAGAACCTCCCGGGAAGGCCCGACTCGTGCGCGGCGTGCTCGCGGGTCTCGCGGACGAGCAGCGCCGAGAGGATGAAACCGATCACCACGAACAGGACGCCAAGATAGAAGGGTTCGGGGCGCAGGCGGTAGGTGGCGGCAACCCAGCCCGTCGCCAGCGTGCTGGCCGCAACGGCCATGTAGCCGGCGAATTCGTTCAGGCCCATCGCCAGGCCTCGCTGCTTCGCGCCAACCAGATCGATCTTCATGATGACGGTCGTCGACCACGTCAGACCCTGGCTGATCCCGAGCAGCACGTTGGCGAAGAGCACCCAATGCCACGTGGGCGCCCACATCAAGAGGAACGGCACCGGCGCGGCGACCAGCCAGCCGGCCACGAGCACCCGCTTGCGACCGATGCGGTCCGAGAGCCGGCCGGCTCCGTAGTTGGTGAGCGCCTTCGCAACACCGAAGACCACGATGAACGACAGGACGCCACTGCGCGCGGCGAGCTGGAAGTCCTGCTCGGCGATCGCAGGCAGGATGCTTCGCTCCAGGCCTGCCATCGCGCCGACGAACGCGTTGACGATCACGAGCAACGAGAACTGCGCGAGGTTCTCGCGAAGTCCGAGCCGCACGCTCGTGACGACGGCCTGACCGTTCTCGGGGAAGTTCTCGGTCACGCTTTGCCCGCGCTTTCGATGAATCACTTCAGAACGCCCGGTTCGCTCCCGAGCGAGACGGCCAGGCCGGCCGATCGCCATTCCGGATAACCCTCGACGAGCCGTCGCGCGCGCCGGCCGTTCGCACGCAGGATCTCCACCGCACGATCGGCGTAGACGCAATACGGCCCGCGGCAGTACGCGACGTACTCCTTGCCCCTGGTCAGCTTCTTGAGACGTTGATGGAGTTCATCCACAGGAACAGAAATGGCCCCTGCGATATGACCGGCGAGGTATTCGGCGGCCGGTCTGGTGTCGAGGACGACCACGTCCCTGGACCGGACGCGCTCGAGCAACTCGTCCATCGCCACCGGCTGCGCGTCACTCCGATCGCCGAAGTATTCCCGCACGAGACGCTCGAAATCGGCGAGGCGGCGTTCGGCGACCAAGCGAATCACCTTGGACAGCTCGAACACGTCCGGGTCCGCAAGCCGGTAATGGACGAAGAGTCCATCCTTGCGGCTGTCGACGAGCGCCGCCTGCCTGAGCGCCTGCAGGTGTTGCGAGGTGTTCGCCAGCGAGAGACCCAGCTCGGTGGCGAGCGAGTCGACCGTCCGTTCGCCCTGGGCGAGGAGCTCCAGGATCTCGAGCCGGTGTGGGCTGGACAGGGCTTTCCCCAGCCGGGCGAGCTGGCCGTAGAGGCGATCCTTGAAGGCGCGGTGTGCGTCTGCCGGCATTGCTAAAGTAATCAATATAGTATTTGAGTAATCGGTCGTGTCAAGGTCCCTCGGATATGCCAATCTGGGGACCAGCCTTCCGATCGCTCTCGAGAGACCGCGGAGTCGAGACGTTGCGCAGGAACAATCTGGTTCAATACCTGGAATCGATCCAGGAGAAGTAGTGCGGGGCGCGAGGCGAGCGCGCGCGGGGCCGACTTTTGGTCAAAGGACGCCGGATTGTCGCCGGTCCGAGACGCGATTAGCTGCTCGAGCTGTTGTGGAAGAGCGGCAATCCGGTCGCTTCGATGGGTAACCTGCCGAGACTTCAGTTAGCGATGACACAACTGGTATCGCCCGCCCGAGCTCTGATAGAGGAATCCTTCGCCCAGCAGGACGGTCACGATCCGAGCGCACTCCTCCTTCGGCAGCGAGAACAGGCGCGCCAGTTGTTCCAGTGTCGGTGAGAAGCCGGGCATCTCGTTGAACTCTCCTCGGACACGTTCGACCAGGTGAGGGTCAGGCGTCGCCGTGCGCGTGTCATCAAGACTCTGAATCTTGAGCGGCTTGCGCGCGATGTCGAGAGAGTCACTGCGGGGGCCGACCGCGGGTCGTGCGTGGGTCGCCATGGCAATGCCTCCAAGGTTCAAGAAAGGATCACCTCAGATATACGCCGTTCCGGCGATTTGATCAATAGGCTCATATGCCACGCGCTGCCCTCGGTTAGCTGATTTATGCGGCAAGCGCCCGCCTTCCGCCGTTCCAGAGTGGTGAGCGAACGCCAGCGCAGGCGGGTTGGCCATCGATGATCGGTGTAGCAACCGGCAGACCACATGCGATCGCATGGATTGCGGCGCGACGAATCGGCCGTTCCCGACCGACGCCGGACGCCCGATCTAACGTTTCAGGCTGGAAGATTCCCACGCTTCGGGGGATTCTCCGCGACGGTCACGACATCGTTGCCTGACCGCGGAACCGACACTCGGCTGCGATTGGCGCAGTCGGCAGAGGATCCTGCGGGAATTCGGCAAGGCGACGAAAACCTGTCGGGGCCACAGACCCGGACGAGTCGAGGGTCCTGCGCCTCCGGCCCCCCTAATCTGTTTTCGGGCATTGAAACGTCACCGGCGCCCGCGCCAGGTGACTTCCTGCGTGGCACGCTAACTGCTCACAACTCTCCGGGCCTTCAAGTAGATCCGTTCGTTTGTGGACGACGGAAATTTCGGCGACTCCCATGACATGGGCGTACACAGGATCGATCGTGTCTTCTCCTGACGAATCGGTCGTAGCCGTCGGAACGCCTGCCACGTTTCAGTGACAGTCGATCCCGACGACAACTTCGTTGCCGGCGCTCCGTTTTACCCACCCTGGGCGGGCGGGTACTGGGTGGATATACAGCTTGTCTTCTCGGGCCTCCACTATCGCGTCTGGGGAGCGTTCGAGGTGAACATGGATTTGGCGTTTCTTGTGCCGTTGCCAGGCCAGATGCTGCACAGACAGGTCAGCTGGCAAGGTCCGGACCTTTTCGACCGGCGGGTCGGTTGCTTTCCTCAACCATGTGCGTTTTTCTTCTTCGCGCTGGGAGTTGATCCTAGTTCACCAGCTCTTCCGCCGCTGCCGTTCGACCCTTTCTCCTTTACCCTACCGTTTGCCCCGAATCTTCCGTTTCAACGGCCTGTCTTCGTATCCATTGGTGGCCATGATCCGCAGCTGGTTCCTGAACTGAGTTCGGTGGTGCTGGTCGGCGCCGGGATCTTCGCCCTGATACTCGTGCGCCGGCGAGCGTTGACAGATGCAATACGCCCGCATTCGACGTGACTATTTCGCTGAGGGCACGCGCACCTTGCCAAGCGCGTCCAGCTCGTCGATGAAGATGATGCAGGGGCTCGGCTCTGCGCCTGCGCAAAGAGATCCCTCACGCGCGCAGCGCCTCGAAGACGGGTCGCTCTCTGCAGAATCTGCTCGAACACGCCAGGCGTGCCGCCAGAGCGGTGTTGCACGACGACGACCGCCGCGGGAAAGTCAACGGGGAGCTCCGGTAGCACGTCGTTCGCGGCCGTAATGCCGCCGGCGGAGCCCGCAATCACAACTGCTTACGCCGTCTGCACGATCGTCAGCCGATGCCCCATCACAGTGATCGCTCCGGAACGCGAAGCTCCTGTCCTGTTTGCGAGGACTTCGTATCTGAATCGGTCGTACCCTGCGCCAGGGCTCCCGCTCAGAATCCGAATCCACGCCACGTCCGGCTCCGCCGTCCAGGGGCACGGGATGTTGCACTCCGGACTGATTGCCTGCTCGATGACGTAGGCGTATTCCTGGCCGCCGGCCGCTGGGAACGTCTTGACCTTGTCGCCCGTGATCGCGTAACGACACCCTTCCTGGCTGATCCAGACATTCTGCCCCGCAGTCTCTGTCGGCCAACGGATCGCCACCGGAGCGGATCGGGTGTTGTCGTCGGTGTACGTCTCCGTGTGAACCTTCACGACCGTGGAACCCTCACCAGAACCTGGTGTCGGCAAGCCGATCCAAGACGCCTCTGACGCTGCGGTCCATCGACAGCGAGCGCCCGTCGTCAGGTTGACACTGAGCTCCCCTCCATGCCAGTGGAACCTCGCGCTCGTGGGATCGACCGTATAGCTGCACGCCTCGCGCGCGGGCGGATCCTGCCGCACGATTGCCGACCGATCGCCCACCATGATGCGGGTTTGGCGCTGCTCTGTACCGTGTAGGCAGGGAATTCGTACTCGATCACTCCTGGTCCCGTCCCACTGAGGGTGCGGATCGTCAACCAGCCGTCCAGAGCGCGGGCGGTCCAACTGCAGGTCTCGCCGGTCTGCACCGTGATCCGGCCGCGGCCTGCGTCTGCCGCAAATGTCTGACTCTCGGGATCCAACGCGTACTCGCACGAGACCGCCGTCCTTCCATCCTGCCTGACCGATACCGTCTTGTCTGCGATCGCGATTTGCGCGGAGCGTTGTTCGAACGCGTCGTTGCCGCGTACGGTGACCACGATGTCAGCCGATCCCGTGCCAGCCGCAGGGTTGAGACTTATCCAGCTGGCGTCCACTCGCGTCGTCCAGGAGCAGCTCGACGTGGTATCGACATGCGCGGTTGTCGTGCCCCCTGCGGCGGGCACTGACGCGGATCCCGGTGTCACGACGAACGTGCACGTGGGGACTGGATTGGGTGCCGTGGGCGAACTGCCGTCACCACACGAGAGCGTTGCGACGGCGATCGCGAACAGAGATGCAATGAGGACGGCAGATCGTGATTGCATGAGAACCTCGTTATTACCCGACGCAATCCATCTGCCAGAGGGAATCGAGGCAACTTACGGGGGAGTGACGGTTGCGGAAGAATTGTCCACCGATAAACCAGAAAGAAGAACACAAGAGATTCCCTACAAAATCTTTGTGATCTCTCTTCGTGGTCTTTGTGCCCTTGGTGGTCTTCGTGAGGTCGCCTTCGCGCGTGACAGTGGAAATCTTTCGAGCTTTGTTGAATCTGACAGAGTCGAACTAAAAAGCTGCGATTAAAGCGACACAACCACTACGTCTCGGGCCGCCGGGGATCCGGCGGGTCGGCGCCTTTCCGGCAGTTGCTGTGCCGCGATGTTCGAAACTGACTGTATTGTCGGGTCAATCGCCTGCGGTCCGCGCGGCACTGCAATTGCGTGCGACTCTTCATGAGGACACGATCATGCAGGTCAGTCATCTGATGTCATCACCTCCCGAAACGTGCCGCGCCAGGACGCAGCTTGCTCAGGCCGCCAAGATGATGGCGGAGTATAACTGCGGTTGTCTGCCCGTCGTGGACGACGCAGATCATTTGATCGGTCTGATCACCGATCGCGATATTGCGTTGATGGTCGCCGGTCGACACAAGAACCCCTGGCAGATCGCGGTTCGTGAGGCCATGACGAAAGGTGTCGTGTCATGCGCTCCGGACGACTCCATCGACAAGGCGCTGACGACGTTCACCGAGCTCGGCGTACGTCGACTACCGGTTGTGGATCAGGCGGGGCGTGTGAAAGGTGTCCTCTCGATCGACGACCTGGTGCTCAACGCGGGCGTGGCAGGTCTGTCTGAGGACGCGGTCCTGAGGACGATTAGAGCCGTTTGCAGCGCCGAAACCGGAAGACTGATCGAACGCTGAGCCGCACGCGTGATGGCCGCCCCGGGCCCGGGAGCCTCACGCGCGCGGCCATCCTTCCACGCTGTGCGATCTGAAAAGAGGACCGCGCGCATGGTGAGCGCCGGCGATACGACGACGGTATTTCTGAACAGCGTCACTGGCCGAGATCGGTATTCCATCGTCGACGCGCCGCAGTTCAAGCGGACTGCCGTTCGACTCGACTGCGTGCGCTCGACTCCCATCCGTGGGTGATCGGACGTCGAACGCCGACTCCGGATCCACGAGCGCGATTGGCCCTTTTCCCCACGCATGGGGAATAGTCCCCACGACATTTCTTCCTCAGCCAGAATCCGCTCGAATAATCAGGCATTTCACCGACGGATTTCTGGTGCCCGGCTTGCTCTCTCTGCCGAGGACTCGTCAGGTTCTCGCCAGAGCCCGTATGCGGCTCGGAATGCGGCTTTGTACTCGTTTGCGCCGAGCCGCATAACGGGTCAGGTGCGCCACGGGCGCGGCCCGCCCCGCACCGCCGGGCAGATAACCACCGGTCTCAGTCAGGAGGCCTTTGCGATGATCACCAGACAACAGATCGAGGGGATTCTCGGCCGGGTGCGACCGTTCCTCCAGGCGGACGGCGGCGACATCGAGCTCATCTCGGTCGAGGGCAACTCGGCTGCCGTTCGACTCAAGGGACAGTGCGCGGGCTGCCCAAGCGCGCACATGACGCTCTACATTGGCATCGAAAAACCGCGCTTCGCGAAGAACTCCCTGGGTTCCAGAGCCTCCATCTCGCTTGAGGTGCCGATCATGTCGGGTCCTGCAACCTTTCAGTCGAATTCGGTCGTCGTGGGCAGCAGCGACAGGATACGCGGCGTGTTCGAGTTTCTCCGCGTCATCAGCGGCAGCGAGAGCACCGTGCTGATTACGGGTGAAAGCGGTACGGGTAAGGAAGTGGTGGCGACACTCATCCACCAGTCGAGCCGCCGAAAGCACCAGCCGTTCGTCGCGGTCAGTTGCGCGTTGTTTTCCGAGACGCTGATCGAGTCGGAGCTCTTCGGCCACGAGCGCGGTTCATTCACCGGCGCGATCAAGGACCACCCGGGTCGATTCGAGCTGGCAAACGGCGGCACGCTGTTTCTCGACGATCTTGACGACGTGCCGTTATCGATGCAGGTGAAATTGATCCGGGTCTTGCAGAACCACACGGTCGAGCGCGTCGGCGGCACGCGGGCGATTCCTGTCAACGTGCGTGTCCTCGCGGGCTCGAAACGCGATCTCAAGCAACTGGTTGCGGAAGAGAAGTTCCGCGAGGACTTGTACTATCGACTGAACGTTCTGCCCGTCGTGTTGCCGCCGTTGCGCGAACGGCCGGAGGACATTCCGGCGCTCGTCGAGCACTTTTTGGAGCGGTATTTCCGCCGCCGCGGACAGCCGGTCCCGACGATCTCGGAAGGCGTGAAGCTCGCGTTCGCGAGGTATTCGTGGCCCGGCAACGTGCGCGAGCTCGAGAATGCCTGCGAGCGCATTGCTCAAACCTGCACGTGCGGAAAGGTGGGCGTAGGCTGTGTCGCCGCCAACATTCTCCTGCGCGCCGGCGCCGGGTCGACGTCAGTCCGGTCCCGCCGAAGGCGTCTCACTCGTCGACGTCGATTTCACTCGACGATCGGCTTCGGCAGGTCGAGAGAGAGTTGATCCAATGGGCGCTGGAGATCGCCCACAGCAACAAGTCCCGCGCGGCGGAATTGCTCCAGGTCAAGCGCTCGACCCTGGGCGATCGGATCAAGCGGTGCGGTCTCGAGAAGGAAACGGCCGTTGACAACGTAGAAGCAGTGTCAGCGTGAGTGGGTCCGGAGGACACTGGTTCCCCGGCATAGTCAGGATGTGCACGATGTTGGCGAAGAAGGAACCTCTTCCGGACGCGTCCCTTCGCGGAGGCGGCGGCCTGGTCGCCCGAGATTGACGTGTTCGAGAGGGACAATCGGCTGGTGACGAAGATCGATCTCCCGGGGTTGAAGAAGGAAGACGTCAAGGTGGAGGTCACCGACGGGTATCTTGCGATTTCCGGCGACCGGAAGATGGAGGCGGAGGAGAAGAAGTGCACGATGCGCCGAAGGCCGCGAAGCCAGCGGCGTAAAGAGCTCTGCGGACACCATCATCTGGTTCCGCACGTCGCTGCCTGATCCAAGGCCCGTTATGCGGCCCGGCACGAGATCTTGTTCTCGCTACCGCATAAGGGCCTGGACGCGCCTGAGGCTGCCTCGCCCTCGGCTCTTGCCCTGGGCCCTCCAGCCGACGAAAACCGAGGGCTTGCGGCAGCACGTCCAGCACGCTCGTTGCAACAGAGGCGTTCGTGCCACACATATCGGTTCACGTCGAGCCAAGCGGTGCGGCAGCCATCGCGCGCCACTACATCCGGGACATCGTGTACGGCGCCAACGACGGGATCATCACGACGTTTGCCGTGGTAAGCGGCGTGGCTGGTGGGGCGCTGTCGCACGTCGCAGTGATCGTGCTCGGCGCCGCCAACCTCACCGCCGACGGTGTCTCGATGGGTGTGGGAAATCTCCTGGCCATTCGCGCCGACGAACGTGCACGTGAGGCCGCCGATCTGCCAGAGCTCGAGACATACCCGTGGAAGCATGGGCTCGCCACCCTGCTCGCCTTCGTCGTCGCCGGCGCGATCCCGCTGGTGCCGTATTTCGTGCCGAATACCCGAGAACCGCTGCTGTGGTCGACGGCGTCCACGTTCCTTGCGCTGTTCGTGACGGGAGCACTGCGGGCGATTGTCACGACCGATCGCTGGTGGAAATCGGGGCTCGAAACGCTCGGTCTCGGTACTGTGGTTGCGGTTGCGGCGTACGGCGCGGGACGGATCGCCGTCGCGCTCATTTCCGGATCGTGACCTCGATGAACCACGCACTCCACCCGTGCTTTGCGCGGGAATCTCGATCGTGCGCCCGCATGGCTGTCCTCCAGTCCTCTGCGCGCATTCGCTATCTATCCATGAATGAGATATAGCACACGTAAAACGGCGTATTAGTTCGAGCAACGATGATCACATGGCGACCTGCCATGCCTGACGTGTGTTGCCATGGGCATTGGGGGATAGGGCCGTTCACCTCTTCGGCCGCACGCGTCCCAGATACACGCGGCTACGGCAAAGTGGTGATCGCTGTCGCCGAGGTGTGAAGCGGGAGGCGGTTCCCGTGTGACCAAAGCTGGTCGTCATCAGCTCCAACACTGGTTCGATCCGCTCAAGACGAAGGGCCGGCCTAACGAGATTTCGTCTCAGGCTGAAGCAGCCACACATTGCCCGTGGTCTCGGCCATGTTGAAGATCAACTGGTCCCCGCCTATCGCAATTTCCTGAAGGTTTAAGAGGACCCGCGCCAGCGACCGCCGGGCGCTGTGAAAGTGATGGATGGCTTTCGGCTCGCCAACCGGCCGCAGAGTGGTTGGGTCGAGCTCCTGGACCCAGATGCAGCGATATCCGTCTGATTCCGACGTGAAAAAGAGGCGACGGTGATCCGCGGTCAAGCGGGGCTTGTCGTCGCCGGCGGTCCCCTTCGTCAGCGGAATCCAGTCGGATGGTGGGATCGGTTGCGTACCGCGAAACCGCGCGGCGTAGATGCGTGAGTCGGTTTCGTCTGCCTTCACCAGAAACGTGATCCACTGCCCGTCGCCGCTGATCCGGGGTTGGTAGATCGACCTCGGCTGCGCGTTCAAGATGACGGCCCGTGTCTTCGTTTTCAGATCCTGCACCTCGATCACCGGCTCGGTGCCACCGTGCCACGTGACATACCGTCCGTCGTCCGACACTTGATCGAAGCGGGCGTCGGCGCCATCGGTCAGCAGCTCCGGTAACCCGCCGGCGGCGGGATAGGTGAAGACCTTGAAAGGCTTGCCAGGGTCGGGATACTGCGCATACGCGACGTGGGATCCATGCGATGTGAAGAGGGGATGACTTTCGCCCAACGGTGACGTCGTGATTGCCGTTTCCCGGCCGATGGTCAGATCTCGCAGGTACACATCCCGATTTCCGCTCCGCGTTGTCACGAACGTGAGATATCGCCCGTCGGGCGAGAGGTCCGGTAGCGACTTCGGGGCGCCATCGAACGTCAGTTGCGTGGGCACGCCGTTTCCGGAAAGCGGCAACGACCACACATTGACGGCCACATCGGTTCGCGCCACGGCGATCGTTCCCGTGTTCGCCAAGGCAACTCGGACGCCGTCACCCATTCCAAGGGCCACGCGGCTCGGCGCATCCGTCGCGGTCGCCGTCCGCGGATCGAACGGCACGGCCCACACGCCGCCGACATCGCCGTCAGCGCCGGAGACGAACACAAGCTGATTCGCTCCATGATTCATCGCAGAGCCCCGCGCCGAGAGCGGCAGCATCGTGGACGCGACTCGATGAAGATCCTCGACATCGGTCGCCCACCATCTCATCCTTTCAGTGCCACTCGGCAGACCCAGGAATAACAGTGTTCGATTGCCGATCCAGACGGGCCACGTGGCGCCTCGGAATCCGGGACTCACCAGACGCGGTTGGCCGCCCTCGGCCGGAATTACGTAACATCGTCCGGTTACGGCGACCGTATCGGTGCCGGATTTCGCCGTGGTGTACGCGATGTAGCGACCATCGGGCGAGAAGCGCGGATCGTGTCCTGCGTGCGCGAGGAGGCGCGCATCACCGCCGAGGCTCGGAATCGCGTACAGGCCTCCCCCTTCGCGCTCTGATCGAAACACGATGGTCGAAGTGTCCGGAGAGAAGGTGGGTTCGTGATTGTCGCCCTCGGTGTGCGTCAGCCGGACCGCTGGTCCTCCTGTCGTCTGCTGGACGAAGATGTCCAGGTGATCGTCGCCCGAGCGATCCGATGCAAACGCGACCAGCTTGCCGTCGGGTGAGATCGCGGGATCCGTCGTCAGACCATCGTCGTACGTGAGTCGGGTTGCGCTGTACTGGACTCCGGCCGGCGGCCTGTCGCGTAGCAACACGAAGATGAGGCCCGATGCCAGCGCTATGCAGACTGCGGCCAGCAACGCCGTTGTGCGGCGTCGCGCCCGCGGCTGCGCGTGCGGCTCGACGCTCCATTCGAGGCTGCGCTTGAGATCGAGCGCGTCCTGAAATCGCTGCTCGCGATCTTTCGCCAGGCACGTGCGCACTACTCTCGCGATCGCCGGCGGCACATCGAGTTGTGCGGGCTCTCGCTCGAGGATCGCGCCGATGACGCTCGTTGCCGTGGGTCCGGCAAATGCCCTTCGCCCCGACAGCAGCTCGTACAACACGCAGCCGAACGAGAACAAATCGCTGCGGCTGTCGATCTCCTGGCCCTGGATCTGTTCCGGCGACATGTATTCCAGCGTGCCCGCGACGCCCGCGTTCAGAGCGGTTCGCGTCTTGACGTCCTGTTGGAGCCCCGTTGGCAGGTGATGGGCAATGCCGAAATCAAGGAGCTTGACGCCCGTCTTGCTCACGAGAATATTTGCCGGCTTGAGATCGCGGTGAACGATGTCCTTGCTGTGTGCCGCGTGCAACGCGTCGAGAATCTGGCCTGCGTACAGGAGCGCCTTGTCCAACGGCAGCGGACCGCTCAGCGGTTTGCCGTCGACGTATTCCATCACCAGATAGTTCGGACCGATGTCGTACAGCTGGCAGATGTGCGGATGATTGAGAGCGGAGATGGCGCGCGCTTCGGATTCGAAGAGCTGACTGAACGTCGTTGTCGAGAACTTGAGCGCGACGATCCGATCGAGACGCGTATCACGTGCTTTCCACACCTCGCCCATCCCGCCCGCACCGACAACGGCGAGGAGCTCGTACGGGCCCAGTCGCGTGCCGGAAGTGAGAGGAATCACGGAGCTAGACGTGCCGCCTCAGATACCGGACAACCAGCGCGCGGCACGGTTCGTGCGAAGCATGATTGCATGGCGCATCATACCGCAAAGGATTGCGCCCTCCGGGTCATCGACGAGCCGTACTTCGTGAACGACAATGCGACGCCTCCGAGGTTCACATCAGGGAAGTACCTTGACGGTGCCATCCGCTCAGACCTTGATGTTGGCCGGTTTCAGATCACGATGGACGACTCCTTGCGAATGGGCGGCTTCGAGCGCTTCAGCGATTTGCCGGGCGATTGGCAATGCCTCGTCGAGCGGCAGTGGACCTTGCGCGATCCTGTCGGCGAGCGTCGGACGAGCTCGAGGACCAGCGCGTGAATGCCATCCGATTTCTCGAAACCGAAAATCGAGCCGATATTGGAATGATTCAGCTATGCGAGTACTTGCGCCTCGCGCCTGAACCGTGCGAGGCGGTCTGGATCCCGGGCGAAAATGTCGGGAAGAATCTTGAGCGCGACGCTCCGATTCAGTCTGGTATCGTGCGCGCGATACACCTCGCCCATGCCGCCCGCGCCGACGACCTCGCGGACGTCATAGACGCCGAGCCGACCACCGAGGCGAGCGCCATCAGGTGCGCTGTGAACTATCCGCGTGGCACTCCCACGAACTGAAAGCCACATAGTCAACCGAGGACGCTTCTTCAGCACCTTCTTCCCAGAGCCACGCCGCGCCACGGACGCCGCTCGTGTCACCGTGCCGTGCGCGCACGAGGCGCGTCGCGACGTGATCGGAGAACACGTATTTTCCCCACACCTGGACTCGATCAGCGCCTGGCTCACCGACCGTACGTCGACTTCCAGCGTCGTCAGGGTCTTCCGGTCGCAGCTGCGCCGCGCGTCCGCCGACTGGTTCGGTGAGTGTGACGACTCAGATTCGCATGTTCACGACAGACCGGATTCGTTTTTCCAGGCCTGCACGCGTGCTTGCAATGAAGGCTTGCCCAAGCAGGCGCGTGAGACGGCCGCTCGCCCGTACCGGTCGCCCGTTTCTGAAGAACAGGAAGGCCGGAGTCATCTGCACGGGGCCGAGGAAGGTTTCCCGAAACCTGGCGTTCTTCGAGATGTTGATCTTCACTACCTTGAGCTCGTTCCGGTACTTTTCGGCCAGCTGGTAGACGATCGGCAGGATGTGATTACAAGGGCGGCAGTAGTCTGAGTAGCTATCTACTACGACCGGGCGATCGTGACTCGCGGCGAGAACCTTCTCGTCCAGATCTTCGTCGTCGATCTCCTCGACGTAGTCGTTCTTGGTCAGCGCAATCATCCGTTCCGCGAAGATATCCTCCAGAAGGGACTCATCATCCAATCGCAGCTTCGACCGTTTGAGCTTGTCCCTCGCACCGGCAGGCAGCTTCCCGGAATAGGTCGCGAACGCCCCCGATACGCGGAGTTCTTCCACGGCCTCCTCGGCCAATTGCTCGAGGTCGGGCCGCTCGCTGAGCGGATTCGTCTCCATCGTGGGATCCCGGCAGCCGCGAAAGTCGAACGCGTCCTATTCTTCTTAGACTACCGTCAGCAGCATTGGTGAGGGAATCGGCCGCGGGATGCAACGCGCAGATACCGGCCCATCCGGTGCACGATTCTGTGGCGGCGGGCCTGCGACGTCGTGCCAGTTCGACACAAACGGCGGCCCTAGAAGCGGGCCGAGGCATGAGCCGCCCCGCGTCGCCACGAGGCGCCTCAGACGCGCCGGACTCCGCGTCCAGCTAGCAGCGTGAGAGACCGCACCTCACGGGTGTCCCACCCCATCGCACTTCGCAGCAGGCCTTCCAACGGCCGGACGACGGAACGTTGAAGCACCTCCGCCCGAGGATCTGGAGGTGAACGCACCACGACCCAGCGCGGACAAAGACGCACCGCGAGCACTCGGTCTTCACCTGGTGCGGGTAGACACCATCCTCAGCACGTTCCTCGAACGCTCCGGCGTGGCCGGGCCGCGCGATGGCAGGTCGTAAGTGGGGCACCAGCAATCAACACCTCCGCGAGGAGGAGGACGGCGAAATAACATTCGCTGTCACGCGAGAAGTGCCAACCCGTGCCAGCACGCGGCGACACAGCGACTGTGCCGCCGCGTAGCCGGGTCTCCTCGGCGCGGCGCCTCAGACGCGCGACGTTCGTCGCCAGCCTAGCACCGCGAGAGCCCGCAACTAACAGGCGGCCAGCCCCACCTAGTCTCGCAGCACGCCTTCCAGGTGCCGAGTGACGGCACGCTCAGACACCGCCGCCCGATGATTGGCAGATTGAAGCACCACTGCCCGCCGCCGACACGTACGCACGGCGTGCAGACCTTCACCTGAGGATACACACCGCCCTGAGCCCGTTCCTCGAACGATCCCGCATGGGCGGGCCGCGCGATGGCAGGCCGTTGTCCGGGTAACAACATCGAACACCTCCACCTCACCACAGGATTGTGGTCAGCACACTACGCTCTGGAACCTGGCGACAATCAGTCCGACTCCACACTGGCGCCTTCGTCACCACCCTGCCCACCAGCTTCGCCCTCCTCCTCCTCCCCGGTCTCGCCTTCCTCTCCTCCGTTCTCCTGAGACGGACGCACACCGTAGGCCTCGACCCGCCCGCAACCGAATCGGCGGACGAAGCGCGACCGATGATTCCGCACCAGCGCGGGCGCTTGAACTGGAACTCGCATCGCAAACCTCCCCTTGCACCGGCCTTCGTCTGAGGACTCGAGACTGTCGCCGCACACCTAGCGTCAGCCGCAACACCGACTGGCAACTACCGTACCGACCATTCGCGAATGTCCCCGATGAGAACAGGAACGACGTCGCTCACATCGACGGTGAACCGATACGCGTGGCGGGCCTCGCCGAGTACGTTCACCGGGTTGAAGAAATAAAGCACGATGTCCCAGCAATCGCTGTCGACCCGGCAAACCGGGCTTCGCTCCACCTCGATCTGGTCGAGTTGAAGTCCCGCCGCGGCGGCCTGACCGAAGACCCGTTCGATTTGGAACGCGTTCGTCGCCGCGAAGTTCAGCGCGCGGTCGCGGGGCTCCAGCCCAAGATTGCGGACCTCGAAGTACACTCGCTGCAGGAAGTTCGTAATGCCCTCTTCTTTCTTCCGGAACGCCTCCCGTTCAGGCTTCGGGGCTTTCTCATCGGGGCGTTTTCCCGCAGCGCGAGTGACGAGCGCTCCTATCGTCCAGTTGAACATCCCGCGCAGCTCGGGCACAACAACGCCCACCTTTTGTCCGGTGAGAAGCGTCTGCGTGCCAATCATGTAGCCCGGAATGGAGACGCGCTCGGAACGCACCTTCGCGTCCACCTGTTCCGACAGAAATTGCCGCAGCACCTCGTAGGTTCGGGCCGCGAAGGCTCCGTCAGGTCGAATAGCATAAATCGGCGTGGCGTCGAGGTTCAGTGTCCACGTGATCGACTCAGCCACATGCGGGTTCTCCTCCAGGTGGGCCAACAGCGCGTCGGTGTCAATCGACGCAGGGATCGGGCCGACTGGTGCCGGCGGCGCTCCCTCCGGAGGAATTATGTTCGCCGCGATGGAATCGAAGCGCGCCTGAGTTCCAAAGTCATAGGAGAGAGTTCCCAGGGCATACACCAGCGGGGGCCGGTCTTTTTCCGACCCTCCGCTGCCGCTGTTTCCACCTCCGCCGCCGCACGAACACCCCTCTCCACCACCGCCACCACACTTGCAGGACGGAGCGACCTGCGGTCGACCCGCGGCTTCCTGTCGCGGCCTCCCTCCTGAACTGGGCACGGTACCAGCGGCGCCGTAGTTAACGCTTCGCGTCTGTCCGGCGGGCACACTGTGTCTGTTTTCCAACGCGGGCCCGCTCGTGTTGTCCGGTGCGTTCTCCCCGAGATCACCCGTATCCGTCGAGGTGTCCGGAGACCCATCGAAAGGCGTCTGACCTTGTGAATTGGGAGTTGTCATCAGTGGCTCTCCTCGGCTCAGAAGCGTTAAAGCCCGCTCTACGTCGAGCGTGCCGGCTAGAAAGCGGCGGCACGCCGTGGGATCTCTGGCTGCACACTCTCGCGCGCTCTTCAGGAGGAGGTCGCGGAGACCGATTGGTTTGAACTGGCCTCGACCTTGGCCGAGTTTGTAATGCGCGCTCAGCAGCAGCGCCGCGATGCCAGACACGAGCGGCGTGGCGAACGAGGTGCCTGTCTGAACCTCGAATCCGCCGCCGGTACTGGCGACCCTCAGGTTCTCGCCCGGAACAAGCACGCCCCGGGCGCGATAGAGCTCACCGTAATTGCTGAACTCCGCCGGCTTCCCTGCGCTGTCCAGCGCGCCGACGACCAGCACATCGGGCAACGCGGCAGGCACGTGAAGGCAGTTGCACCCCTCGTTGCCGGCCGCCGACACGATCAGCACGCCGCTCTCGGCGCATCGCCGAACTGCAGCCTCCAGTTGAGGCTCGGCGTGGCCGCGGACCGACGTCTGACCTGAGCTGATGTTGATGATCTGTGCGCCGTGGTCCCTCGCCAGGTCTATCGCTCGAGCGAGATCCGTCTGCGTCGCCGGCAGCACACCACCCGCGACGAGAGGGTGGTCGCGAAAAATCGGGATGATCAGACCGCGACAGCCCGGAGCGATACCCCAGACGGGTCCACAGCCGTGCTGGGCGAACAAGAGACTGGCAATCTGGGTCCCGTGATTGCAACTGCCCTGCGCCTTGCTCCGGCACACAACCGTGGCGCGCCCCTTCAGGTTGAGAATCTGGAGCGACACTCCCGCGAAGCACGGGTGTGATGTGTCGACAGGCCCATCGATCACCGCGATCGTGACCCGCGAATCGCCTTTGGTGATGTTCCACAGCGCTGTGAGGCCCCTTATCGGTGGATAGGATGCGGACGGGAGCTCGGGCGGCATGCCCGTAACCGCCCGGTCCGGTGAAAGCGAACATATCGTTCCTGCGAGCCCGCTGGTGTGCGCGAGCGAACGTGACTGCGTACGGCTCGGCGGGATCATTCAAACCCGATGCGCCTTCCCGTCGGATTCTGTTGTTCGGCCGCTTGAATGTGAATAGACCGGAAGATGCGATTTGGGTCTACGCGCGGATCTAGACCCTAATCGAACCGATGCATCGGTGGTCGAGGTTGAAGAAGATGGACGAGGCCGCCAGCGAACTGCGCCGGCGACCCAGAAGCCCGTTCAGTGTAGGTAGGCCGCTACTAGTGACTGGCCGGCCGATTCGTTGGATGCGCGAGCAGTCGAATCGCTTCGGCCCGACGATGGACGCGCAGCTTGTCGAGGACATTGTGGACGTGATTCTTGACCGTTGCCACTTCGATGCGCAGTCGCATGGCGATCTCCTTGTTCGAGAGACCCTCGCACATGAGCGCCGCGACCTCGCGCTCACGGCGGGTCAGGAGCGCCACCGACCCGTTGCGATGGTTCTCAGCGGCGAGCTCTGCGAGACGCCGTATGAGAGTTCCAGCTGTTCGCGGGGAACAGATCAGCTCGCCATCCGCCGCACCCTGAACCGCCGCGGCGAGCTCCTCAATGGAACTTTGCCGCGTGACGTAGGCTGCCATGCCCATCTCGGCGCACGCGAGCACGCCCGAGTCCGAGTCGCTGATTCCGATGGCGACGAGTGGGATTCGGGGCGATCGTTGCGCGAGCGCGATCGACATTTCATCGAGATCGGGTACGTCTATGTCAGCGAGCGCCACGTCTGCCGCCGCCTCATCGAGCCGCTCCAGCGCGTCGCGTCCCGTCGATTCGGCGGCGACCACGGTGAACTCATCATGTGCATTGAGCAACTGGGCAAGACCCTCGCGATAGAGCCTGGTACCAACTACGACAACGACACGGGTCATACGAACCCCAACAGCAGTGGACGGCGTGCAGCTCGTCAGTTCGATCAGTGGGCAGAGCCATGAAAGCACCCCATCACGCAGCCCGATAATAATAGTTGAGGAGCCGCCAATTCGCTGCCGACCGCTGAAGTGCTAAAACGACTTCAGAACGTGGGAGAAAGCGGCAACACCGGGCGACATGCTCCAGCGATGGGTTGATACAAATGAAACGAGCGCTCGGGACCCAAAGCAGCATGCCGAGTATTTCATATCTGCTGCATTGGGCACGACGTCGAGATTAAGGGATCCGTTTGGGCGATGCCGTCGATGGCGCTCGTTGACACGTGGAACAGCATATTCGCGACATCGGTGCCGTACGTCAGAAATCCTACTTCATCGACCAAGAGGACGCCGAATGCGTATATGTCGGGAGCGCATCGGCGAGCTCGCCTGCGCGAAAGGCGGCCGAGAGATCGTCGATGGGTGGCGCGGCGGTGGTGAAGAAGGCATCGAAGCTGTTCTGAATCGCGCGGTAGGCAATCGCGATCGCTAAGTGCGCGTGACAGGAGAAATGATTCGACTTTGATAAATCCGACGAGGTCAAGTCTAATGACCGAACAACCGCGCTACCGATACAGCCCGGCCGAATCGAGTCGCTTGCTTGTGCTCTGTT
>Ga0114129_10003255_pt1 | contig 22796 bp, 17 predicted proteins | sample RhiMetdeltSRZDD1_FD_80071 | JGI IMG/M metagenome (GOLD analysis project Ga0114129, IMG submission 80071) | Populus rhizosphere microbial communities from Tennessee, USA - Rhizosphere MetaG P. deltoides SRZDD1 (version 2) (version 2) | ecosystem: Host-associated > Plants > Roots > Rhizosphere >... | reverse complement strand
GCATTCGTCGTGCGCGCTGGCCGAGGCTGACCAGTCCGTCGGGCAGGAACAGCACGATCGCCATCACCAGCAGGCCGACGATGATGATGTATGCAGTCGTCTCGCCGTAGCTGACCCGGAGCTGCTCCTGCAACAGGAACATTGCGGTCGCGCCGAGCGCCGGACCCCACGCGTGGCCGAGCCCGCCGACGAGCACCATCACCACGAGCTGGTCAGTGATGATGGTGTTGAGCACGCTGGCCGGGTTGATGAACGTGATCCAGTAGGCGTTGATGCCGCCGAGCACGGCCGGGATCATCGCGCTCAGCACGAAAGCCTCGATCTTGACCAGCGTGGTGTTGATGCCCTGCGCGCGTGCTGCGGATTCATTGTCGCGCACCGCCTTTACCTGGAAGCCGAAACGGGACCGCTCCAGCAGCAGGTAGCACATGGCGTATGCGATCGCCGCGGCGCCGAGCATCGTGTAGAAGAAGAAGTTGTCGTCGAGGCGGATCGGCGTCTTGAGTCCGCCTGAGCCACCGGTGAAGTCGACAACTGTGGTGAATTCGCGTACTGCCTCGGCCAGCGCCCAGGTCGCGATGGCGAAGTACGCGCCCTTCAGCCGCAGCGCCGGCCAGCCGACGAGCGCCGCGACCGCACCGGCAATCACGGCCGCGACAGGAAGGGTGGCCCAGAAGTTCCAGCCGCGGTTGGGCTGCATGAGGATCGCGGTGGTGTATGCGCCGATGCCGAAGAAGGCCACATGGCCGAAGCTGATGTAGCCGGCGTAGCCGCAGATCACGTTCCAGGACAGCGCAATTCCGGCCCACAGCGCGATGCCGGTGGCCACCCGAATGTAGTACGGCGTCGTCATCATCGGCAACAGACAGAGGGCGGCGACGACGAGGGCAAGGACGCCGAGGTTGAGATACGGGTTGCCCCCGGAGGCGGGTCTGCTCATGCGACGACCTCGCTGGCTCGGCCGTCGCATTCCGTGCCGATGATTCGCTCGCAAGCTTCGCTCATGCGAGCCCCCGCCGCGAGATGCCTTGCGGGAACAGGAGAAGCGCGACGAACAGCACCCCGAAGACCACCAGCAGTGTGTAGTCGGCGCCCACATACGTCGTAACCAACGACTGCAACACGCCGAGGAACAGACCGGCGGCCATGACTCCGACCACCGAGCCGAGCCCGGCCAGCACGACGACGAAGAATGCGAACAGCGTGTAGCGCAGGCCGACCTCGGGGGTCATGGCGTAGATGGCGCCGAGCATCGCGCCTGCAATCGCGGTGATGCCGGTGTAGATGGCGTACACCAGGCTGCTGATGCGTTTCACGTCGATGCCCATCAGGCCGGCGTTCTCTTTGCTCTGCGCTGTGGCGCGGATCGCGAGGCCGGTGCGGGTGTAGAAGAGGAACGCCAGGAACAGGCCGGTGACGACGACGGCGAAGCCGAAGCCCGCCACGCGGATGGCGGGTGCGGTGATGCCGAACAGCTCGATGTTGCCGGAGAAGAAGTCGGTGTGCACGGTGCGGGGGTTGTAGCCGAACGCGGTGAGCAGGCCGCCGCGGATCAGCGTTGCGAGCCCGAAGGTGAATGCCAGCCCCATCAGCGCAGGCAGCGCGTACTTGCTCGTTCGGACGCGATAGATCAGCGGAGCGATGAGCCAGCCGACGACGCCGAAGACGACGAATACGACCGGGAGCAGCAGAAACGCGTCGACTTTCAGCGCGTCGCTGGCCACGATCGCGGCGAACGCGCCGAGGACCACCCACATGCCGACGGCGAGGTCGACGACGTCGAGAACGCCGAACGACAACGAGAAGCCCATGCTGATGGCCACGTACAGGCCACCGATAAGAATGCCCCCGACAAGCGCCTGCGCTAGTTCGGTCACGGCGTCCTCTCGACAGAGCGGTTAGGACTACTCGGAGCGTATCGGGGGCGTAGGTTTGTTAACAATAAATCAATCGTTTTGGGCCGGACTTCTCTCGACCTAATGGAGCCGGCTCGTCGCGGGCACGGTCAACATCGACTGTCTCGGAATGTCAGCAAAGGATTCTCGACACCATGTGGAAACCCGGATGCTCTGCGAGACAGGGCAACTGAAGGACTGCTGATCGAAGTCGAGGGGATCCAGTCCCGATCAGTGGGCAATTGCCTCCCGTGTTCGAGCCATCCCACGCTCCACGGCCGCCACGATGCTCGAGCGCAACTCAGCCGCCGGAATGATCGAGTGCACCGAACCCACCTGGCGCGCGCGCTCCACGTTGTGCACGGCTTCAAACTCCGCTGCCACCTCGCCGAGCTTGTCCGAACGTACGGCAGCCCGGGTGGCTGCCAGCTTGACCCGCAATCTGGCACTGGCTGAGTCGTCCGTGGAAGCGGCAAGCTGCGCTTCAAGCTCGCGCACGGCCGGGTCTGCGGCGGTACGTGCGTTCACGTCTCGCGTGAACACAACGGCTGCGGCGGGTGCGCCGCCGATTACCGAGGAGAACGATCCCTCGACGGCGAGCACTTCCATGTTCTCGTTCAGCGCGTTGGAGAAGACCACAAAAGCTCCGCCGTGATATCGCGAGATCACGGCGAACACAATGGGCCCGTCGAAATTGACTATGGCCCGGCCGATTTCAGCTCCGTTCTCGAGCTGGATATTCCGGAGTGACTCGGGTGAACCGTCGAAACCCGAAAGGTTTGCCAGCACCACAAGGGGTCGGTTTCCGCTTGCGGCGTTGATCGCGCGAGCGGTCTTCTTGGAAGACTGCGGGAAGAGGGTTCCCGACGTCCACTGGTCCGGCCCGTCGGCGGGGCACCAGCCCTTACGCGGTATGACCCGCGATTCGATGCCGATGACGGACACGGGGATTCCGCCGATGTGAGCGTCGAACACCACGGAGGTGTCGGCATCGGCCATGTCGGCCCACCGCTCGAGCACCGGGTGGTCCTGGTCCACTACCGAACGCATCACTGTCCGAACGTCGAACGGCTTCTTGCGGTCCTTGTTGGTGGCGTCGGAGAAGATGTCGCCGACGGTCGTGAACTCGCTCGAGGGGTGTTGGTGCGGGTAGCCGCGCACGTCGCGGTCCACCGGGTCGGAAGTCTCCGCCCGGCGCGGGAAACGCTCTCCCGCAGCGACATATGCATGGTCGTAGTGGGTGAACAAAATGTCGCACGCCGCCGCAAGGTTGGGCGCCCAGTATTGAGCCTGGCCGTTGGGTCCCATTACTCGGTCATAACCGCCGATGCCGAAATTGTCCTCAGCCGAAACACCGCCGGAGTAATCGAGGGATTGCTTGCCCGTGAGGACCATCGCGCTCTCCGGCGTCATGACCAGAATGCCCTTGGTGTGCATCAGCATCGTCGCTTCGGCATTCCAGTACGGCTGCGCGCCCACGTTGATCCCAGCGACGATGACGTTGATCTCACCACCATTCTGGGTGAACGTGATGATCCGGCGCAGCGCACGCGACACCCAGTCCATGTTCTCGGTGCCGCTCGCCATCGAAATGGTGGCACCGGAGGACAAGGCAAACCACTCGACAGGCACAGACAGCTTCTCGGCGAGATCGAGCGCTGCGACCACCCGCGCGCATTCCGCTTCGGCCACCGTCCCAAGCGCCTTCGTCGGATCACCGAACATGGCCACGCGCGTCATGCCTTCGGGGTAAAGAGGCGTGCGCCGCGTCACCAAGCCGACGATGAGCCCGGCGGTGTTGCGTCCATACGGCCGGTCCACGGGCACGAATTCGCCCGACTCGTCGAAGTCGTATTCGACGAACTTGCCCTCGCTGCCGGTGAGAGTCGGGATCAGCTCGTACGGGTACACCAGGCCGCGGGCTTGTGAACGCTGCACCTTCTGTGCGTACTCGTCGAGGGAACGCAATGGCTCGGTCGGGGGTTCCGTGACGTTGGCGGCGACACCGGCACCCGGTGTGTACGAGAAGCGGATCGCCACTCGCCGTGGTTGCCGAGTCGCCTCGTCGGTGACGCTTGCCAGGATGGTGATTTCCTCCAGCCCGGCGTTGATCGCCAGTGGCGCCATGCGTCGCACCATCTCAGGGGCACGGGCTGCGGTGATGTCGAGCACAGGCCACACGTAAAGCGCGACGCGGTTGTTGTCCAGCCGTTTCTTGCCCCGCTGTGTCTGCACCCGCCTGATGCCGTCGAGACACGCGGCAAGGGTGCGCTCCATGGCCGGGATTCCGATCATCTCGCCGGCCTCGTTCCGGTGAGGCGTCACATCGCGCACTTCGGCCAGCGCGATGAGCCGCTCGTCGGACGGATTCTCCTTGGCCACCACGTGGAAGAGGTACGTGCCTTCCGCAGCGGGCAGGCGAGTGCCGTCGAAGTTCTTCAGCCGCCACAAGTCGAGGCGTTGCCCGGTGAGCGGGTGCATGTCTCGGATTGTCAGGTCCTCCGCCATGCCGCCGTCTTGTGACGCGCGGAAGGTCAGCTGATGCAATTCGCGGGCCACCACCGTCACGGTCACGCGGCGCCAATCGGTCGCGCCGGGGTGCGCGGCGATGACGTCACGCAACTCAGCGGATAGTTCGTCGCCGTCGGTAGGAGCACCCGGCCATGACAGATAGATGTCGACGACGAGGTTGTCCGCCTTGGGTCCGCCGATGGCGTCGACGGCGTGCAGCGTTGCCGACAACCGCTCGCGATCTGTCACGGTCGATACCAGATGCAGCCGGTCTCCGGCCAATTCATAACTGCCGGTGACGAACTGGCCACCCGCCTGCTCGAAGATCTTGACGTCTTCGAGCGCGCGGATCTCGTAGTACTGACGCGTGACAACCTCGAGCAGCGGTCCCGGATTGGAAATGCGTTGCGCCAGAAGGTCGATCAAAAGCTCCGGCGTTGCGACAAGCGCGTCGATGCGCGCCGCATAGTCCGGCGCGCCGGGATTGTCGGCGAGGTATTGCAAGCTCTCCCGCACGGTCTCGTAGACCTGTTCGCGTGCCTTGCGGATCTGCGGCTCATCGAACAAGCGGAACCGCAGGTTACGGGCGATGTCGCCGATAACCGGGTAGCGCACCTGCGTGGCAACGATCAGCCGGTCCAGTACCTCGCCCAGTCCACCGGTAGAAGCGGACGGGACTTCGTCGGCGGTGAGCCAGCGCCCGAGCAGCGCGGTGATCACAGGGACTTGGTTCTCCATGCGCTGCAATGCGAGGAACAGCCGGTAGACCGCGTCTTCCAGCTCGGGACCGGGCTCAAGGGCAGAGACTTCGTAGTCGCGCAGCGCGCGGGTGAGCTTGGAACGAAACGTCGTTGGCAGGCCCTCCACGTCGGCGTCGAGGGAGTGCAGGAAGGAGTGGAAATGTTCCCGTGGGCTGTGCACGCCCTCGTCGGTGTCCTCTTCTTCAGGAGCGGGACGGTTGCGGGAGAGCTCGCAGATGTCGGCAAAGGTGTCCAGCAGTCCGAGTTCGGCCTGGACCAGTTCTGGGTCGTCGAAGGGCAGGCTGCCACGCAGGGCGGCGTACTCCGCGAGCAGTATGCGTGCGCGGTCGGCGCTCATGTCGTAACCGAGGATCGATGCGCGGAGTTCGGCCAGCCGCGCGAGCGCTTCGGCGCGCGGGTTCGTGTCCTCGGTTCTCGGCTGGGCTCGAAACTGAACCCGCGGCGTTGCTTCGGCCGCCGCAACTTCGCCGGCCTGATCGAAGCGCAGCAGTGCCGCACCCGCATCGACCTGGCTGTTGACCGCGGCGAAGATTTCCCGAACGCGGCCTGCGGCTGGCGCCCGCAGAGCGGTTTCCATCTTCATGCTTTCCAGAACCACAAGGGTGCCACCGGCCTCTACCTGGTCGCCCACGGCAACAGGCATGGCAACAACTACGGCCGGAGCCGCGGCACGGACAAGGCCGGCCTCGTCCTGGCTGATGCGGTGACTTATGCCGTCCACTTCAACGAGGAACCCTGTGGGACCAGCGACCGTGACGATATGGAAGCGCTGGTCGCCAAGGGCGAGTCGACTCTCGTATTCACCGAGCCGTTCGACGTCGACGACCAGTTCGCCGTTGTCTCCAACGACTCGGTAGCCGCGCGGACCGATCTGTCCGACGATGAGGCTGTAGGCCTGGCCCTGGTAGTTGAGTTCCACCTTCCGGCCGATGGCGTGGGTGGCACGCGGTCGGCCACCGCGCGCCGATGCCAAGAAGGCGGAACGTTCGCGGCTTTCTTCGGCTTCGTACGCGTCGACCGCGGCGGCGATGAGCGCGATGTCGGCCATTGGAGTAGGCCCGGTCGCCGTTCCAGCGCCGGTGCGGTCGAGCCATCCGGTGTCGGCCGTGGCTGACACCACCTCGTCACGGTCGAGGAGGTCTAGAAGGAATGACTTGTTGGTGGTGCCTCCGTCGATGACGACGGTGGTCTCTCGCAGGGCGGTACGCAGCCGTGCCAGTGCTTCGTTGCGGTCGCGGCCCCACGCGATGACCTTGGCGACCATGGAGTCGTAGTCGGGCGGGATGACGTCGCCTTGCGCAATGCCGGTATCGACCCGGATGCCCGGGCCGAGAGGGAACCTCAGCAGGCGTACGGTGCCCGGCGCAGGCGCGAACCCGTTGTCGGCGTCCTCCGCGTTGAGCCGCGCCTCGACGGCATGCCCGAACTCCGGGGGACATTCGCCAGCGAGCGCACCGCCGCCGGCGACGAAAATCTGGAGCTTTACCAAGTCGAGTCCGGTCGTGGCCTCGGTGATCGGATGCTCGACCTGTAGCCGGGTGTTGACCTCGAGGAATGTGAAGGCCTTCTGATCCGGCTGGTACAGGTACTCGACCGTGCCGGCGCCGCGGTATCCCGCTGCGCGGACAAGGTCGGCCGATACGCTACGCAGGTGGTCGGCCTGCTCCTTGGTGAGTAGCGGTGAGCTGGATTCCTCGATCACCTTCTGGTTGCGGCGCTGGATCGAGCAGTCTCGCACTCCCGGCGCCCAGACATTGCCGTAGTTGTCGGCGATCACCTGGACCTCGACATGGCGGGCGTCGGTGACCAGGCGTTCGAGGAAGACGACCGGGTCGCCGAACGAGCGCTCGGCTTCACCCTGCGTGCGCTCGATTGCGAGTTCCAGCTCGTCGGGGGAATAGACCTTGCGGATGCCGCGGCCGCCGCCACCACTGCGGGCCTTGACGATCAGTGGGTAGCCGATGGACTCGGCGTGGCGGCGCGCGTCCCCGAGGGTCTCGACGGGGCCTCCACTCCACGGTGCGAGGGGAACGCCAACCTTCTCGGCGAGGACCTTGGCCTCCACCTTGTCGCCCAGTGTGCGCATGGCACTCGGTGGCGGACCGATGAACGTAAGGTTCAGGCGAGCGCAGAGTTCCGCGAAGGCGATGTCTTCTGCAACGAAACCCCAACCCACCCAGACCGCGTCGGCCTTGGCCTCCAGCAGGGCTCGTTCCAGCTCGGCGTGGTCGAGGTAGACGATGCCTGATGTCTTGCGGAGCGTCACGGCTTCGTCGGCCTGACGAACGAACATGGCCCGGCGCTCCGCGTCGGTGTGAAGGGCGATAGTCGTTATGCCGCAACCGTGCTCGGCATTCAGTTCGCGCACCGCCCGAATCAGGCGCACCGCGGCCTCACCTCGATTGACCACTGCGATTCGTCTGGGAAACCTGATGCTCAACTGGTCAATCACGGGCTCAGTCTATGTGTCCTACCGGCGCCAAAATTTCAAATCGGCGCCTCTATTCGGACGGGAATAGACGCCCGAGCAGTCAGCTGCTTTGGCAGATCTAGCGCCTGCTTGGTATAGTTAGCAGCGTTGGTTTGCCCACAAGTTTTAGGAGAAAAATGACTGACACCTCAAAGCCCACCGTCGACGTTCTCGACGCTACCCAGAAGTTCGGTGAGCAGCTGGTTTCGACGGTCAAGCAGACTCAGAGCCTGGCTTTGGACGCCGCTCGTGCCTTCGCGGGCGCGTTGCCGTCGTTGCCTTCGGGCCTTCCCGAGACCCGCGGTTTCGCTGCGTTGCCCGACGTGCAGGCGGTCACGGCCTACAGCTTCGATCTCGCCGCCGAATTGCTTGCAGCGCAGAAGGATTTCGCTGTGACGCTGGCGAGCACGTTCACTCCGGAAAAGACTGCTGAGTAATAATCAGCTTTAGATATCGCGTACAGCGAGGAAGAACGGCGATGGCGGAAGAGTCAGCGAACAGTAGCAATCTTCTGGGTTCGTTCATCCGCGCGCAGCGACAGATGGCAAATCTGTCGCTGCGCGAGCTGTCCGCAATGACTGCGGTGTCCAACCCGTATCTCAGCCAGATCGAGCGCGGGTTGTCCGAGCCCTCGGCCCGCGTGCTCAAGTCGATCGCCGAGGCACTCAACATCTCGGCCGAAGCACTGTTCGCACAGGCCGGCTTGATGACGGAGTCGAACCACTCCGACGATAACGCCACGGAGACCGCACTGCGCATGGACGCCCGACTCACCGAGCAGCAGAAGCGTGCGATGCTCAGTGTGTACCGCAGCTATCTCGCAGCGAATGGCTATGGGACAGCGGACGATTCGGCGGATATCTGACTTTCGTCGGGCTAGAGGCGACTGCGACTAACGAGGCTGCTGAGCTCCGCTGACATCCGGTCTGGAAGTTGCAGCGGCACGAAATGCGTGGCAGGCAGTTCGACGTATCGACTCCCTGGTGTGCGTGCGCTGGCCGCCCGAATTCGTTCGGCCGATGTGATCGAATCCCAGGTCCCGGCGATATAGGTGACTGGCATGTCGATCTCGCTCAGGTCTATCTCGGGGTGGTCGCCGACTGCCCGGGCGAGGCGTGAATACCAGGGCCAATCATGATCAGCGAATCGTCGCAGCACTCGGAGCAGGGTTTGTCCGTGAATCACGTCGAGCCCGAACGTACTTAGTCCCCTTGGGTCAAACCCATGCTCGGGCGAACCTGGCAATCCGTCGCCCAGTCGATTGAGAACTGGCCCGAGGTACCGCATCAGATGTGACCCCACCCGTCCGGCCCGCGGGCGCAGGAATCGTGGAAGGGGGTGAAGCAACGCTTCGAACGTTGCTCCCGGGACGCCGCCGACGGCGAGCACGCCGGCGATCCGTCGTTGATCGCGCAGTGCGGCCTCAAAAGCGATGTTGACGCCGGCCGACCAGCCGATGACCACCGCTCGATCGATGCCGTAGGAATCCATCACCGCGAAAAGATCGTCGGTGTGGTCGGAGATGGTGATCCGCGACTCGTCGGCAGGGCGATCAGACCCACCGAGACCACGCTGGTCCCACGTCACGACCCGATAGGTGTCGGTCTGCTCGTTGATCGTCGGCCAGGCGTCGTGCGGCGTGCCAAGCCCGTTGGAGATCAGCACGGGAACGCCGCGGCCCTCGTTGCTCCACGCCCGCAACCGGGTCCCATCGGCGGATGTAACCGATCGGTACCCCAACGCATGCCCTGCCTGCCGATGCCTTATCGATCTTCGTCGATGTTAATCGGCTGGGAACAGGAGCAGACGGAGTTGGGTAATCTGCTCGACATGCTCGTCAGGCCCTTTCCAATGAGCCTCTAGTCGGCTGGCGCGAGCTCCCCGAACCAGAAATGGCCTCTACCAAGCGGATCCAGCTCACATCCGGCGCCCTGCACGTGGAATCGATTGGCGATCCGCTCGGGCGTCTGGTCCTATGCGTGCATGGCCTATCGGCCAATTGCCGGTCGTTCGATCGATTTGTGCCGGTGTTGGCCAACGCAGGTCACCACGTCGTCACCATGGATTTGCGTGGTCGCGGCCGCAGCGACATAACCCCACCCGGTTCCTACGGTTGGGAGAGCCACGCCCGCGATCTCCTGGAGATTGCGGAACTGTACGGGGTCGATTCGTTCGACGTGATCGGGCACTCGATGGGTGGCTTCATCGGAATGTCGCTGGCGGCACAGTATCCGCGGCGGTGCAGCCGTCTGGTCCTCATCGACGCCGTGGGCGCGCCCGAGTCCAGCGCTTTGCTGTCCATCGCGAAATCGGTGAGCAGACTGGGCCGGACATATCCGTCAGCATCGGATGCGCTGTCCCACATGCAGGCCGCCGGCACCATTGCTCCATGGGATGGATTCTGGGACAGCTACTTCGGGTGGGAGCTGGAATCGTTCGACGACACCGTCCGGATTCGCACCGACTTGTCTGCTGTGCGTGAGGACAGCGCTTATGGATCAATGCAGAACGTCTATGGGCTATGGCCGCGGTTGCGGTGCCCCGTCCTGTTGGTCCGGGCCAGCAGGCCCATGGCCCCAGGCGGAGGCCTGGTGGTCTCGCGGACTGACGCCGAACGATTTGCCGCTGAGGCTCGCGACGCAACGGTGGTCAATGTCGACGCCGATCACTATTCCATCTTGATCAGCGCACCGGCGATCAGCGCCGTTGAGCGATTCGTCGGCGCAGGGCGCACCGCCTGAGCCCGTCAGCCAACGACACAGGCCAGGACGGGACGGACGCCAGTCCAACGGCATTCCACGTTTTCATGTGGGTGAGGCCTACGCCAACGCATACTTGTCGAGTCAGTAGGGAATTCCTTCTCCGATCAACCGAAGGAGGCCCATGACGTCGTCAGAGGCGCCCGCCCGCTCGAATTCGCGGCCGGTTCAAGATCTGATTGGGATCGCTGAGAATGTCACATTCTCGGCGGATCCAGCCGCGCTATTCCGCGAGCTGCTTGCTGCCGCCGGGATGACGCTGAGAAATCCGGCAGGGATCTTCGCTGCCAACACGCGCCTGCTCTGGGGTTATGCGGGCGCGCTGCGAGCCGCGGGTGAACGGGCGATGGGCCGTGACACTCCCGGTCCCATCGAGAGTTCCCGTGGTGACAAACGATTCGCCGATCCCGCCTATCAGGAGAATCCGGCGTATTTCCTGCTGGCTCAGCAGTATTTGCTGTTCAGCCGGTTTGTCGACGAACTCCTCGACACCGCAGGCATGAGTGGAACGCGGGAAGCAAAAGCGCGTCTGGCCGCTAGGGTTCTTGTCGACGCGCTCGCCCCGACGAACACCCTGCCCGGCAACCCCGCGGCGATACACAAGGCGTTCGACACGGGCGGCAAGAGCATCGTCAATGGTCTCAAGAACTGGGTGCACGATGTCCGCCACAATGGCGGATGGCCGTCGCAAGTCGACAGCTCCGGATTCGAGGTAGGCGTCAACATGGCTGCGACGCCGGGAAGCGTCGTCTACCGCAGCGACCTCATCGAGTTAATCCAATACTCGCCGGAGACTCCGGAGACGTATGCGGTTCCATTGCTCTTCTGCCCGCCGTGGATCAACAAGTTCTACATCATGGATCTGGCACCGGGCAAAAGCCTCATCGAGTGGGCCGTCCAGCACGGGCATACGTGTTTTGCGATCAGTTACCGCAATCCGGATAAGTCGATGAGCGATCTCGGATTCCGCGACTACTTGGTCCAAGGACCGCTGGACGCCGTGCGAGTCGTGCGTGAGATCACCGGTGCTCCCGCGATCAACACGGTTTCGGTGTGCCTTGGTGGAACGCTCACTGCAATCGGGCTCGCGCACAACGCCGCGCGGGGTGACGAGTCCATCAAGTCCGCGACGTTCCTCAACACCCACACCGATTTCACCGAACCCGGTTTGCTGGGCACGTTCACCGATGAGAGAACGATCGCGGGCCTTGAGAAGCAGATGCAGAAGAAGGGCTTCCTGGACGCAGCGGATATGGCACGGACGTTCAGTGCATTGAGGTCGAACGACCTGATCTTCCAGTACGTGGGGAACAACTGGCTGCAAGGAAACAAACCTCCGGCGTTCGACCTGCTCGCCTGGAACGAAGACTCGACCCGGATGCCGGCCCGGATGCATTCGGAGTACTTGCGCTCATGCTATCTGCGCAACGAATTCGCCCAAGGTGAGTTCGAAATCGACGGCAATCGTCTGGACCCCAGCCTTGTCGACGTCGACAGTTACGTGTTGGCAGCCGTAGACGACCATATTGTGCCGTGGACATCGGGTTACAAGACCACCCAGCTTTTCGGTGGCAAACGCCGGTTTGTCCTGAGTTCGTCCGGCCACATAGCCGGTATCGTCAATCCTCCCAAACCCAAGGCCAAGCACTGGGTCAACGACAGTCTTCCCGCCGACCCGCATGAATGGAAAGCGAATGCAGACTTGGTCAACGCGACCTGGTGGCAGGACTGGGCGGCGTGGATCGCCGGACGGGGCGGGGAAATGATTCCCGCGCCCGATCACGAGGGCAGCGACGAGTATCCGCCGATCGAGAAAGCCCCCGGTAGTTACGTCCGGGCCACTTGATGAGCCACTCTCCGGGGATTGTTGACTCGGACGCGATGGAACTCTCGATAGGCGGTCTACGCGTTGCGGCGCGGGCCACCGGATCCGGTGATCCGGTGTTGTTGCTCAACGGCATGTCGCGCCCGATGGAGAGCTGGGCATATTTCGCCGATGCGCTTCAAGACAGAACTGTCATCGCATTTGACGCGCCCGGGGTGGGCGCGACCGAAACTCCGGTGGTTCCGTACTCGATGCCCATGTTGGCGGATATCGCTGCACGGGTCCTCGACGCAGTCGGCGTCGCGAAAGCGGATGTCGTCGGATACTCCCACGGCGGCGCGGTCGCCCAGCAGTTCGCGGTTGGCCATTCCACCCGCGTGAACCGACTCGTGCTGCTTGCGACGGCTTGTGGAGTCGGCGCCGTTCCAGGCCATCCCCGCGATGTCACCCAACTGTTGCTGACGCCAAATCGCGAAACGCGGTGGCCGCGCCCGCATCCGGTGGGCTTGCTGTGGCAGATCGCCGCCATCTCGACCTGGTCCAGCATCCCGGTTCTCGGCTGCATCGATGCACCCACCCTGGTGGTGTGCGGCGACTACGACAGGGCCGTCCCGCCCGCGAACAGCAGGCTACTTGCGGCGCGCATCCCCAATGCCCGCCTTGTCACGGTCCAGGCCGGGCACGATCTACAGAAGCCCGCACCGGCGGCCATTGTGGGCCGCCTGGTGAAGCGCTTTCTCGATTCGAAAACTTCGACGCCGCAACCAGAATGAGGGTGGTTACCCAAAGGCAACGGCCGCAGTATCGGCCCCCGGCACGTCGATCGACTCGGTAACCGCGGCCGACTCGCCGGTCGGTGCCGCCTGGTCGTCGGGCGCGATGACGGCGGGATCGACCCGGAGAACCGCGTATCCCGCAACGGCGCCGGCACCGAAGCCAGGGGCGAAAACCCGGATTGGCTTGGTGATCACCTTGTCGCGGACTGCGTCGTGGATTGCCAGCGGAATGCTCGCCGAGGAGGCGTTCCCCACCCGTTCGATATTGAAATACAGCTGATCCGGGGAGAGGCCGGCGCCCTTCGCCAGGTCGGTAACCATAGTCTTATTCGCCTGGTGCGGGATGATCAGTTCGATGCTGTCCAGAAGCGAATCCGCGACTCCATCCGGGTCCGGCAAGGCCCGGATGTCGTCGAGCATCTGCACTAGGTAGCGCCCGGCGAGCGCCTTCACCTCGGGGCCGAAGACGGTGATGTGGTTGGCGAACGCGGGGTTAGGCCACAAGATCGAGTTGACCTGGCTTGTCGGACCGCTGGCATAAGTCTGCATGTACTCGATATCCGGCGGCGACCCCTCGGGGGCGGGGCCGACGACAATGGCGGCCGCGCCGTCGCCGAAGATCATCCGGGAGGGCCGGACGTTCCCGATCTTGTTAGAGAACTTTTCCGCGCACACCACGAGCACCGGCCGCCGAACCAGCTGGAGAATTCTCGTCGCCTCGGCCAGCCCGTAGCTGAGGCCCGCGCACGCGGCGACGAGGTCGAACGAGCAGTGCGTCTGCTGGATGCCCAACTGGCCGGAGAGCCAGGAAGCGACTGACGGTATCAGCCGATCGCTGGTGCAGGTGCAAACCAAAACCGCTCCGATCTGGTCTGGACCCACTTGAGCGTGAGCCAGCGCCGACCGCGCGGCCCGCAACGACAGGTCCTCGAGGCTGTCGAAGGTGTAACGACGCTGCTCGATGCCGGTCTTGGCACTGATCTCGTCCGCCGACATGGGGGACCAGTTGTAGGCGCTGTTACGGATGAGGTCCTCATTGGTGCAGACGATTTCGCCGTGCACTGCGGCGATGGCCTCGATGCGCGGTGCCACTGCCAAATCCTTGCGCACGTCGATTGCGGGATACGGGCGAATGGGTGCGGAAACCTCGCGGGCGGCCGGAGCAGCATGCTTCGGGGCGTGCCCCGACGCGACCCGGGACAAAAACAGGTGGACGTCAAGATCACGCGGATGAAACACCACCACGTAGTCGTCGTCTCGCAATTTTGAAACCGCGGTCAGGGCGGCTTCGCTACGAGACCACGGATACTGATTGTGCAAGACCATCGACCAGCGGCGTAGCGCCTCCAGCTCGGCCACATCCTCGTTGCAGTCGATGATCTCGGCGTAGCTGTACCGGCGGAAGTCAGGGTCATACCGATTCAGCCGCAGCGTTTGATTACCGGGGTCAGACAGCAATTCGGCAACAGTGGGTACGACGGCCGACAGCTTGGTCGCATGGTTCCTGCGATGGCCGAACACGTCGAAGAGAATTTCAAAGATGCTGTCCTCGACCTCGGCGTCCCACTGCGCCGGAAGACCCGGATAGGCGGACTGGACCGCGGTTACCTTTGTTTCGCGATCTTCCCACGGCGTCTGGATGGGTATGAAGATGTCATCGCGGCTACGCGGCACGTCGGCCCAGCGGGTTGGCCGGACGTCGTACATCGTTATTTTGAAGCGATTGGCCCAGAACAGGTTGAGCGCCATGTCTCGCATCAGCTCGAACTTAGTTTGGTAGGCGCCCGTCTTGATCCGATCGAGGATGTCGGTCCCAGTTGGCGCTTTGGAATCGAAGTCCCGCCGAATGACAGCATCGAGCTGCTCAATGCTTTCGAAGGTGGAGAAGTCGAGATCGGGAAAGCAATTGGCCGGAAAGACGATCTTGCCGTGCTTGTTCAGTTCAAAAGACTGCATTACCCATCACCTTTTCGATGAGTCGTTTGCGAGTTGGAATTAACGCTGGGTGTGGGGGCGAACCGAAACATCACATGTCCAGGCCGCCGTTGACTCCCCAAACCTGTCCGGTGATGTACCCCGAGGCGTCCGCAGCCAGGAAGTGCACCACTCGTGCGATCTCCCACGGTTGGGCCAGCCTGCCCATGGGGATGCTGCCTTTGATGCGGTCTAGGACCTTCTCGGGGATCGACTCGATCATCTCGGTCGCCACGTAACCGGGTGTGATCGCGTTGACCGTGACGCCGATACCGTTTTCGGTCAACTTGCCCGCGCGTCCCTTCTGAAAACAAGCCTCGCGCGCGAGTGTCTTCGTCAGACCGAACAGGCCGGCTTTGGAAGCCGCATAATTCGCCTGGCCGATGGCGCCCACCTCACCGATCACCGAGGAGACCATCACGATCCGGCCGCTGCCGCGCTCGAGCATATGCGCCAACGCTGCCTGGGCAAGGAAGAACGCCCCGGACAGGTTGACCGCGATGACCTTGTTCCATTCGTCTTCGGTCATCTTGGCCACTGTTTTGTCGATCGTGATGCCGGCGTTGTTGATCAGGATGTCCAGGCGGCCGTGGAGGTCGATGACCTCCTGGATGGTTCGCTTACAGTCAGTCCCGCACCCGACATCGCCCTGATGGACGCTGACCTCGGCGCCGTCACTGGCGGCCGTCAATTCGGCGAGGAATTTTTGTGCCTGTTCGGTGTTCCTGCCGTACCCTGCGGCCACCGTTGCGCCCTGACTGGCCAGGCTCTTGCTGATCGCTGCACCGATACCCCGGGTACCCCCTGTCACGAACGCGACGCGCCCGTGCATCTTCGACTGGCCCATAGCTTGGGACTCGTCGATTTGTTCGATCGTTGCCGTCATGATGATCCCCTCTCGGTCCTGGCTCGCTAAGCGCGATTATGGTCGGCAGAAAACTGCGCCGACGTAAATCGACTGAATCTGGTAATACCCACCCGGGTCGTGGAACCCACCCGGCAGACTGGCCTCAGAATTCCGAGTTAGCCATAATGACGGGTCGCGTCAAGATCACTCGACGCTGCGCCAAACACGCGACGCACCAACGGTATTCGCGGCGCGTCCTGATGACCGATTCCGGGACTGTCGATGAAAGGTGTTGCTCAGCAAAGGAGTCACGCACGTCTGCACGACAGCGCCCGAACAAACCCGAGAGGCCTGTGTGGCACTAAGCCCGTGATCCGAGGATCTCCGTCATCTTGTTGCCGCTCTATGGGGTGAGGATGGCGCGGCCGCGTACGTTCCCGGCGTCGAGGTCGTCGATCGCTGATTGGAAGTCGTCGAGTCGGTATTTCGCGGTGTGCAGCGTGACGGCGCCGCGGGCGGCCAGCGCCATCAGGTCGCAAAGGTCGTTGTACGAGCCGACAAGATTGCCGATGAAGTTGATCTCGGTGGAGATGATGTCGATCGTGGGGACGTTGATGTTTTCGCCATAGCCCACGACGTGATAGTCGCCGGCCCTGTGAAGCATCCGCACCCCTTCGCCGGTGGAGCCGCCCTCGCCGACGAAGTCGATGACAGCCTCCGCACCGTTGCCACCGGTGAGCTCAAGAACGTGTTCAACTTGGGTGCCGTCGGCAACGACTCCGTGGTGGGCACCAATGGACACCGCGAGCTTGACGGCCTCCGGGTTGCGGTCGACGACGATGAGCTCGGCGGGACTCAGTGCCTTCAGCACCTGAATGCCTATGTGGCCAAGTCCACCGGCACCGATGATGACGCAGCGGTCACGGGGCGTGAGACGCCGCGCGGCCTTGGCTGCCGCGTGGTAGGCGGTGAGGCCGGCATCGGCAAGCGCGGCGACATCCGCTGGTTCCAGGGCTTCATCGATTTTCACGACGCTGCGGGCCGATGTCTTCAGGTAGTCGGCGTACCCGCCGTTGGTGTCGATGCCAGGAAACGAACTGGCCTCACAATGCACGTCGTCGCCGGAGCGGCAGGCCCGGCACAGCCCGCAGGTGATCAACGGGTGGACGATGACCTTGTCCCCCTCGCGGACGTTGGTCACCGCGGACCCGATTGCATGAACCCAGCCGGCATTCTCGTGCCCGATTGTGTACGGCAACTGCACCTGAGACTTCTCGGCCCACTGGCCCTCGAGGATGTGAAGATCGGTTCGGCATACACCCGCACCGCCGATCTTTACCACCACATCGAACGGCCCAGTCGGTGTCGGGATCGGTACCTCGGCCAGCTGCATGTTCTGGTGGTAGCCGGTTACTTGTACGGCTCGCATGGTGCTCATCGGTAGTGTTCCTTTCGGATCCTGGTTCAATGCGTCACGGTGAGTGCGGACAGAGGTACGAAAGCCGGCGTCTGGGCATGGTCGGCCTCGGGATAGCGGGTGCGCAGCAGTCCGCGGCAGAAGTGGGCGTTGCCGTCAATGGAGATCCGCGTGGATCGGGCGCGGCGCAGCGCAAGGGAAACATCGTCGGAGGCGTAGCCGTGGCCCTCGTGGTCCACCATCACGAGTTCGGTTGGCGCAACGGATAATCCGAGCGCGGCCCGGCGACGCAGCAACGCCGCCGTGGTCTGGTTGTCCGGCAGCTCGCGCAGCTGCACCCGCCCCAGCGATGCCACATCGCGTTGGGGGTCGACCCGGAGCAACTCCGTTAGGCAGCGCTCCATCGCTGCGGTATGCGCCTTGCGCCGGAAGGTCACCCGCAGCTCGTCCAGACTGTCTTCGGCCTCCTGGCCAAAGGTTCCCCGATAACCGGCGTCAGCGGCCAGGCCGGTATTGATGACGTCCGAATCGTGGTGGTCATCGAGTTCAACCACCACGTGCTCTGTCCAATCCAGTTTCACCAGAACGTCTTTGGCATCAGACGCCATGAGGTATGCAAAGTTTGGCGCACAAAAGGATGTGGGCAACCGCAGGTGAACCTCGACGTCATCGCCGGTGATCACCAGCGAGCGGACGAACCCCAGTTCGGTGATCGGTTCGTCGAGCTCAGGATCGACCACGGTGCCCAGGGCCGCATAGGCCTGATCATGCCGATTCACGTCAGGCCCCGACCAGGTGATCGGCAGACTCGGCGGTTTTGTCGGCGCCCCGCGGACCGACGGCGGGTTCTGCCGCCGCGGGCAGCTGCAGCTCCGGCGGCACCGGGATGTCGTACATCTTGGCCGCGTTCAGGCCCAGAATCTTCTTCTTCTGCTCGGTGGTGATCGCCGGGTAGTCCCCTAGCTCCTCGGGAATCTGGAAGTCGACGAAGGCCTCAACCAGCCAGCGCGGCGTCCAGATTGCGTAGTCGGATGCGAATTGGATGCGGTCCTCGCCGATCCAGTAAAGAAGCTCACCGATGATTTGCGCGAAGTATTTCGGCCGGGTGTGGATGAACGGCATCGCAACCGCAAGGCCGGCATGCACGTTGGGCTCTTGCGTTGCGATCCAGCAGAAGTCGTCAAGGCGGGGCAGGCCGCAATGCTCGACGATGAAGTTCAGGTCGGTGAAGTCCGTGGCGACATGATCGATGTCGGCAACATCGAAGGAATCGCGGTCGAGCGGCCTGATCGTCGGGCCTTTGTGCACGTGGATGTTGCGGATACCGAGCTCTTGGCAGACTTCGAAGTACCGGTATGCCCACGGGTCGTCGAGCTTCCAGCCGCGCGAATCCCCGTGCCATTCAGCGGTGTAGAGCTTCACGCCCCGCAGATTGAATCGCTCGGCGTCGGCGCGCAGCTGGTCCAAGCCTGCCTCGCCGTTGCGTGAGTCGAAATAGTGGTTGTAGGTCAGCTTGTCGGGATTGGCCGTTGCCAGGGCGAACGACTCCTCGGTCTGGCTGAACCCGCGATGGTAGAACTCGCCGAGATTCACCGGCTGGAAGATCGCATAGTCGATGTAGCCGTCCCGGAACAGGTCGTTCATCAGCCGCTCAGCGCCGTAGTAGAGGTACTCCTCGTAGGACCACACCTCTGATTCCGGCGACAGGTTGCGGTGGTAGTCGTAGAAGCAGTCGATGAACTGCTTGCCATGAATGTTGCGCTGGTTCTCCGGCCGGCCGTCCCACAGAGCAATATGGGCGTCGACGATGAAGTAGCTGACGTCGTCCTTGCTGTACATTTCAGGACTCTCCCTTCGTGTGACGGTTGTCACACCGTCTGGGAAAAGCTTATGGCGGCTCGGCCCGAGCCGGTGCCAGCTGACGGCCGAATTTCAGACGTCATCGCCGACGTTCCGGGGGCCGATGGTGTACAAGTGGCCGCCGAGCACACCGACCCGGTTGGGCGGCAGCTGCGATCTGGCGGCGGCTGGCACGGTGCCGGTGAAATGGGTGCCGAGCGCACTGCTGGCCGCGGCGACGACGAATGCGCTCGTGCCAGGGAAGTCACTTCTGCGCCTGGCATTGTTCGGCCGGCTGATCTTGACCGACCTGCTCGGCACCGGGAGCTCCGACGCGGTGCTGATCCATGACCGTCCCGCGATGCAGGCCTGGACCGACGGGCTCGTCGCGGTTCTCGACGCGGTGGGGAGCGAGTGCGTGTCGGTCTTCGCAATGTCGGAGTGGGCACTTCCCGTCATGTTGCTGACCGCCAGCGGCCAGATCGTTTCACGATTTGCGCAGGCGCTTGGGAGAGCCTCGGGTGGACTCCCCAGGTGGCCGGTGGACCTTTGGCTCGTGATAACCGCACACATGGGGTGGCGGCGTCGGGCAAGTGCGTCCCCAAGGCGAGTTCGTTGATGATCAGGTTGATGAACCGGATCTGGTCGGCCGTGAACTTCGATTCGTCCAGGTGGTGCCGAACGCTTCGACAGCATCCTCGCGATCCAAGCCGACGAGTGAGCGGCCGAACAGGCCGAGCCCGTTGGTTGTTCCTTGGCCTCGGCGCTGTCACAGGCCACCGATCCCGCTGTCGATGAGTTCTTGTTGACCGGCGGCGTTGTTCTGCCGCTAAAGGCGTTGCTGCTCAACGTGTTGTCGTTGCGAACTTGCCGACCATCGCCACCCTGGGGCGGCAGGGGAATACCCGTTTTGCTGCACGCTCGGCGGTGGGCGGGCTCGAACAAAAACGGTCACAAAGGGGCTAATGCTAAGGTACGCAAGATGATTCGCGCGTGGAACCCACTGGCGTTGTTTCGCGGCGTAGAGCCCAGCGTTACTGTACGGGCTGATGAACGATCCATCCCAGCGCGGGCGTACCTCGTGGTGGTGGCGGAGCACATGGTGCGCCGTCTGCCCGACCCGCGCCTTATCCCTTCGCCAGGGTGAACTGTCCCACCTCGGTGATGCCGCGCCGGAAGAAGTCAGCGCATCCCGTGAGGTAACGCATGTAGCGCTCGTAGGTTTCATTTGATGTCGAGGCGATCGCGTCGTCGCGGCCGGCTTCCAAGTTCGCCGCCCAGGTATCTAGCGTCCGGACATAGTGCGGGTTCAAGAGCCGAGTTTCTTCCAGCGAAAACCCAGCGCCGCGCGAGAATTCGACGACGTCTTCCTCGGATGGCACTTGGCCGCCCGGAAATATCTCTTGGGCAATGAACCGCATAAATCTCAGGTCACTCATGGTGATCGCGATACCCTTTGTGGGCCAATAGCTCGGCGGATGGGTAAATATGGTCTCCAGTACCATCCGGCCATCGCCGGGTTGAATACGGTAGGCCGTCTCGAAGAATGCCGCATACCGCGGTTTTCCGAACGCCTCGAACGCCTCGATGCTGACGATGCGGTCGACGGGCTCGTCGAACTCCTCCCAGCCACGCAAGACCACCTGGCGGGAGCGGTCGGTATCGACCTGGTCCAGAAGCTGCTCGCAGAAGGCGCACTGATTCTTGCTCAGAGTCAGGCCGACGACGTTGACGTCGTACTGCTCCATCGCGCGCTTCATCACCGAACCCCAGCCGCAACCGATGTCAAGCAGCGTCATCCCCGGCTGCAAACCCAGCTTGCCAAGCGCAAGGTCGATCTTGGCCATCTGCGCCTCTTCGAGTGTCATGTCCTCGCGTTCGAAGAACGCGCAACTGTAGGTTCGCGACGGATCCTGAAACAGCCCGAAGAAATCATCGGACATGTCGTAATGGGCTTGACTCTCCTCGAAGTGTGGCCGCATCTTTGTCGAGCTCACTCTGTAGTCAGTCATATGCGATTGACCTCCCCCGGGTGGATCGGATTGCGATCGCTACGTTCTCGTTTCCCTTTGGTCGAATAACGAATTCACCTCACCTAGCTGAGTAGGCCTTCTCGCAGGTGAATTGGCACACGTCGGTGTAGCCATCGCGGAACAGGTCAGCGCAGCCGGTCAAATACTTCATGTACCGCTCGTAGACCTCTTCGGAGGTGATCGCGATCGCCTCGTCCTTGTGGGCCTCCAAATTTGCCGCCCACGTGCTCAGGGTGCGGACGTAGTGCGGGCGCAGCGCCTGGACCCGCGTCACGTTGAAGCCGGCCTTGGTGGCATGCTCTTCGACTTGCGCGACCTGCGGGAGTCGACCGCCGGGGAAGATTTCGGTGAGGATGAATCGGATGAAGCGCATCAGCGACATCGTCGTCCGCAGCTGGCGTTCCGCCACCTCTTCGGCGCTCGGTACTACGATGGTGTGCAGCAGCATCACGCCGTCGTCGGGCATCAAGTTGAAGGTCTTTTTGAAGTAGTCGTCGTACTTCTCGAAGCCGAAGTGCTCGAACGCGCCGATCGACACGATTCGGTCGACCGCCTCGTCGTACTCCTCCCACGGCTGCAGCCGAACTTCTTTGCTGCGCGGGCTGTCCGACTCGGCAAACAGTGGTTCGATGTGCCTTTTCTGGTTGTGAGAAAGCGTCAGGCCGATCACGTTGACGTCGTATTTCTCGATCGCTCGCATCAGCGTGGAGCCCCAGCCGCAGCCGATATCGAGCAATGTCATTCCGGGCTGGAGGCCGAGCTTTCCCAGCGCGAGGTCGATTTTGGCGATCTGCGCCTCCTGCAGCGTCATGTCGTCGCGCTCGAAGTATGCGCAGCTGTAGGTCTGGGTGGGGTCTTGCCACAGCCGGAAGAACTCGTTCGACAGGTCGTAGTGCGATCGGACTTCCTCGCCCGACGACCCCCGCCGCTCGCCCGGCCGGGCCCCAATAACGGGCGTTATGGTCTGCGTTTCGCTCGGTGTATCTGTCACTGTTCGCCCTCTTGACACGAGCAATCGGGTACGTGATCGATCGGGTGGGTTTCTTCCAACGCGATACCACGAGACTACTAACGCCCAGGGAGCCGGTCACGGTTAATTGACCGAAACGTTGAGCGGTCGTCAACGTCGAACACGTTGTGCACTGCGACGAGGTTCGGATGCTCCAGCTTGCCGGTGCCGCGGCTTGCCGGCGTGATCGTCCGCCGCCGCCAAAGGTGCACACAGCGGTGTGACGGACTATCGCGACGCGGTGAAGTCGACACGGCTGGCGGTCGGCGACCTGGCGAAGCTGGGGTCATGACCGACCGGGCTGAACTGCTGACGTACGCCGAGCAGGTGCTCGACGGGAGGGTCAGCCTCGGTGCGCGGGGACCGCGTACGGCGGCACTGCTGGCGCGGCGGGCGTTCGAGGACTGGCTGGACGAGGTGAGTGCAACATGGTGTTTCCTGAGCGATCAAGCGCTGCGCGCGTCTTGGACCCCGCACCTCAGCAGGCTGCTGCGTCGCGACGCTAGTGCAGGGGGCAGTTTCGCGGAACTGATCTAGAGTCGGCGACCCGCTTCGTCGAGTACGCCGTTCAGGATTCCGTAGATGGCGTCGAATTCCTTCTGCCCGCTGATCAGTGGCGGCGCCACTTGGACGACTGGGTCGCCGCGGTTGTCGGCACGGCAATACAGCCCGGCCTCGAG
>Ga0114129_10003254_pt1 | contig 22796 bp, 21 predicted proteins | sample RhiMetdeltSRZDD1_FD_80071 | JGI IMG/M metagenome (GOLD analysis project Ga0114129, IMG submission 80071) | Populus rhizosphere microbial communities from Tennessee, USA - Rhizosphere MetaG P. deltoides SRZDD1 (version 2) (version 2) | ecosystem: Host-associated > Plants > Roots > Rhizosphere >... | reverse complement strand
GGATGATCATCTTTTTGTTGTTCTACCTCTCATGATTCGCTCCCTCCTCGCCACGATTTTGTGGGCGTCAGCGAGCGCCACCGCCTGGGCGTGTCCGGTCTGCTTCCGGATGGAAGAGGGTCCGGTCAGCGCCGGCGTCCGCGCGGCGATCGTCGTGTTGATGACGGTGACGGTATCCGTGCTTGCAGGATTCGCAGTTTTCATTCGAGGGTTCGTGCGGCGGTCGCGAAGCGGAGCCGGGAACCCCGGAACCCCGGAACCCCGGAACCGATAGTGCCTTTCCTTCCCCCTCCCGCTTCTTTGCACGCCGCAAGCATCGACAGCGTGATGAGCCTCGTGCATCTGCTGATGCTCGTCCTCTTCGTCGGTTGGGGCACCTACTTTGCGTTCACCCTGTTCCGATTCCGCCGCTCCCGTCAGCCTCGCGCCGACGCGCACGGCGCACGCGGACGTTTCGCGCTGGCAACGGAAATCGGCGTCGTCATCGCCGAAGCCGTGCTGCTCGTGATCTTCGCGTTGCCGCTCTGGTTCGAACGGACCTCGGCGCGGCCGCCGGACGCCGGTGCACTCGTCATCCGTGTCGTCGCCGAACAGTTCGCCTGGAACGTGCAGTACCCCGGCGCCGACGGGAAGTTCGGCGACACGAAGCTCTCGCTCGTCACGCAGACGAATCCGCTGGGCCTCGATCGAGAATCGCCGTTCGGGAAAGATGACATCGTGACCTTGAGCGTGATGCACCTTCCCGTGAATCGTCCGGTGCTCATCCAGCTCTCGAGCAAGGATGTGATTCACAGCTTCGGCGTGCCGGCGATGCGCGTGAAGCAGGACGCGAATCCCGGCGTGGTCACGCCCGTCTGGTTCACGCCGACGGTGACAGGCGAGTTCGAGATCGCATGCTCACAGTTGTGCGGGCTCGGGCACTACCGCATGCGCGGAGTCATCACAGTCGAGTCGGAGGAAGCGTTTCGGAAGTTTCTCGCGGAGGAAGCGGCGCTGTTGAAATGAGGCGCGGAGGCTCGGAGACGCGGAGGCTATGAGGCTATGAGTTCACACAGACAAGTCCATCTCAACCCGATGCATTCCTGGCCCCCAGCCATTCGGAATTCGATCGCGTTCACGGGCGCCGAACTTCGCGAAGAATGGCGCCGACTTGTGGCTGGCGCTGATACGAAGCGTCACACCGGTGGACCGGCGAAGTTCGGCCACGATCCGGTTCATCACTGCTGAGCCGACTCCGCGGCGTTGTTTTCCGCTGGACACGATAATCCAGCGCAGGGCCAGACGATCCGGACCATCGGGGTACAGGCCAAACGCGCCTGCGACCTCACCATCAATCAGATAGAGCTCGTACCGATCGACCGCGTCATCCAGAAACTGCTCGAAGTCACGCCGCTCGTTCGGCGCGAAGGCGGTCGGACAATTCTCGTCGAATAACCGCAGGCAGGCCTGACGATCTTCGGCGCGGTATCGCCGAAACTGCACAGCAGCCTCTCTACCAGCCTATCGGAATCTGGACGCCGACGCCCCAGGTGAAGATCGTGTCCTTCGTGCCAATCCCGCTCACGCGGTGCGCCACGCCGGCGTTCAATCTCACGCTCATCAGCACCAGTCCCGCTTCGAAGCCGGCATAGGTGGCGTAAGGATCGGCGTCGCGGGGCGAGTCTCCAGTACGGGTGATTGTGAACAGCGCGTCGAATCCGGTCGTGAGGCACGGTCCCTCGAGTGCCAGCGCTGACAGTCCTGCGCCTCCGCGAAATCCGCCCGTGCCGGCGCCGCCGGTGATGAGCACGCCGAGCCGGCTGGAATCCGGCGACGTTCCAGGCTTGAGCGGTTTCGGCGGCGCAATCAACACGCCGGCGCTGCCGAGGATCCGCGTCGGCGAACCGTACTGACCGCCGACCAGAGCGATAACCGGATGGTTCGAGCTCTCAGGCTGCTGATCGGCGAAAGTAGTCGACGGCAGAGACACGAATGCAGCGATGAGTACCAATAAGCTGGCGGGGCTGAAGCCCCGCCCTACAGCTGATCTTTTCACGTGACGGCGTCATGATGGCACGGTCCGCGGATTTAGAGATCAATCCGCGCTACATGCCGCGGCTTTGGCGACCAATCCGCGCTACGGACGTCATCGTTCGCCGCGTTCGACCGCACCCCCAGTGGCCACCCATTCCGGATAGCCGCCGACCAGCACGCTGACGTTCGTCACGCCGTGCTTCGCGAGCGCGACGGCAGCCGACGCGGCCGTCTGTTCGCTCGGGCATGAACAGTACGTGACGACCGGTCGCTGGCCCGCCCGCTCGCGCACTTCGCTCGCGCGCTCTTCGACGACAGGGAGTGGGACGTTGATTGATCCCGGAATGTGGCCGACCTTGTACGAAAACTCGTCCCGGACATCGACGACGAGGATCGACCTCGACGCGTTCCGGGCGCGGAAATCATCAAGCTTCACGCGCGGAATGACGAGCGGACCGGAGTCGCCGCTTTGCTGCTGCGCGGCAAGCTGAACGGCCGCCCAGGCGACGGCGAGCGCAACCATGGTTGTCATGTAACGACGAGGCACTTTGCTACTCCTTTGAGTGAATCCAGCCGGGCGCGGACGCCGAAGTCCGCGGGTGGAGTGACTGCGGCCGTACGGAGCCTCGCTCCTGGCGCGCAGTCGTCCGTTGCTGGCGGCGCACTCCGACCGTCGGCCTCACGCGCTCGACTGGGTGCAGCACCTCTATTCATGAACCGCGCCACATCGAACCTGCGACCACGCGAATGTTCGCGGTGACGCGTTGCAGAAACTGCAAATGACCGTCAGGTGTGAGTACGCCATCCTTGCGATGCGACGTGCTCGAGGACGCCTGTTTTGCCGATCGCGGCCGACTCGGACTGACGCGATGCGCGACAGGTCGAACCCGCCCCGGAGGGAGCGCAAGGATTGCCGTGGTGCGAAATGACCTCGGGTTTCGTTTTTCCGTGTTCAACCAAAAACGAAACCCGAGGTCATTTCGCCGGCCAGCGTCAGTTCGCAATCCTGCGCGGACGGAGGCAGCGGGTTCGAGCGTCACGTCCGTGGAGGCCAGCGATTGGCAATACAGGCGGCCTCCACGTCGCGACGAAAGACCGGGCGAGATCCGCGCGATCTACAATCAGCACATGAACTCTCTGCTCCGCCGCTGGCCGGTCATTCGACAACTGCTGGACGGCGGCGACGGCACCGGCGTCGAGGCGATGACCGAGCGCACGCGGACGCTCGGGCTGCGCATCGCGGACGCGTCGGTGTCGCGGTCGATCTGTCCGTACTGCGCCGTCGGCTGCGGACAGCTCGTCTTTCATCGCGACGGCAAGCTGCTGGCGATCGAAGGAGATCCGGAATCGCCGATCTCGGAAGGCCATCTCTGTCCGAAAGGCGCCGCGACCTTTGAGCTCCTGACGCACGCGGCGCGTGAGACGACGGTGAAGTACCGGGCGCCGCACGCCACCGACTGGCAGGAGCTCGATCTCGAAACGGCGCTCGACATGGTCGCCGATCGCGTCTGGCAGACGCGCGCCCGCGGCTTCACGGTCTCGCGCGACGGCCTGCCGCTCATGCAGTGCGCCAACATCGCCCACCTCGGCGGTGCGACGCTCGACAACGAAGAGAACTACCTGATCAAGAAGCTCTTCACCGGCGGCCTGGGGATGGTGGCGATCAGCAACCAGGCCCGGATATGACATAGCTCCACGGTGCCCGGTCTGGGCACCTCGTTCGGGCGCGGCGGCGCGACGACGGCGCAGCAGGATCTCGTCAACGCGGACGCGATTCTGATCATCGGGTCGTCGATGGCCGAGGCGCATCCCGTCGGGTTCCGATGGGTCGTCAAGGCGCACGAGCACGGCACCCTCGTCATCCACGTCGATCCGAGGTTTTCGCGCACGTCCGCGCTCGCAGACGTCTGGCTGCCGCTCCGCGCCGGATCGGACATCGTCTTTCTCGGCGGGCTCGTCCATTACGTCCTCGCCAACCATCGCGATTTCCACGAGTACGTCGTCGCGTACACCAACGCGCCGCTGCTCGTGCGCGAGGATTTTCTCGGCCCGGAGGATCTGCAGGGGCTGTTTTCAGGATGGCAGCGCGACCGGCAGACATACGACACGAGCAGCTGGCAGTTCGAGACCGACGAAAATGGCCGCGCGCGTTCGGACCCCACACTGCAGCATCCGCGATGCGTCTATCAGCATCTCATTCGGCACTTCTCGCGCTACACGCCGGAGATGGTCGAGCGCGTCTGCGGCATCCCGCGCGATCGATTTCTCGAGGTCGCAGATCGCTACACGTCGTGTTCCGGACCGGATCGCACGGCGACGATCTGCTACGCGGTCGGGCTCACCCAACATTCGGTGGGCGTCCAGATCATCCGGACTGCGGCGATTCTTCAGCTGCTGCTCGGAAATGTCGGCAGACCGGGCGGCGGCATTCTGGCGCTGCGCGGACATGCCTCCATTCAGGGGTCGACGGACATCCCGACGCTCTACGACATGCTGCCGGGTTATCTGCCGATGCCGATCTTCGGTCCGGAGTCCTCGACGCTCGGGCGGTACACCGTGCGGACACGCACGCCGACCGGCATGTGGCGGTACTTCGACGCGTACATCGTCAGCCTCCTGAAGGCGTGGTACGGCGACGCCGCCACGCGTGAAAACGAATTCGGATTCGGCTGGCTGCCGCGGATCTCCGGCGACCATTCGCATCAGGGCTACTGGCTCGAGATGGCGGACGGCCGCATGGACGGGTTGTTCGTCATGGGTCAGAACCCTGCCGTCGGCGCGCCCAACGCCGCGCTCGAGCGGCGCGCCCTCGCGCAGCTGAAGTGGCTCGTCGTGCGCGACATGGTCGAGGTGGAGACCGCGAGCTTCTGGAAAGATTCCCCGGAGGTGACATCCGGCGAGACGTCGCCTGACCGCATTGCGACGGAAGTCTTCTTCTTTCCTGCCGCGGGTCACGCCGAGAAGGCCGGCTGCTTCACGAACACGCAGCGCCTGCTGCAATGGCACGACGACGCGGTGACCGCGCCGGGCGATTGCCGCAGCGACGCCTGGTTCCTGTTTCATCTCGGACGGCGGCTCAAGACGAAAGCCGCGGCCGACACCCAGCCGGCGAATGCCGGTCTCCGCGCGCTGACGTGGGACTATCCCGTCGCCGGGCCTCACGACGAACCCGACATCGAAGCGGTGCTCCGCGAGATCAACGGACGGTACGTCGGAAGCAGTCTGCAGCTGCGTGGGTTCCACGAGCTCGTCGCTGATGGCGGCACCGCGTGCGGCTGCTGGATCTACTCCGGCGTCTTTCCGACCGCCGATGACAATCGCGCGCGGCATCGTCAGGCAAAAGGCGCGTACGGACACGGCTGGGGATTCGCCTGGCCTGCGGATCGCCGCATTCTCTACAACCGCGCGTCGGCCCGACCCGACGGACGACCGTGGAGCGAACGGAAACGCCTGGTCTGGTGGGACGATGCCGCGGCGCAGTGGACCGGGTACGACACGCCTGATTTTCCGCGCGAGCGCCCGCCCGAAGTCGGCGCAATGTACGACGCAACGGAATCGACGGCGTCTGCCGCGCGCGATCTGTTCGCCGGCGCAACCGGCGGACCGTTCATCATGCACGCCGATGGGCTCGGCTGGCTCTGGGTCGCCAATGGATTGCGTGACGGGCCGCTCCCGGCGCACTACGAGCCGCTGGAGTCGCCGACCGTGAATGCGCTGTACGGACAACAATCAAATCCGGTCGCCGATCGGCGCGAGCGCCCGGACAATCCATGGGCCGCCATCGCAGATCCGGCGTTTCCGCACGTGCTCACGACGTACCGCTTGACGGAGCACCATACGGCGGGCGGCATGTCGCGCACGCTGTCGCGCCTCGCGGAGCTGCAACCCGCGCTGTTTTGCGAGATCTCGCCCGAGCTCGCAGACGCAATCGACGTCGCCAATGGCGAGCGCGTCCGCATCGTCACCGCGCGGGGAAAAATAGAGGCGCGAGCGCTCGTGACCCGCCGGATCACTCCGCTGACGATTGCGGGCCGCACGATTCATCAGGTCGCGCTGCCGTGGCACTTCGGCCAGCGCGGACTCGTCACCGGCGACATCGCCAACGACCTCATCGCAATGTCGGAAGAGCCGAATGTGCGGATCATGGAGTCGAAGGCGTTGATCTGCCGGTTGGAGAAGCTGGGAAGCCGGGAAGCCGGGGAGCCAGGAAGCTAAGAGAAGCTAAGAGATCTATTCCAACCTCGAGCTCCAAGCTTCCTGGCTTCCAGGCTTCCGGGCTTCCGGGCTTCCGGGCTTCCAGCTGTTCATGATCAACAATTACTGACTCATGCCGACCACCGGCTTCTTCACCGACTCCACCGTCTGCATCGGCTGCAAAGCGTGCGAAGTCGCGTGCAAGGAGTGGAACGGCGTCCCGCACGACGGGTTTGCGTGGACGGGACAGTCCTACGACAACACGGGCGGCCTGGGTCATTCGACGTGGCGGCACGTCAAGTTCGTCGAGCGCGTGCGCGACGGCGCCATGGCGTGGGACTTCTCCTCCGACGTCTGCAAACACTGCGAGCACGCCGGCTGTCTCGAAGCGTGTCCCACCGGCGCGATCGTCCGCACCGAGTTCGGCGGCGTCTTCATTCAGCCCGACGTCTGCAATGGATGCGGCTACTGCATCGTCACGTGTCCGTTCGGGGTCGTCGATCGCCGGCCCGATGACGGGCGCGCGTTCAAGTGCACGTTCTGCTACGACCGGCAGAAAGCCGGCCTCGAGCCTGCGTGCGCGAAAGTGTGCCCGACACAATCGATTCAGTTCGGCGATCTCGATGCGCTGCGCGGGCGGGCGGAGGAACGGCTCCGCGAGCTGGACGCGCGCGGCATCACGGACGCCGTTGTCTACGATCCCCGTCACACGAGCGTGGGCGGCACGCACGCGATTTTCCTGGTGCGCGGCAACGTCACCGAGTACAACCTCCCGCCGGATCCGGAGGTGCCGACGACGGTGCTTCGAACCGCCTGGCACGCGGCGGCGCTTGCGTCCGTCAGCCTGCTCGGCGTGATCGTGATCGCGTTTCTCGTCGGCGGATCCCTGCTCGCTCCCTGATCCGATGGAAGGGACAACCGATCGACCACCGGGGGACCGGGAAGCGAGACTCGATCGACTCCGTGAGGATGCGGCGCAGCGTGGCGCCGCGCTCGAACCGGTCGCGGGCTACTACGGGCGGCCGCTCCTCAAACCTGCGATCTGGACGTGGGAAGTTCCGGCCTATCTCTTCATTGGCGGCGCCGCCGGCATCTGCGCCGTCATCTGTCTGGTGGCCGCACTCTCTGCGAACCCTGGACTGGCCCGCGACGCGCGTCATCTGGCGGCGACCGGCGCGGCGCTGTCGCCCCTGCTCCTCATTTCCGATCTGGGACGGCCGGCGCGCTTCCTCAACATGCTGCGCGTGTTCAAACCGCAGAGTCCGATGTCGGTCGGGGCGTGGATCGTCGCGGTCTTCTGCACAGCCGAGTTCGGGTCTGTCGCCGGCCATCTTCTCGGGACCTTCACCGGCACGACAATCGGCCGGATGTGCGATGCAGTCGCCGCTCTCGCCGGTCTCCTCCTCGCGACATACCCGGGCGTGCTCATGGGAGCGACGGTCATCCCTGTGTGGAACCGCTTTGCGCGCGTGCTGCCGTGGCACTTCGCGGCATCGTCGCTCGGCGCCGCAGCGTCGATGCTGGAGCTCGTCGGAAACCGTGAGTCGGCATTGAATATGCTGGGAATCACAGCAGCAGTCGCGGTGACCGCCCTTGCCGTGCTGACCGATTTCCGAAGGGATCCTGTCTCGAAGCCGCTCGTCTCCGGCTCAAGCGGGATGATGTCGGTGGTGGGAGACGCGTTCAGTGGTCCGATACCGCTCGTGCTGCGGCTCGCGGTCAGCCTCGTGCCCGGAGCAAGACTTATCGCCGCAGCGTTCGCCGTCATAGGATCGCTGATGACCCGATTCGCGTGGGTGGCCGCGGGTCGGGAATCTGCCAAGGACCCCGAGTTGGTCCTTCGGAGCCCATCCAGATGATGCTTCGACTGTTGATCGGATCGACTTCCATGATCGCGCTGGCGGCGGGCGTTCCTGCCGGCCAGGACAAAGTCGATCTGTCCGTCAAGGCAATCGTGGCCTCCGCAACCCAATACGTCGTCGATTACGAGACTAAATTCAAGTTCGTGGTTGCCGACGAGGCCTACACGCAGACGACGTACGACGGTCGCGGGGAGCAAACGGGGACGCGGCGGATGTCGGGCGAGATGTTCCTGACGTTCATCCCGGCCGACGAGGCCTGGATGGCCGTGCACGACTTCGCGGTCGTCGATGGCGAGCCGGTGCCCGACCGCGAAGATCTGCGCGCGCTCCTGCAGAAAGGCGAAACCGCGTCGGTCGTCAGACGCGTTCGGGAGCGGAACGCCAGATACAACCTGGGCGGGATCATCCGCAATGTCAACGAGCCGACGCTGCCGCTCCTGATCCTCGAGCCGAAGCGCGTGAAAGGCTTCTCGTTCAACCGGGAAGAAGTGCTGCAAACCGACGGCCGGACGACGGTGCGGCTCTCGTACCGCGAACGCGATCGGCCCACGCTCGTGCGGAACATGCGGGGCGGCGCGCTGTTCTCGAGAGGAGAGCTGACCGTCGACGCCGGCACCGGCCGGATCGAGCGGACGATCATGGAGTTCTCGCAGAACGGCATCACCGCACGACTCACGACGACCTATGCGTACGACGAGAAGGTCGAGATGTGGGTCCCCGTGTCGTTCACCGAGCGGTACGAAAGCCGGCGCGAGGATCGCGAAGTGATCCTGGGCGAGGCCCTCTACACCAACTTCAGGAAATTCGAGACCACGGCGCGAATAAAGCGCTAGGCGTGCGTGAGCAACCGCCAGATCGACCGCGCCGAGAAGACGCGGTTCGGGAGATCGCGTTCGTTGATGACGCCGGTCAGCCGATCGTGCACCCACCGGCTGGCGTTGGCGCGGCGCGCGACGTAGTCGGCGACCAACGGCCGCGCGACCCATTTTTCCGCGGTCGTGTATGCCGCGAACCGGGCGCTGTACCGCCGTGTCATCGCCTGCGCGAACTGCGGACCGACGCTTGCCGGATCGCCGCCGCATGCTGCGATTAGATCGCAGGCGAGCATGGCGCTCTCCATGGCCTTGCCGATCCCCTCCCCTGTCACCGCGTACGTCGTCCCGCCCGCCTCGCCGACGATGGCCAATCCGGGGCGGCCGAGCATGGATCCCAGGAGCCCTGTCCGCAGCGGCGCGCCCCGCTGACGCTCGACGGCCTGCATCGGCCCGAGCATCGCCCCGAGCCGGCCCTTGCCGGCGAGCAATGCATCGAGGCGGGATCGGAGGTTGATCCCCTGCGAGCGCAGACTCGTCCCGGACAGCGCGCCCACCCCGACGTTCAGCACTCCGCCGGGCGCGGGAAACGCCCACGCATAGCCCGGCAGGAGATCGCGCTCGAGTGAAATCACGAGATCGGTCAGATCCGATTCGCGAGTCAGCCGCGCGTATGTCCGGACCGCCAGGCCTGACGGGCCGACCCGCGCCTGCTCGTCGAATTTCCTGAGCACGCCGCCTTCGGCGCCGGTCGCGAGCAGCGTGAGCGGCGCGCGGACGCGGATCGCCGTCTCCGACCCGGGAGGGCGCGCGACAACACCGAGGACGCGATCGCCTTCGCGAATCGGACCGTCCACGATCAGGCGTCTGAACTCCGCCCCGGCGGACAACGCTCGCTCGAACAGCACTTGATCGAACTGACGGCGTGGCAGGACGAGAAACGTCGATTCGAACCGGACCTCGACACCGCCGGGCGAGATCGTCAGCAGCCGGTTCGTGCGGTACGCGGCGTTCCTCACCGCGTCCTCGAGACCGAGCTGGCGGAGGACCGCGAGCGCATCGGCGATCAGTCCGTCTCCGCACGTCTTGTCGCGCGGAAACGCCGCGCGATCGACGAGCACGACGCGGCGTCCGGCCTGCGCCAGCCGCAGCGCGGCCACCGAGCCGGCGGGACCCGCCCCGACGACGACGACGTCGCAGTCAAAAGACATGCTCACGCTCTTATCCATCGGAGCAGCTCCGGCAGATTCGGCGCTTTGCCCTGCATCAGGATGCCGATCCGGAAGATGCGTGAGGCGGCCCAGACGATAGCGACGGTGGTCGCGACGGCCAGGACGAGCGACAACATCACCTGCCACACCGGCGGCGTCGGCGTGATCGACATCCGGAGCATCATCGTGAACGGCGTCATCGTCGGGATGAACGACATGGCGACGGCCAGCGTCGAGTCCGGCGCGCGCATGACGACGAACGATCCGATGTAGGCGAGGACGACCAGGATCATCGCCGGCTGCAGCAGACTCTGCGCGTCCCTCAAATCCGAGCAGGCCGACCCGAGCGCCAGAAAGATGGAGCCGTACGTGAGCGCCGCGCAGACGAGGAAGAGCAGGAACCACGCCACGAGCGCGATGTTGATCAAGTCGAAGCGGCCCATCTCGAAGACCATGTACAGCCCGCCGGTGAAGTACACGAGCGCCAGCAGCAGCGCGACGGCGCCAACGCCCAGCAGTTTGCCCATCAGGAGCTGGAACGGCGTCACCGATCCGAGCAGGACCTCGTTGATCTTGCTCATCTTCTCTTCGATGATGGCGTTCAACAGGTGCTGCGCGCTCGTCATCACGGCGAGAAACATCAGCGTCAGCAGGAAGACGGGCACGCCGAACCGCTTCAGTTCGTCGGTCTCCGGCGCCGCAACGATGGTGCCGTCGCGGCTCCGCTCGACCAGCCCGAACGTCTCGAACTTGGCCGGTTTCGTCAGCGTGGTCACCCTCGCCTGATCGATGCCGGCGGTCCGGAACCGGCGCCTGGTGATCTCCGCGTCGAGCGTTTCCTCGATCCAGTCCGGCAGCCGCTGATACGACGTGTTCTGACTGTAATACTTGATGGAGGCCTCGCCGCCGGGCTCGAACACGCTCGCGGGGATTTCGAGGACGGCAAACAGCTTCTCTTCCCGCATCTCGTTGGACAAATCGACCTTCACGTCGTCCAGCGACTGTCCGTTCACCTCGAAACGGGTCGGCAGGAAGTGCGGCCCCGTGCGATCGTCGCCGGCCCCAGACTCGTGGTTGAAGTGCTCGGCCTCCCGCGCCAGCACGTCGTAGAGCCCGCCGGTGCCGTCGATGACGACAAAACGCCGATCCTCGCGGTCGATGTGCCGCTGCGCGTACTCCATGAAGACGAAGAAGATCGATATCAGCGCCGGCATCATGAAGATGCCGAAGATGAACGTCTTCGAGCGGACGAGGGTGAGAAACTCCGACTCGGCGACCGTGAGGATGCGGGTCACGTCCCCGCCACCCGGACGAAGATGTCGTGGAGCGATGGCTTGGTGATCTCGAAATGCCGGACTTCGGTGCAGGCGACGAGCTTCTGCAGGAAGGCCTGCGGATCGCCGGCGAGACGCACGTCCTGATAGTTGCCGTGATCGTTGATCGACTCGATCTCGGACAGACCGTCGAGAACGGAGGCGCTGCCGCCGAGGCGCAGGCGGATCGTGTCGTGTCCGTAGCGCGCCTGAATGTCGTCGAGCGTGCCGTCCAGCACCTTGTGCCCCTTGAAAATCATGAAGATGCGATCGCAGAGGCGCTCGGCCGTGGACATGTCATGAGTCGAGAAGACGATCGTCGTGCCCTGCCGGCGAAGCTCGAGCACGACGTCGCGCAGAGAGCTCGTGTTCACGGGATCGAGGCCGGAGAACGGCTCGTCAAGGATCAGGAGCTTCGGCTCGGAGATGATCGCGCCCAGGAACTGAATCTTCTGGGCCATTCCTTTCGAGAGTTGGTAAATCCGCTTGTCGGCCCAGTCCGTTAGCTGCAGCCGATCGAGCCAGCGGTTGATGATGGGATCGACCTGCGCCAAGCTGCGTCCTTTGAGGCGGCCGTAGTACCTGAGGAGCCGGCGAACCGTCATCTTTTTGTAGAGCCCGCGCTCTTCGGGCAAATAACCTACCTCGTCGCGCGCGGAGACGGCGCTGTGGCGTCCGAGTACGCGGATCTCCCCCGAATCCGGCAGGATGATGTTCATGATCATCCGGATCGTCGTGGTCTTTCCGGAGCCGTTCGGTCCGATGAAGCCGTAGATCGCGCCTTCGGGGACGTCGAGCGTCAGGTCGTTCACGGCGGTGACGGCGCCGAACTGCTTGGTGACGCCTCGAATCTCGATGGCACTCATACGGAAGGACGCGGCGATCGGGCGCGACTCGAGCGGGGCCGACGGCCCGTGATTATGGCGCAATCCCGCGGCCACGAGGCCGCGCGTACCTGCGGGAACTTGCGCTCCGCAGTCATTGACAGGATTGTGAAAGATTTCACATTATATAGGCCGCCGGAGCGACGCGCCGGGCCAGTCGCCCACCTGGCGCGCGGATCTCGGGAATCCCCCGCGGTCCTTGCCGCCGATCCCATGTAGGCTTAGGGCGCTGCGCTGCTCGTATGAGTCAGATTTTCCCCCGCAGTGCCAACGCGCTCGCCCGCGCAAGCCTCGCGAGCGTTCTGGGTCTCATTCTCGTCGGCGGCTGGATCGTCTTTACGCTGATGCGGTCGTCGTGGGTCACCAAGCAGCACGAGTTCGTCGAGCAGCCGGTTCAGTTCAGCCACGCGCACCACGTCGGCGGCGTCGGCCTCGATTGCCGCTACTGTCATACGTCGGTCGAGAAATCTTCGTTCGCCGGGATTCCGCCCACCAAGACCGGCATGAACTGTCACTCGCAGCTCTGGACGAATGCCGCGATCCTCGAGCCGGTGCGCGCCAGTTTCCGGAACGATACGCCGCTCAGCTGGACGCGCGTCCACGACCTGCCGGACTTCGTGTACTTCAACCACCAGATTCACGTCCGGCAAGGCGTCGGCTGCGCGACCTGCCACGGCAACGTCGACAAGATGCCGCTGATGTACCAGGCGCAGCCGCTGCTAATGGAATGGTGCCTCGACTGCCACCGCGCGCCAGAAAAGTACCTGCGGCCGCGCGAGCAGGTCTTCAACATGGCCTACCAGCCGCCCCGCGGCGACACGCCGGTCGAGTTCGGCGGCGAGCGGTACACGAGCCAGCAGGCGCTGGGACTGGCGCTGAAGAAGGAATACAACATCTCCGGCATCGCGCACATGACCAGCTGCTCGGTGTGTCACAGGTGAGCACGATGACGTTGGCTGAGATTCGGACGCGACTGGCCGGGCTCGAAGGCCGCGCCTACTGGCGCAGTCTCGAAGAGTTGTCCGATACGCCGGAGTTCCGCGACTATCTGCATCGCGAATTCCCCGCACAGGCGTCGGAGTTCACCGATCCGGCGGGACGCCGTCAATTCCTGAAGTTGATGGGCGCGTCGCTCGCGCTCGCCGGCGTCAGCGCGTGCACGCGGCAGCCGGAGGAAAAGATCATCCCGTACGTCCGCCAGCCGGAAGAGATCGTTCCCGGCCGGCCGCTGTTCTACGCGACGGCAATGCCGCTCGGCGGATTCGGCTACCCGCTCCTCGCGGAAAACCACATGGGCCGGCCGACGAAGCTCGAAGGCAATCCCGAGCATCCGGCCAGCCTCGGCGGCACGGATCTCTTCGGCCAGACGTCCGTCCTCGGGCTCTACGACCCGGATCGGTCGCGCACGATCGTGAACGACGGCGAGGTCAGGACGTGGAGCGCGTTCGTCAGCGCGATGCAGGCGGCGATGTTGTCGCGCCGTCCGATCAAGGGCCAGGGGCTGCGGCTGCTGACCGGTCCGATTACTTCGCCCTCGCTCATCGAGCAGATCCAGAAGCTCCTCGGGTCGATGCCCGAGGCGAAATGGCACCAGTGGGACGCGGTGTTCGGCGCCCGGCAGGGCGGCGCGCCGGCGACGATGCCGCTGTACCACTTCGACAAGGCCGACGTCGTGCTGGCGCTCGACGCCGACTTCCTGGGATGCGGCGCCGGCGTCGTGCGGTACAGCAAGGACTTCGCGTCACGGCGCAGAATCACGACGCCCGAGGGTCAGGTCAACCGGCTGTACGTGGTCGAACCGGTGACGACGATCACCGGCGCCAAAGCCGATCATCGTCTTGCGATCAAAGCGCGGGATGTTCATGCGTTCGCCGCCGCGCTCGCGAGCGCGCTCGGCGCCGCCGGGGCTCCGGCCGCATCCGCGCCGGCCGAAATTGCGCAATGGCTCGCGGCCGCGGCCGCCGATCTGAAGGCGAATCGCGGACGTTCCGTCGTCGTCGCCGGGGACACGCAGCCGGCCGCGGTTCACGCGCTCGCGCGCGCGATGAACGACGCGCTCGGCAACGTCGGCGCGACCGTGACCTATCACGCGCCGCTCGCCGCCTCGCCCGCCGACGGCACCGCCTCGATCTCCGAGCTTGCCGCAGACATGCACGCGGGCAAGGTCGACGTGCTGCTGATCCTGGGTGGCAATCCGGTGTTCACCGCGCCGGCCGATCTCAAATTCGCCGACGCGTTGAAGAAGGTCAGCCTGCGCGCGCACCTGGACCTCTATTTCGACGAGACCGCCGACCTGTGCCATTGGCACATCCCCGAAACCCACTTCCTCGAGTCGTGGGGCGACGTGCGGTCGTTCGACGGAACCGTCTCGCTCATCCAGCCGCTGGTCTCGCCGCTGTACGACGGTCACTCGGCGATCGAAGTCTTCGCCGTGATGAACGGCACGCCGGGCCAGACCGCGATGGATCTCGTCCGCGATTACTGGACGCGCGCGTTCTCGAGCCAGACGACGCCGGCGTGGCCGGTCCGCACGGCGGACGGCAAGACCTACGCCAACGCGGACACGTTCTGGCGTCACGCGCTGCACGACGGATTCATCGCGAGCACGACGACGCTGATGTCCTCGGCGAACGCTCCCGGTGCGACGAGCGCTCAGCCGGCCGGATCGGCCTCCGCACGGGCCGCTCCCGCGCAAGCACCGGCGCCAACGATGACGGGAATGGAGATCCTCTTCCGGCCCGATCCGAACGTGCTCGACGGGCGCTTCGCCAACAACGGCTGGCTGCAGGAACTGCCGAAGCCGCTGTCGAAGGTCGCCTGGGACAACGTCGCGTACATCAGCCCGAAGACCGCGGAGTTCCACGGGATTCCGATCGCGCGCTCGGGCAACCGCTCGAACGACGTCATCGAGATCAGCTATCAGGGCCGCCAGGTCCGCCTGCCCGTCTGGGTCCTGCCCGGCACCGCCGACGATGTCGTCGTCGTGCATTTCGGGTACGGACGACGCCGGTCGGGGCGGATTGGCACGGGGATCGGGGTGGACACGTTCGGGCTGCGGTCGTCGAAGGCGCCCTGGTTCGACGGCGGCGCGGAAATCAGACGCACCGGCGACACCTACCTCGTCACGTCGACGCAGAACCACTTCGCGATGGAGGGACGGAATCCGGTGCGGGCCGTCGACGCGGCCGAGTACCGCAAGGATCCGAAGATCGTCGAGGGGCTCGGGCACGAAGCGCCGCCGAAGACGCTCACCCTCTACCCGGTTTACGAATACAACAACCACAAGTGGGGCATGTCGATCGATCTCAACGCCTGCACCGGCTGCGGCGTGTGCATCGCCGCTTGCGTCGCCGAGAACAACATCGCGGTTGTCGGCAAGGAGCAGGTCGATCGCAACCGTGAGATGCACTGGCTGCGCGTCGACACCTACTACGAAGGCGATCCGGCGGCGCCGTCGGGGATCTACCATCAGCCGGTCCCGTGCCAGCAGTGCGAGACCGCCCCGTGCGAGGTCGTCTGCCCTGTCGCGGCCACCGTCCACAACGACGAAGGCCTGAACGACATGGTCTACAACCGTTGTGTCGGGACGCGGTACTGTTCCAACAACTGCCCGTACAAAGTGCGGCGGTTCAACTTCCTGCTCTACTCGGACTACACCACGCCCGAGTTCATGGCGCAGCGGAATCCCGACGTCACGATTCGCAGCCGCGGCGTCATGGAGAAGTGCACCTACTGCGTGCAGCGCATCAGCCACGCGCGCATCGATTCCAAGACGTCCGGCGAGCCGATCAAGGACGGCCAGATCAAGACCGCCTGCGAGCAGGCGTGTCCCGCCGACGCGATCGTCTTCGGCGACTTGAACGATCCGCAAAGCCGCGTCGTGAAGCTGAAGCAGCAGGAGCGCAATTACGGCTTGCTGGAAGATCTGAACACGCGGCCGCGAACGAGTTATCTCGCCGTGGTCCGCAATCAGAATCCCGAACTGAAAAAGACGTGAAGCGGTGATGTGGCGATTTGGTGATGTGGTGAATTGATGCACGAATCCCAATTTCCGCCGGGTGATTTCCGGGCGCCGCTGCCGACGATCGCGCCGGGGCACAGCTTCCGGTCGATCAACGACAAGCTGACGTCCATCGTCCTGACAAAAAACACGCCACTCGTCTGGTTCATCGTCACCGGCATCGCGTTCATGTTCCTGATGGGCCTGACCGTGGCCATCGCCTACCTGCTCGCGAAGGGGATCGGAATCTGGGGCAACAACATCCCGGTCGGCTGGGCGTTCGACATCATCAACTTCGTCTGGTGGATCGGAATCGGCCACGCCGGGACGCTCATCTCGGCGATTCTCCTGCTCTTCAAGCAGGACTGGCGCACGTCGATCAACCGGTTCTCGGAGGCGATGACGCTCTTTGCCGTGTTGTGCGCGGCGCTCTTCCCGCTGATTCACACCGGCCGGCCGTGGCTGGCCATCTACTGGCTCTTCCCGTACCCGAACGCGATGACGCTCTGGCCGAACTTCCGGAGCCCGCTCATCTGGGACGTGTTCGCGGTCACGACGTACGGGACGGTGTCGCTACTTTTCTGGTCGACGGGCCTCATCCCCGACATGGCCGCGTTCCGCGACAAGACGGCCAACCCGTTCCTGAAGAAGCTGTTCGGCGTGCTCTCGCTCGGCTGGCGCGGGTCGGCCCGGCACTGGGCGCGCTACGAGAAGGCGTACCTCCTGCTCGCGGGGATCTCGACGCCGCTCGTCCTGTCGGTCCACACGGTCGTGAGCTTCGACTTCGCGGTCTCCGTCCTGCCGGGCTGGCACGCGACGATCTTCCCGCCCTACTTCGTCGCCGGCGCCATCTACGCGGGCTTCGCGATGGTGCTGACGCTGGCGATTCCGATCCGCGTGATGTTCGGCGTGCAGGATTTCATCACGATGCGGCACATCGAGAACTGCGCCAAGGTCATGCTGGTCACCGGGCTCGTCGTGGTCTACGGCTACATGTCGGAGCTGTTCTTCGGCTGGTACAGCGCGAACGAGTACGAGCACTTCATGCTGAAGAACCGCACCTGGTTCGGTCCGTACGCCTGGACCTACTGGCTGCTGCTCCTCTGCAACTTCCTCGTGCCGCAGCTGCTCTGGTCCAAGCGGCTGCGCCGCACCATTCCTGTCGTCTTCATCGTGTGCATGTTCATCAACGTGGGCATGTGGCTCGAGCGCTTCGTCATCATCGTGACCAGCCTGCATCGTGACTTCGTGCCCTCGTCCTGGGAGATGTATTACCCGACCAAGTGGGACTTCCTGACGCTGTTCGGCACCATCGGGCTCTTCACGACGCTGATGTTCCTGTTCGTGCGGCTGCTGCCCATGATCGCGATCTTCGAGATGCACTCGCTGCTGCCGCAGTCGCGCAGCAAGCCGGCCGGAGAGGAGGCGACCTCCTGATGGCGCACGATCCTGAGGCCACCACGCTGTACGGATATCTGGCGGAGTTCGACACGCCCGGTCAGCTGCTCAAGGCCGCGAACAGAGTCCGCGAAGCGGGCTACACGAAGACCGATGCGTACTCGCCGTTTCCGATCCACGGCATGGAGGACGCGCTCGGGTTCCGGGAGCGGGCCGTCGCGCCGATCGTCCTCGCGGGCGGGTTGACGGGTCTCATGGTCGGCTACGGACTCGAGTACTGGACGATGGTCATCGCGTATCCCATGAACGTCGGCGGCCGGCCGTACCACGCGTGGGTCAACTTCATCCCGCCGGCGTTCGAGACGACGATTCTCTTCTCGGCGTTCGCGGCCGTGTTCGGCATGTTCGCGCTGAACGGGCTGCCGCGTCCGCATCATCCGGTCTTCGGCGCGAAGCGATTCGCGCTCGCGAGCTCTGAAAAATTCTTTCTCGCGATCGAGGCGACGGATCCGAAGTTCGACGCCAAGACGACGCGCGAGCTCCTGGCCGGTCTCAGCTCACGAGAGGTGGTGGAGCTTGAAGACTGACGCTAGGTCAAGGGCAAAGGGCAAAGGACAGAGGGCAAAGGCGAAGCCCGCCGCGAAGCGGCGCACCGGACCTTTGCCCTTTGCCCTCTGCCTTCTGACCTCCGCGGCGCTGGCCGGCGGTTGTCGTCAGGACATGCATGATGCGCCGCGGTACGACCCGCTCGAAGCCAGCACGTTCCTTCCGAAGGGCAGCTCGGCGCAACCGCTCGTCCCGGGCACGGTCGCGCGCGGGCAGCTGAGCGACGACGAATTGCTGCAGACGGGCAAGATTGCCGGCGCCGCCGCCGAGACATTCCCGTTCCCGATCACGCGCGCGGATCTCGACCGCGGCGAGCAACGGTTCAACATCTACTGCTCGCCCTGCCACGGCCGCACCGGCGAAGGCAACGGGATGGTCGTGCAGCGCGGGTATCGGCAGGCCGCCTCGTATCACAACGACCGGTTGCGCCAGGCGCCGGTCGGCTACTTCTTCGACGTGATCACGAACGGCTTCGGCGCCATGCCCGATTACCGCGGCCAGGTCACGGTCGAGGATCGCTGGCGGATCGTCGCGTACCTGCGCGTTCTGCAATTGACGCATTACGCGACGACCAAGGAACTATCACCTTCGGATTTGGAGAAGGTGAAAACCGGCGGCACCGACACGCCGGCCAAGCCGGCGGCTGGGCACGGCGGGCAAGATTAGTGGGGTCTGACCCGTTTGGCGAAAGCCGGGTCTGACCCCCTTCGACAAGGATCGAGATGGCGCAGCTGAACGAAGCGACCTTGATGATGCGGCCGACGGCTGAAATCAGCCGTATGGGCACGCGTGCGATCGGGCTCGGAGCGATCGGGCTGGCGCTCGGGGTGATCGGGTTCCTCACCGATGAAAGCGCGCGGCACGTGTTCCTGCAGTCGTACCTGATCGCGTTCGTCTTCTGGTTCGGCATCACGCTCGGATCGCTCGGCGTGCTGATGATCCAGCACCTGTCGGGCGGCGCCTGGGGGCTCGTTTCCCGCCGCGTGCTCGAGGCCGCGACCCGCAACCTGCCGCTGATGCTGATCCTGTTCATCCCGATCGCGCTGCAACTTCCGACGCTCTACGAGTGGGCGCGACCCGAGGCCGCGGCCGATCACATCCTCCAGATGAAGCGGCCGTACCTCAACCAGACGTTCTTCTACATCCGCGCCGGGCTCTTCTTCGCGATCTGGGGCACCCTCGTCTTCTGGCTGAACAAGTGGTCCAAGGAGCAGGACCAGGAGCCGGCGCTGCCGCCGGGTCCGAAAGACCGCCGCTTCCGCGTGCTGTCCGGGCCGGGCCTGGTGCTGATGATGATCACGATCACCTTCATGAGCGTCGACTGGGTGATGTCGCTCGACCCGCACTGGTATTCGACGATCTTCGGGATCCTCACCGTCGGCGAGTACGGGCTGTCGACGATGGCGTTTTCGATTCTCGTGCTGGCGTGGCTGGTCCGGTTCAAGCCGATGTCGGAGATCGCGGCGCCGGATCACTTCCACGATCTCAGCAAGCTGATGTTCGCCTGGGTGCTGCTCTGGGCCTACTTCAGCGTGTCGCAGCTCATCATCGTCTGGTCCGGCAATCTGCCCGAAGAGATTCCGTACTACATGTTGCGGTTCCGCGATCCCTGGCGTCCGGTCACCATCGCCGTGCTGCTCGGCCACTTCGTCGTGCCGTTCGCGCTGCTCCTCTCGCGGTCGCTCAAGAGAACGCCGAGCCGCGTCGGCCTCGTCGCACTGTTCATCCTGATCATGCGCCTCGTCGAAACCGCGTGGATGATCGGACCGATGGTCCGGCACGAAGGCGGATCCGGCTTGCACTGGCTCGACTTCGCGCTGACGCTCGCGATGGGCGGCTTGTGGTTGTTCCTCTTTCTCCGGAATCTGGCCGGCCGCGCCCTCGTGCCGGCGCGCGATCCGTATCTGAAGGATGCTCTGGCTCATGGCGGACACTAATCACGCCCACGCGCCCGCAGCCGCTCCCATCGCGCCGACCGAAGGCGACGGCGTGAGCTACAGCGGCATCTTCTGGTTCATGGTCATTCTCGCGGGGACGACGCTGGTCTGCCAGGCGCTCATTTGGGGATTGTTCGTGCTGTTCGACGCCAGACGGGCGCCGACCGCCGAACGGTCGGCAATGGCGGCGCCCGTCGCGGAGCCGAAAATCGACGGCGGCCGGATTGTCTCCGGTGGCGAGCTGCCGAACCCGGCCATGCTCGTCAGCGAGCCGACCGAGCTGGACGCGTTCCACCGCCGCGAAGAGGCGATCCTGCACGGTTACGGGTGGGTCGATGAGCAGGCCGGGACCGCGAGGATTCCCGTCGAGCGCGCCAAGGAGCTGCTGCTCGAGAAGGGATTCCCGGTCCGGCCACAACCGGCGGCGGCGCCGGCCGGGAAGTGAGTGCAAGACATGACTAAGGGTTTTTCACAAGGTGTTGCATTGGCGGTCGCGTGGCTGTCGATCGCGCTCCCGGCGGCTGCGCAGCCGCAGGCTCCGCGATCCGTGCCGCCGCCCGGCAAGGCTGCGACCGAACAGATTCCGATTCTTCGCGAGGTCGGAATCGATCAGAAGCTCGGCGCCGAACTGCCGCTCGATCTCACGTTCGTCAACGAGAACGGCCGCGACGTCAAACTCGGCGATTTCTTCGGCAAGCGGCCGGTTGTGCTCGCGCTCGTGTACTACGAGTGCCCGATGCTGTGCACGCAGGTGCTGAGCGGCCTCGACAGCTCGCTGCTGCCTCTGTCACTGAGCGCGGGAACCGATTTCGACGTGCTTGTGATCAGCTTCGATCCGGGCGAGACGCCGGCGCTCGCGTCCGAACGGCGGAAGACATTTCTCGAGCGGTACCGCCGGCCCGGTGCCGAAGGCGGCGTGCGATTTCTGACAGGCCGCCAGGAGTCGATCTCGCGGCTCGCCGATGCGGTCGGCTTCCGGTACGCCTACGACACGGAGACGGATCAGTTCGCGCACCCGGCCGCGATTACGCTGCTCACGGCCGACGGACGCGTGTCCCGCTATCTCTACGGGATCGAGTTCGCCCCGCGCGACTTGAAGCTCGGCCTGGTCGAAGCGTCCGAGGGGCGCATCGGGACCGCCATCGACAGCCTGTTGTTGTTCTGCTACCACTACGATCCGGAGACCGGCAAGTACGGGATGGCGATCATGAACGTCATCCGGCTGGCCGGCGTGCTCACGGTGCTCGGGCTCGGGGCGTTCATCTTCGCCTCGCTGCGCCGGGAGCGCCGCACGCTCGAAGCCGGGCGGCCCAAGCACGCCACGCACCCGGGAGGCGCGCTGTAGATGTCGAGCAGCTTCCCCCTGTTTCCGCCGAACGCGTCCTCGGTCGCGACCGAGATGGACCTGCTCTATCTGTTCATCGTCGCGGTCTGCGCGTTTTTCACGGTGCTGGTCACGGCCCTCGTCGTCGTCTTCACGATCAAGTACCGGCGGCGCCACCCGGCGGAGGTGGGCGCCGACATCCACGGCTCGCTCGCGCTCGAGCTGACGTGGACGATCATTCCCCTCATCCTGGCGCTCGTGATGTTCGGCTGGGGCGCCGACTTGTTCTACCGGCTGGCCAAACCGCCGCGCGATTCGATGGAGATTCTCGTCGTCGGCAAGCAGTGGATGTGGAAAGTGCAACACCCGGAGGGTGTGCGGGAGATCAACGAGCTCCACGTGCCCATCGATCGCAACGTCCGCCTGACGATGGGATCGGAAGACGTGATTCACGATTTTTCGATCCCCGCGTTCCGCGTGAAGATGGACGTCGTCCCGGGCAAGCTGACGACGCTCTGGTTCAGGGCGACGGTTCCGGGCACGTACCACCTGTTCTGCGCCGAGTACTGCGGGACAAAGCACTCCGGGATGATCGGTCAGGTCATCGCGATGACGCCGCAGGACTACGAGGCATGGCTCGCGGGGGGCCGGCCGACGGGCACGGCAGTGGAAAACGGCGAGCGGCTGTTCACCGAGCACGCGTGCGTCACGTGCCACAAGCAGGATCCGACCGGCCGCGGACCGTCGCTCCACGGTCTCTTCGGCAGCCGCGTGGCGCTGGCCGACGGGCGCACGGTCGTCGCCGACGAGAACTACCTGCGGGAATCGATCATGAACTCGCAGGCCAAGGTGGTGCAGGGGTATCAGCCGATCATGCCGGCGTTCCAGGGAACGATCAGCGAAGAGAACCTGCTGCAGCTCATCGCGTACATCAAGACGCTCAAGCCCGTGGCTCCGGCAAAGTGAGGCGCAGAGGCTCGGCGGCGCGGAGGCGCGAAGGGGTTAGCGAAGTATAAGCGCCGGTTCGATACGAGAGATGGAGGGGCGGACCTTCAGGTCCGCCCGACAAGCCGACCGATAGGTCGGAGAGTAACGACGATGCACGACACAGCTATCAAGCGCCAGAGTTATCTCGACGCGCCGTACGGCATTGCGGCCTGGCTCCTCACCCGCGACCACAAGCGGATCGCGATGATGTACCTCATCTCGATCACGGTCATGTTCGCGATGGGCGGGTTCTTC
>Ga0114129_10003253_pt1 | contig 22800 bp, 17 predicted proteins | sample RhiMetdeltSRZDD1_FD_80071 | JGI IMG/M metagenome (GOLD analysis project Ga0114129, IMG submission 80071) | Populus rhizosphere microbial communities from Tennessee, USA - Rhizosphere MetaG P. deltoides SRZDD1 (version 2) (version 2) | ecosystem: Host-associated > Plants > Roots > Rhizosphere >... | reverse complement strand
TGCAGGACTGTCCGCATGATGCGCTCGCGCCTCGACGAATGGCTGGCGATCCTGCGCACACAGGGCGGGAGCGATCTCTATCTCGTCGCCGGGCTTCCGCCGTCGATCCGCGTGCACGGCGTCGTTCGTCAGTTGACCGGGCAGCCGCTGGACGGCGAAACGATCGAGGAGAGCGTTCTTGCGGCGCTGCCGCCGCATGCCGTCGACAGCTATCGCGCGAAGGGCCACGGCGACGCCTCGCTGCGCCGCGGCGCCGACGGCCGTTTCCGCATCAACCTGCACCGCGAGCGCGGACGTCCGGCGGCGAGCATCCGCTCGCTGCCGACCGAGCCGCCGCGTCTCGCCGATCTCTCGCTGCCGCCGAACGTCGAAGCGCTGTCGCGTCTGCCGCACGGCCTCGTTCTCGTCGGCGGGCCCACCGGCTCGGGCAAGACGACGACGGTCGCCGCGCTCGTGGACGCCATCAACCGCCGCGATGCCAAGCACATCGTGACGATCGAGGATCCCATCGAGTACGAGCACGCGCATCAGAAGAGCGTCGTCGAGCACGTCGAGATCGGTGTCGACGCGCCCGATTTCCCGACGGCGCTGCGCTCCGTCGTCCGCCAGTCTCCCGATGTGATCGTCGTCGGTGAAATGCGCGATCCGGAGACGATGAAGATTGCGCTGGCCGCGGGTGAGACCGGACACCTGGTGTTCTCGACGCTGCACACCAGCGACGTGACGTCGACGGTCTCCCGCGTCTCCGACGCATTTCCGCCGGAGCGGCAGCCGACGATCCGGACGGAGTTGTCGATGGCGCTGGCCGCCGTGATGACGCAGATCCTCGTGCCTCGAGCCGGCGAGGGACGGATTCCCGCCGTGGAGCTGCTGATGGTCGGCTACGGCGCGAGGCAGCATATCCGCAAGAACGCGCTTCAGCATCTGCACCAGGAGATTACGATCACGCGACGCGACGGCTCGCTGACCTTCGAAGAGAGCCTGGCGCAGCTGGTGAGCCGCGGGCTGCTCGCCGTCGAGGACGCGCGTGCGCGTGCGCCGCACCGCGAGGAGCTCGAGGGGCTGCTCAGAGCGATGAATCTGGTAATTGGGTAATCTGGTAATCGGGTAATTGAATTGGGCCATTGGCTTCCAATGCATCAATCCAATTACCCGATTACCCAATTGCCCGATTACCCGATTGAGCCCGCATGTTAGTTTCCATCGTTCTCTACTGCGGCCTGATCGGCACTGCTGTCGCCCTCATCCTGTTCATCATTCCAGCCCGTTGGCGGCCGGTCTCCCGCGCGCGTGCCCTGGTGTTTGGCGGCACCGGGCTTCTCGCCGCTCTCGTCGCCCTCCTCATTCCAGCCTCAGAGTCGCGCATCGATGGTCAGCAGACAGCGCTCGACGTCTTCATGCCGGTGTGGCAGTTCAACGAAGTGCACTCGCTCGACGTCGCAGCGCCGCCGGCGCGCGTGTACGAGGCAATCAGCAGCGTGCGGGCGGACGAGATCTCGCTGTTCAGCACGCTGACCTGGATTCGCCGCCGCGGCCGCTCGGTGCCTCAGGGCATTCTCAATCCCGGGTCCAGCGAGCCGATCCTCGACGTTGCGCTGCGGACGGGATTCGTCCGGCTCGCCGAAGATCGGCCGCGCGAACTGGTGCTGGGCACCGTGGTCGTCGCCCCTCGCGGCACGCGCGGAACCCTCACGCCGGAAGTGTTCAAATTGACCCTGCCGCCTGGCTTCGTGCTGGCGACGATGAACTTTCTGGTGTCGCCGAACGACCACGGTGGATCGACACTGTCGACCGAGACTCGTGTCTTCGTCAACAGCCCGTCGACGCTGCGGCTGTTCGCCGTCTACTGGCGATTGATCTATCCGGGCAGCGCGATCATCCGTTCGTCGTGGCTGGATGCGATCGCCAGGCGGGCCACGGCTGCGGAATCGAGTAATTGAGTAATCTGGTAATCGGGTAATTGGATTGGGAAATCGCTGGATCAATCTCTCAATCCAACCCGTGACTCGTGACGGACTGACGTGAGCTCGAGGATCTGACCAGTTCGACGCGACGCACGGCACCCGGAGCTCGGGCCAGGCGGCTGTCGCACGTCAGCAGCGTCGTATCGAGAACCTCGGCGAGAGCCACGTAGACAGCGTCGTACGCGCTCAAGTTCTGTCGAAGCTCCCACACTCGATCGAGCAACGGTTCGTGGGCATGCCGCTGCAGATCTAGAGCCCGAAAGTCGTCGAGCGCCACAGCGGCTTCAGCCGCCTCGATCTCGCCGTCCCGCACGTAGCGCCGCAGCGCCTGAGCGACCTCGACATCCGCCAGGTGCGGTACATGGAGGCCCAGCGTTGGATCCGAGATCCGCGCGGCGATCGCGCGGCCTTTTGATGTTTCGAGCAGGAGCTCGACGAGGGCTGAGGCATCGACCACGATCACCGGACGTCTCGCTCCGCCCTGATCACCGCTGCCGCGCTGCGTCGGAGTCGCCGAACGGGTCGCCCCTGAAGCCGCTCGAGGACCTCTGCCCGCGTCGGCCGCTCGAGTGCTTTCGCAACCTCACGCAGAATGTAGTCCGACATCGACATGCCTTCCATCGCCGCCCGTGCCTTCAGGCGCCGATGAAATTCAATCGGCACATTCCGGATCTGCACCATCGTCTTCGACATGAAATAACCATAGTTTCATCGCTTTATCATGTCAAGGTGACAGAAGGCGCCAATCGGGTAATCTGGTCATTGGATTGGGAAATGGCCGGATCAATCTCCCAATCCAATTACCCGATTACTCGATTACCCAATTACTCGATCAAGCACGTGACCGAAGTCGCATTCCTGCGAGCGATCAACGTCGGCGGCAAATCGCTGGTGCGCATGGCCCATCTTCAGGAGATGTTCATCGCCGCCGGCTGCCGGAACGTGCGAACCTACATTCAAAGCGGCAACGTGATTTTCGATGCGCCGCGAGCGCGGGCGGCCGCCATCGGGCACGTCATCGAAGCATTGACGCGGAGGCTCGGCAAGCCGCCGCAAATCGTGTTCAGGACGCTCGGCGACATCGAGCGTCTGGTCAAAAAGCCCCCGTTTGGTGGCGTTCAGGCGGGACCGCGTGTGAAACTGTACGTGGCGTTTCTGGCGAAGCCGCCGGAGCGCCGGCCCAGGTTCCCAATCGTCTCGAAGGCTGAAAACTGCGAAGCGATCGGCATGAAGGACCGTGACGTGTTCATCATCAGCCGCCCGACCCGGCCCGGTTTTTTCGGGTTTCCGAACCTGTTCGTCGAAGAGGCGCTGGGCGTCTCCGCGACGACGCGCAACTGGTCGACGGTGACGAAGATTGTCGAGTTCGCGCGACGGGAGACGGTTGACCGATGAGACGATTGTCCACCGAGCAGGATATTGCGGATCTGGCAGCGCGCTTTCGCACGCTGACGCCCGATGCACCGCGGCAGTGGGGCAGAATGTCCTGTCCGCAGATGGTCTGTCACGTCTGGGATGCCTTTCGCGGTCCGCTCGGTGAACGCCCGGCGGCTGCGCCGCGCGGCAACCTGCTGACCCACACCGTGGTGAAATGGGTAGTGATCCGCACGCCCCTTCCCTGGGTGCGCGGCGCGCCGACGACCCCGGACATCGATCAGGTCGCGGGGAAGGGCACGCCGCCCGCGGAGTTTTCCAACGACGTGAACCGGCTGCTGGACGTGATGCGGCGATTCATCGCGCAGCCGAACGACCAGCGCCGGCCGCATCCGCTCTTCGGCCGCATGAACGCGTCCGACTGGGCGCGGTGGGGTTGGGCCCACGTCGATCATCACCTGCGGCAGTTCGGAGCGTGACATGGCAGCGGAAGTCAGACAGCTGACGACGGCGGAGCTCGAGGCGGGCCTGGACGAGATTCGCAGGTCGCCGCGCGATCGCGGCGTGCTGGAAATGATCGTTCGGCGGCCGGCTGTCGGCCAGCGCGAGGTCGTCGATCGAGCCGAGCTCGACATTCTCAAAGGACTGGTTGGCGACAACTGGTCGGTGCGAAAAAGCCCGCGAACGCCTGATGGATCGCCGCATCCCGACATGCAGCTCAACGTGATGAACGCGCGGACGGTCGCGCTCGTCGCCCAGGACAAGAGCCGCTGGCACCTGGCCGGCGATCAGCTCTTCCTCGACTTCGATCTCAGCGAAGCGAACGTGCCGGCTGGAACGCGACTCGCCCTCGGCTCGGCGGTCATTGAAGTCACCGCCATCCCTCACAGCGGCTGCCAGAAATTCGTGCAGCGGTTCGGCCGGGATGCCGTGAACTTCGTGAACTCGCCGGTCGGCAAGGAACTCCATCTGCGAGGCATCAACGCCCGCGTCGTGCAGGCAGGCGTGATTGCTGTCGGTGACGTGGTTCGCAAAGTTCCGCGGTTGTAGGCCCGAGCTTCAGCTCGGGCGTTGAGTGAGGTTGAACATCGAGATCCGCCCCATTCGCGCCGAGGAGACGCGCGGCCTGCGGCATCTGGTGCTGCGGCCGACGCAGGCGCCCGAAGAGCTCGTGTTCTCCGGCGATCGCGCGCCCGAGACGCTGCACGTCGGCGCATTTCTCGATGGCCGGCTCGTCGGCATTGCGTCCGTCACGCCCGAGGCCTGTCCCGGAGATGCCACGAGGAGCGCGTGGCGGTTGCAGGGGATGGCTGTGCTGCCCGACGTGCAGGGCCAGGGATGCGGCCGCCTCCTGCTCGAGCGCGGGATTCGTCACGTCGCGGAACACGGCGGCACGATGCTGTGGTGCGAGGGGCGGTCGAACGTCGCCGGCTTCTATCGTGCGCTCGGATTCGAGCTGCACGGCGAAGAATTCATCAAGCCGATCACCGGCCCGCACTACATCATGAAAAAAACCATTGACCGATTGCTGTAGTGCAGGCCTTCAGGCCTGCTTCTGAATCACGTGCCCTGGATCCTCCGTCCATCGAGAAAGATGGAATTGACCATCGAGCCGCCGCGAAGGACGTAACCCTGTGACGACAGATACTCCATGATGTCCGAGCGGCCGCCTGACGCCGTCAGGCCGACGCCTTCCGCGCAAATCACGCCGGGGCGAAATCGCGACAGGTCCAACGTTCGAATGATCGCGTAGTCGAGTCCTTCCACATCGGTCGACAACAGATCGGGCGCCGCGTGCAGGTGCTCTGCGATCACCTGGTTGATATTCAACAGCGGCATCTTGACGACCCGCTCGACGACGCTCTCGGTCTTTCCCTGCTGCAATCGCTGCACCTGCTCGGGCGAGAAGGTGTTCAGCATCGGATTCCCTTTGATTTGGTAGTAGTCCGCGGATGTGGCGTCGGTGAATCCAATGCCCGCTTGTACCACAACGTCGCGACGGCGGACGCGGCGCAACTCGTCGACGAACACGGGATTGGGCTCGACCAGCACACCGTGGGCGCCGGTCGTGTAAAGAAGGTAGGTGTTGTTGCTCCTGACCGGAAGCGCGGCGCCGACGTCCATGTAGGTCGGGTGCTCCAGCTTCAACGCGTCTCGCAGCGCGTGAAACAGGACGATGTCCTCACCTTGCTCCGAGAAGCTGAGGCGTGCTTCAGCCGGCATACGTGGAGTGACATGCGCCAACTGATCCCACGCGACTTTGCCTGCAGCTGCTCCAACGACGCCAACGGCAGCGCCGCGCACGAAATCTCGTCGCCGCACGACGGTTTCGCCTCTGGTCTTTTTCGAAGCGACGTCCATGACTGTCAGACCTCGAGATCAGGCGGCCGGTGAAGACCGCAATGGATGGGTGCGGAGTGTAAACAGGGTGACCTCGGGCCGCACGTTGAACCGTGCAGGAAGCAGATGTCCGATGCCGCGGCTGATGTACAGCGTTCGCCGTGCATCCGCCGCCACCTCGCCGGCTACGTAGCGACGATTCTGAACGGGAAGCAGCGGCGGTGGCAGGAAGGGAGGCTTGCACTGTCCGCCGTGGGTGTGGCCCGCGAGCATCCAACCTTCATACTCCGGCCAGGGCCGCAGGTCGGCAGCATCGGGATTGTGAATCAGGACGAGCGCCGCCGCGTTCGAGCGTGCCCGCAACGCCGCGCCGGGGTCGCAGCGATGCCCCCACAGATCGTCGACGCCGACGATGTCGAGCCCGTGCACTGACGCCGTTTCGTTCCGCAACATCCGCACGCCGGCACGTTCTGCTTCTGCGGCGACTCGTGCGGCGACGGCAGGCTGGCTCCAGTTTCGGCCGTAGTCGTGATTGCCGAGGATTCCCAGCGTCGCGACGCGGCCGAGCGGCAGGTGAGCGAGGACCGTGCGGAGTTGACCGAACTGGGTCTCGTCACCGTCCGGTCGACGGGTCATGAAGTCGCCAGTCACAACGACAATGTCCGGGTTGAGCGCCCGCACGCGCTCGAACGTGTCGATCACGTACTGGTCGCTGACGCGTGGCCCGATGTGCAAATCGCTCAACTGCGCCAGCGTGGCGCCCTCGAGCCCCTGCGGGAGATGGTCGATCGGCAGGTCGCGTTCCACGATCTCGAGCCAGTGCGGCTCGACGCCGAGCGCGTAGCCGAAGCAGGCCAGGCCCGATGCGGCGACGGCCGCCGCTCCGCGCTTCAGGAAGGTTCGGCGATTCAAGGATATCGCCATCATCGCACACGGTGGCGTGTGCTCTCACGTAGGATGTGCACCTCGTCGCACGCCGTCGGTGGCCGTCGTTTTAGCTGCGCTATGCTTGAGGTGGCGCGGACGCCATGACGTCTCTCCTTCTCCCTGTCATCGTCGGCGCTCTGATCGTCGGGCTCTTCGTCTGGTTGATCGTGCGCCAGCGGGCGCAGGTGAGGGCCGAGCGTGCCGCGCTCGAGCGGTTTGGATTCCGCCCGTGCCCTGACAAACAGTCGTGGCTCGACGAGACGGTTGCCCGCCTCGAGAGTAATTCCCGATACACCTTCGCCGTCCACGATCCGCTGCAGCTCGATCACAATCCCGCGGTGTATTACTACTCGAAGACTCGCACGCGGCAGCTGCATACGTCCGAGGACAATCCGCTGAAGGTCGAGGAGATTCTGTTTCCGCTCACACGCCGATCGACCGACGGCGTGATGCTCATCGTCAAGCCGAGCGCCCTCAAGCCGGGCCTGGCGACCGATCTCATCGGCCTGATGGCGAGCGGTCCATGGGACGCGCAACCCGAGGACCTGGAGAAGATCGAGATTCCAATCGAGCTCGCCGACTCAAATGTGGTCCAGGCGTTCGGACCGCGCGCCGGCAGCCTGACCGAGCTCGTCGACGTCAAGTCGCTCGACGCGCTCAAGGACGTTGGCGATTCGGGCGCGACGTTCGTGCAGTGCCGTGACGGCTGGTGCGCCGTGTCCGGCATGTCGAAGAAAGGCTTCCAGGTTGAGGACATCGTCAATCGGATCAAGCCGCTGTTGAGGCACTGATGCGATTCATTCCTTACGCCGAAGCGGCTTCGGTTCCCAATGTGATTGTCGACGGCAAGGGCGCCGGCAAGACGGTGCTGACGCTCTCGCACTGGCCGAAGAGCGGCACGCCTGCCGCACTGCGTGGCGACACTTCCACGGCCATCGTGTTCAACTATCTGGACAAGCCGCCGAAGCACAAGAAGGCCGATGCCGTGTCGAACAACCATTTCGACGAGGACGGCCTGGTCGGCATTTTCGCGCTGCTCGATCCCGGGCGCGCGATCGGCCATCGCGATCTCCTCATCGACGTCGCGCAGGCGGGCGATTTCGGCGTGTTCCAGCGGCGCGAGGCGGCGCGGATTGCGTTCGCGCTGCATGCGCACGCGGAGGCCGGCCTGTCGCCGCTGCCAGCCGAGATCTTCGATCGACCGGACGCGGCGCTCACCGCGGAACTGTACGTGAGGCTGCTGGAGGTGCTCCCGCGTTTGATGACCGACCTGGATCGCTTCCGTGCGTTCTGGAAGAGCGAAGACGCGGCGCTGGCTGCGAGCGAGGCCGCGATCCAATCAGGGGCGATCGCGATCGAGGAGCAGAAAGAGCTCGACTTTGCTGTCGTTCGCGTGGCCGAGAAATGTTCGCCGTGCCACGACTTCGCGATGCACACGCACACGCCCTGCACCCGGCTGCTCGTGATTCACGGCCAGCATGTCGAGCTGCAGTATCGATACGAAGGCTGGGTCCAGATGGCGTCGCGCAAGCCAGCCGCCCGCGTCGATCTCACGCCGCTTGCCGACGAACTGAATCAGCAGGAGAAGAGCGGCGGGGTGTGGAAGTTCGATGGCGTTGACGACATCACCCCCAAACTGCGGCTCAAGAAGAGCCCGGACACATCGATTCCGCCCGACGTCATCCTGCAACGTGCCGTGCACCATTTGAAAAATGGGAAGCCGGCGTGGGACCCGTACGATTAGGCGCGCCTTTGGCGAGGACGGAGATCGCGGAGGAAACGGATCAAAAGCGGAGGAACGGTGTTAACGGAGACGAAACGGAGGCACGGCGTGCGACGCCCGCGAAGCGGGCAGCGCTGGAGCGAAGGCCCGTTGCAAAATGCAAACGGGTCTATCGCATGCGTTTGCATTTTCAACGGACCTTCGTTCCAGCGCGGGCCGGCCGTTCCGGCCGGCCGTCGCACGCCCCAGTCTTCTCCGTGCGTTCCCCGTGTCTCCGTGTCACCGTGGTTAATCCGTGACCTCCGTCAGCTCCGTGCCCTCTATGCGACAATGCGGCCATGAGCTCAAAGGCTGCGATCCCCCTATTAATAATGTTGACCGCCGGCTGTGAGCAGGCGCCCCAGGCAGGCCCGAAACTGAGCTATCCACAGACCAAGAAGGGCGACCTCGTCGAGGACTACCACGGCACGAAGATCGCGGACCCTTACCGCTGGATGGAGGACCTCGATTCAAAAGACGTTGCCGAGTGGGTTGCCGAACAGAACAAGGTGACCGAGGCTCAGCTCGGCGCGCTGCCGGCGCGCGAGCGGTTCAAGCAGCGGATCACCGAGCTCTGGAACTACCCGAAAACCGGTCTCCCCGAGCGCGAAAACGGCCGGTACTTCTACGCGAAAAACAGCGGGCTGCAGCGGCAGGCACCGCTCTTCGTCCGCGCCAGCCTGTCGGCCGAGCCCAGGCTGGTCATCGACCCCAACGTGATCTCGCCGGATGGATCGCTGTCGCTCGCTCAGTGGGACGTGTCGCCGGACGGAAAGCTGCTCGCGTTCGGTCTCTCGGAGGGGGGCGCCGACTGGGAGACGCTGCACGTCCGCGACATCGATGCCTCGAAGGATCTCGGCGATGAAGTGAAATGGGTGCGCTTCTCGAACATCTCGTGGACGAAAGACTCGAAAGGGTTTTTCTACTCGCGGTATCCCGAGCCGCCGAAGGGCAAGGTGCTCGAGGCGGCGCTGTCGGGCCAGGCGCTGTACTACCACCGGGTCGGGACGTCGCAATCGGACGACAAGCTGATTTACGAGCGCAAGGATCTCCCGACGTGGTTCATCAGCGGCTCGACGACCGAAGACGGCAGGTATCTGCTCATCTTCATGGCGAAGGGATCCGACAACAACAATCGCCTCTATTTCACCGACCTCGGGAATCCCGAAAAGCCGCAGATTGGCGCGCCGGTCAAGCCGCTCGTCGAGCAGGACGATGCGGAGTTCAATGCGTTCGGGAGCGACAAATCGATGCTGTATCTGCGCACCGACAAGGATGCGCCCAACCGCAAGGTGATCGCACTCGACGTTCACCATCCGGAGCCATCGGCGTGGAAGACGATCGTCCCGGAAGCCAAAGAGTCGATCGAGGCGATGGCCTTCGTCGGCGGCCGCATCCTCACGCAGTACCTCGTCGATGTGAAGAGCAAGCTGTCGGTGTGGGGTCTCGACGGCAAGTCTCTGGGCGAGGTCGAGCTTCCGGGCGTGGGCACCGTGGCCGCTTTGGGCGGGCGCGCCGACTCGCCGGAAATCCTGTTCTCGTTCAGCTCGCCGCTCTTTCCGACCACGGTGTTTGCCTACGACCCGGCGTCGAAGACGCGGACGCCGTTCGAGGCGCCGACGCCGCCGATCGACGTCGCGCAGTACGAGACGAAGCAGCTGTTTGCGCCGTCAAAGGACGGCACGCGCGTCCCCTTCTTCCTCACCGCGCGGAAGAATCTGACGCTCGACGGCAGCCATCCGACGATGATCTTTGGCTACGGCGGCTTTTCGATCAGCACGCTTCCCACTTACCGGGCCGATGTGCCCGCGTGGCTCGAGATCGGCGGCATCTGGGTGACGGCCAACATGCGCGGCGGCGCCGAGTACGGCGAGGCGTGGCACAAGGCCGGGAACCTCGAGAAGAAACAGAACGTCTTCGACGACTTCATTGCCGTCGCGGAATACCTGGTGAAGGAAAAGTACACCTCGCCGGCGAAACTCGGCATCATGGGCGGATCGAACGGCGGGCTGCTGGTCGGTGCGGTCGAGGAGCAGCGGCCCGATCTGTTTGCGGTCGCGCTGCCGGCGGTCGGCGTGATGGACATGCTGCGCTACGACCGCTTCACCGGCGGGCGCGCGTGGGTCACCGAGTACGGCACGTCGCAGGATGCGGCGCAGTTTGCGTTTCTGATCAAGTACTCGCCGGTCCAGAACGTCAAACCGGGCAGCTGTTATCCCGCCACGCTCGTGACGACCGCCGACCACGACGACCGCGTCGTGCCGAGCCACTCGTTCAAGTTCACCGCCGCGATGCAGGCGGCGCAGGCGTGCGACAAGCCGGTCGTGATCCGCGTCGAGACCCAGGGCTCGCACGGCTACCGGCCGACCGACAAGCAGATCGCCGAGCGCGCCGATCAGTGGGCGTTCGCCGCGGCCCACATGGGGCTGAGATAGTCATTAGTCGTTAGTCATTAGTCGTTAGTCTTGGTCGTTAGTCGTTAGTCGTTGGTCAAACGTAGGCCCGACCTTCAGGTCGGGCGTTTATCGTCGCTGACCGACACCACCCGCCGGCTTACGTCGGCTTAATCGGCACCTGTGGCGCGTCCCAAGCGCACACTATCGACAGGTTTGCTCTACACTTCCTCCCATGCCTTCGCATCTGAAACGGACGGCGCTGCTGTTGTGCGCGGTGATCGGATTGCTCTCCGGATCTCGTGCCGCGGGGCAAGGAGCGGCGCCGAAGACTCATCGACTCGAGGCGACGCCGCAGACCATCGCGTATGGATACTACGACGCCGCGGCGAAGCCGGTGCTGACGATCGCCTCCGGCGACATCATCGACGTCGACACGCTGCTGACCAACGTGCCCGATCGGCTCGAGCGCGCAGGCGTTCCGCCGAATCAAGTACAGGACTCGCTGAGAAAGATCGTGGCGGAAGTGACGGGGCCGAACCGCGGGCCCGGCGGCCACATCCTCACCGGACCGGTCTTCGTCCAGGGCGCGGAGCCTGGCGACGCGCTCGAAGTGAAGGTGTTATCGATCTCGCTGGCGATTCCGTACGGCTACAACGGCTGCAGCGGGTTTCTGCGCGAGAACTGCACGCCCGGTCAGCAGCCGCTCATCCTCCCGCTCGACGCGAAGCGGATGATCGCCACATTTCCGGGCGGCGTCGAAATCCCGCTGCGACCGTTCTTCGGGAGCATGGGCGTGGCGCCGCCGCGCGACGCCGGGCGGATCAGCAGCAACCCGCCGTGGATTCACGCCGGCAACCTCGACAACAAAGAGCTCGTCGCCGGCACGACGCTGCTGATTCCGGTCCACACGGCGGGCGCGCTCTTCGAAGTCGGCGATGGGCATGTGGCGCAGGGCGACGGCGAAGTCGATCAGACTGCGATCGAGACGTCGCTCAGGGGCCGCCTGCAGCTGACCGTGAAGAAAGGCATGACGCTGTCGTGGCCGCGCGCGGAAACGCCGACGCACTACATCAGCATGGGGACGCACGAGGATCTGACAATCGCGACGCGCGTCGCCATCCAGGAGATGATCGACTTCCTCGTCGAGACGCGGCACTACGACCGGCACACCGCCTATCAGCTGGTGAGCGTTGCCGGCGATGTCGCGATCACGCAGCTCGTCGACGGAAAGGCCGGCGTGCACGTGAAAATGCCGAAAAATATATTCAAGTCCAGGTAGGCCAGGTAGGTCGGGTGGGCCAGGTGGGTCGAGTAGGTCGCGAAGGTCAGGTAGGTTGGGTAGGTTGGGTCTGTTGTTGACTCAGCTCACGCAATAGCCACACTTTCGCCGTCTTCCAGTCCCGCATCACAGTCTCCGGTGACACGTCCAGGACATCCGCTGTCTCCTCCACGCTGAGGCCGCCGAAGAATCGCAACTCGACCACCTGGCTCATACGAGGATCGAACACCGCCAGGCCCGACAACGCATCGCTCAGTGCAACCAGATCGGCGCCCTTTTCCTGGGCGATCTCCACGGCATCGATCGCCACTCGGGTGAGGGCGCCACCGCGCTTCTGACGCCGGCGGTTCCTGGCGAACTCCACGAGAATCCTCCGCATCGTCTGCGCCGCCACCGCGAGGAAATGCGCCCGGTTCTGCCATTCAATCCGGTTTGCATCGATGAGTCGCAAATACGCCTCGTTGACGAGCGCGGTTGCCTGCAGCGTGTGATCCGGGCGCTCGCGCCTCATGTACCTCCGGGCCAGCAGACGCAGCTCGTGGTGCACCAGCGGAACGAGCCTGTCAAAGGCCGACTCGTCGCCGTGGCTCCATGCCAGGAGCAGGTCAGTGGCGTCCGCTCGAGGGGACATGACAGTTTCCGCCGCTCGATGTCGCATTCCAGAGTTGGAGGCTTGCCATGCGGAATCTGAGCATTCGCATTCCGGCGCTCGCTGTGTCCGTTTTCGTGGCTGCGACGACCGTGATCGCCGTCACCGGGCAAAACATCGTGGAACCCTCACCGCATCAGATTCCCAAGACCTGGGACACTCAGGCGATGGCGACGCTGCAAGTGCCGCTCGCCGATCGCGGCTCGTCGCCGGTACCCGTTTCTGCCGACTACTACTACCGCATTCCGGTGCGGCCCATCTACAAAACCTATCCGGTCTACCACCCGGGCAAAGAACCCGCCGGCTACTTCGAGCGGCTGAAAGGGCTCGATCCCGAGGTCATTGACCTCGATTTTACGAAGGCCAGGACGGAGAACGACTGGATTCGGATCGGCGAAACCGTCTTCGATACGCCGACAGATTACGACATCTCGGGCACGCCGGAGCAGTTTCGCGACCCGTCGTACTACAAAGCCAACGGCATTCCGGTGGCCAGCGACGGCACGGTGCCGTTCGTGAAATACGTCGTCCGCGAAAAGGGCAAGGTGGAAGTCGGTGTGCTGGCCTGCGGGACGTGTCATACGCGCATCATGCCCGATGGCCTCGTCGTCAAAGGAGCGCAAGGCAACTTTCCGTTCGATCGGACCGCGCCTCCCGAGCTGCCCGACGAAGCGCTCCCCACCATCCGTCGCCTGTTCAAGATGCTGTACGGCGTTCCCTGGCTCGGCTCGGGAGACCCGGCGCGCCCGCTCGAAACGATGCCGTATCGTGAGGTGGTCGAATTAGCCCAGGCGATCCCGCCGGGAGTCCAGGCGCGGCACGGCACGGGACTCCAGATCCCGACGCAGATTCCCGACCTCATCGGCGTGCGCGACCGGCGATACCTCGATCACACGGGGTTGGTTCAGCATCGAAGTATCACCGACTTGATGCGGTACGGCGCGCTGAATCAAGCCGCTGATGTCTATTCTCGCTATGGCGAGTTCGTGCCGGTCGCCGCGGATTACCGGACTGTTCCCATCCCCTACCAAGACTCGCCGTTTGAATTTGCGAACGGCCGATACCGCGACGAAGAGCTGTACGCGCTCGCGCAATTTCTCTATTCTCTGCAGCCGCCGAAAAATCCCAATCAGCCGAACGCGATCTCGGAGATGGGGAAGGAGATATTCAACCGCCAGGGATGTGGGACATGTCACCCCGCCCCCTTGTACACGAACAACAAGCTGACGCCGGCGATCGGATTCAAGCCGCTGCCGGAGGATTTCAAGCGTTTCGATATCATGTCGCGTTCAGTGGGCACCGACCCTGGCCTCGCGCTGAGAACTCGGCGCGGCACGGGGTACTACAAGGTGCCGTCTCTCAAAGGCTTGTGGTATCGCGCACCGCTCGAGCACAACGGTTCCGTGGCCACGCTTGAAGACTGGTTCGATCCGAGGCGGCTCGGCGATGATTACGTGCCGACGGCATTCAAAGGCCACGGTGTCAAGACTCGCGCCATACGGGGTCACGAGTTCGGGCTCGCACTGCCGGCCGCGGACAAAGCGGCGTTGATCGCATTCCTGAAGACTCTGTAAGAGGTCGCTGACTTCGGGAGAAACGAGTCGCATGGAACGCTGGGCGACGGTGAAACGGATCCACCAGTCGGCTCTCGAGAAGGGCGCCGACGAGCGGGCGGCGTTTCTCGAACACGCATGCGGTGGCGATCGGACGCTGCTGCGCGAAGTGGAATCGCTGCTCGGCTACGACTCGGCCGCCCAGTCCTTCATGGAGTCGCCGGCGCTCGAAGTCCAGGCGATGAGCATTGATGCCGAGCTGCCACTCGTCGGGCAGACGCTGGGCCACTACGAAGTGCAGTCGCTCCTCGGCGTGGGTGGGATGGGCGAAGTCTACCTGGCGCGCGACCCGCGGCTCGATCGGTTTGTCGCCCTGAAAATCCTGCCGCCGGATCTCCTATTCGATCCGGATCGGCTCGAGCGGTTCACGCGAGAAGCGAAAGCGGCGTCGGCGCTGAATCATCCGAACGTGGCCACCGTCTACGACGTCGGGGAGAACGGCGGTGTGCGTTTCATCGCGATGGAGTACGTCGAAGGCCTGACGCTCGCGGACCGGATCGCCGGCCGCCCGCTGCCGACCTCCGATATCGTCGACATCGCCGTCCAGGTGGCCGACGCTCTCGACGCTGCCCACGAGAAGGGCGTCACGCACCGCGACATCAAGCCGGCCAATCTGATGCTGACGCCGCGCGGGCTGGTCAAGGTGCTCGACTTCGGGGTGGCCAAGACGATGCGCATCGAGGACCAGCGGCGACTGGAAGCAGCGCGCGCCAGCGCGGAAACCGCCGTCGGCGTCGTGATTGGATCGCCGCAGTGCATGAGCCCCGAGCAAATCTCGGGTGGTGAGGTCGACGGCCGGAGCGATCTCTTCAGCCTCGGCGTGACGCTCTATGAAATGGCGACGGGCTGTCTGCCATTCGCCGCGGCCACGCCGTCGGAGACGATGGAGCGGATTCTCCACGCCGAGCCGAAACCGCTCGCCGAGCTCAACGACGCGATCGCGCCGGAGCTCGAGCGGATTGTCGCCAGGTGCCTCGAGAAGGATGTCGAGCGACGGTACCAATCGGCGCGCGAGCTGCTCGCGGACCTGCGGAACGTGAGGCAGCACACCGACGCCAGGATCGCGGGCCTGGCGATGGGCGAAGGACGACGAAACAACGTGCCCGCGCAGCTCACGAGCTTTGTCGGACGCCAACACGAGCTCGAAGAGGTGCGCCGTCTGCTCGCAAGCACCCGCCTGCTGACGCTGACCGGGGCTGGCGGGTGCGGCAAAACGCGGCTCGCATTACAGGTGGCGGGAGATCTGCTCGATCAGTTCCCCGCGGGCGTCTGGGTGGTAGACCTCGGACCGCTGTCGGAGCCAAACCTCGTCCCGCAAATGGTTGCGACGACGTTGGGCGTGCGTGAGGGCCCAGGCCGCTCTCTCAACGATATCCTCGCCGAGTACTTGGGCCCGCGTCACGTGCTGCTGATCCTCGACAACTGTGAGCACCTGATTGCGCCGTGCGCGCAACTGGTCGAGCCGTTGCTCCGGACCGCGCCGAACCTCCACGTGCTCGCAACGAGTCGCGAGGGTCTCGGCATCGGGGGCGAAACCGTGTGGCGCGTGCCCTCCATGTCGGTCCCTGCCCCGTCCGAACCGCTGACTCCCGACGCCCTCCGCAATTACGAAGCCGCACGTTTGTTTGTGGATCGGGCCACTGCCGTGGCGCCCTCGTTCACCGTTGCCGAGGGCAACGTCGCCGCAGTTGCGGAAATCTGTCGTCGTCTCGATGGGATCCCGCTCGCGATCGAGCTCGCTGCCGCCAGACTCAACGTGTTGTCGGTCGAGCAGATCAACGAACGATTGAAGGATCGCTTCCGTTTGCTCACCGGCGGCAGCCGAACCGCAGTGGCCCGGCAGCGCACGCTCGAGGCGACGATCGATTGGAGCTACGACCTGCTCTCCGAGCCCGAGCGCACGCTGTTGTGCCGCCTGTCGGTGTTTCCCGGTAGTTGGACCCTGGAAGCCGCCGAAGCCGTCTGCGCGGGCGACGGTATCGAGCGCGAGACGATGCTGGATCTGGTCTCGCGCCTGGTCGACAAATCACTGGTCAACGTTGAAGACGATGCGAGCGGCAATCGGAGATATCGCTGTCTCGAGACGGTCCGTCAATACGCGCGCGAGCGCCTGGTGCGATCGGGACACGCCGAGCGAGTGCGCGAGCGGCACCTGGACTTCTTTCTCGCGCTGGCGCGACGCGCGGAGCCGGAACTCATGCGATCCGAGCAGGCATCGTGGCTGAACCGGTTGCAGATCGAGCACGACAATCTGCGCGCTGCGCTCGAATGGTGCCTGGAAGCGCCGGGTCATGGTCAGACGGCGCTCGAGATCGCCGTGGCGCTGTCGAGGTTCTGGGCCGTACGCGCATATCTTGACGAAGGACGCAGGTGGCTGGAACGGGCACTGACGGCTGGCAGCGGTGCGCCTCCAAGCCTGCACGCCAAAGCCCTCAACTCTCACGGAATGATGGCCATGACCCAGGCCAACTATTCGACCGCATTGTCGACGCTGGAAAAGAGCTTGATCCTCGCGCGCGAAGCGGGCGATCACGGCGAGATTGCGTTGGCGCTCGGCTGGCAGGCGCTCACGACCCTGTACTCCGGCGAAGTCGCCCAGGCTGCCAGACTCGGCGTTGCTTCTCGGGCCGCTGCAATCGAAAGCGGCGAGCTCTGGCGTCAAGGCCCGGCCCTCGCCTGTCTCGCGCATCAGGCGGTCAGCGAAGGTAATTACGATGAAGCGTGTCGGTTGACTGCGCACGCTCTGGAGCTGTTTCGCTCGAATGGTGACAAATGGCCGTTCGGGTGGCATCTGATCGATCTCGCGCATTTCCAACTCCTTGCCGGAAATTACGTCGAGGCGCGCACCTCGTCACTGGAGGTCATCCATCTCTTCGCAGAAATAGGCGACTCGATCAGCGCTGCCTACGGCCTGGCCATTCTCGCGGGCGCGCTCGCAGCGCAAGGCGGACTCGCACGCGCAATCCGATTGTGGGGAGCGATGGAGGCACTGCTCGACAGCACGGGCTCACGATTGTGGAACATTTACAACGAGTCAATCGGCGATCGGTGGATCGACCCCGCCAGAGACATCCTCGGCGAGGAGGCGTTTCAGGCGGCGCTGGCCGAGGGGCGAGCGATGTCTTTGAAGCAAGCCGTTCAATACTCGCTTGCGGAGAACGGGTCGCCCTCTGAGGCTGTCACCGAATAGACGTGTGAAGTATGGAGCGCTGGGCGACCGTCAAGCGGATTCACCAGGCGGCGCTGGAACGATCGGCGAGTCAACGTGCGGCCTTTCTCGCCGAAGCGTGCGCCGGAGATGACGCGCTGCGGCACGAAGTGGAATCGCTGCTCGGATACGAATCAGCGGCGCAGTCGTTCATGGAATCGCCGGCGCTGGAGCTGACGGCCAGGAACGCGGGCGCCGATCGCGCCGCTCAGCTCGTGGGCCGGACGCTGAGCCACTACGCCGTCCAGTCTCTGCTCGGCGTGGGCGGGATGGGAGAAGTCTATCTGGCCCGCGACCCGCGGCTCGATCGATCGGTTGCTCTGAAGATCCTGCCGGCGGATCTCGCATTCAATCCGGACCGATTGCAGCGATTCACGCGAGAGGCGAGAGCGGCGTCGGCGCTGAATCATCCCAATGTCGCCACCATCCACGACATCGGCGAGCACGACAGCGTGCGGTTCATCGTCATGGAATACGTGGAAGGCCAGACCATCGCCGAAAAGATCGCCGATCGGCCGCTGGGCGTGGCGGAGATTGTCGATGTCGCCATTCAGATGGCCGACGCGCTCGACGCCGCACACCACAAGGGCATCACGCATCGCGACATCAAGCCCGCCAACCTGATGGTGACTCCGCGCGGGCAGGTGAAAGTGCTGGACTTCGGGATCGCCAAGACCGCCGACAGCGACTCTCCGGCTGCTGCGCCCGAGCCGGCGTCGGAAGCCCAGACTGCGGTGGGCGCCGTGATTGGGTCCGTACCCTACATGAGCCCTGAGCAAGTGTCGGGGCGACGAGTCGATCACCGCAGCGACCTGTTCAGCGTCGGAGTGACGCTGTATGAGATGGCGACAGCGCGTCTGCCGTTTGCCGGCACGTCGCCGACTGAGACGATGGACAGGATTCTACGAGACCAGCCGGATCCGATCGCGCGCTCCAACGATGCGATTGGGTCGGAGCTGGAGCAGATTACCTTCAAGTGTCTCGAGAAGGACCTCGAGCGCCGGTATCAGTCAGCGCGCGATCTGCTGGCGGATCTGCGCAATCTGAAGCGGCGCACCGACGCCGATCTGACCCGCACGACGACCGACACAGCGGATCACCACAACCTGCCGGCGCAGCTCACGAGCTTCGTCGGACGCGAACGCGAGATCGATGAAGTGCGGAGCTTGCTCGAGCGGAACCGTCTCCTCACCCTGACTGGAGCCGGCGGGTGCGGCAAGACCCGGTTGGCGCTGCAAGTGGCGAGCGAGGTCGTCGATCGGTTTCGTGATGGCGTCTGGGTCGTGGAGCTGTCCGCTTTGTCGAACCCGCACCTGGTGACTCAGTCGGTCGCCTCTGTGCTCAATGTCCAGGAGGGCCCGAATCGACCGCTGCTCGACGGGCTCTGCGATTACGTGCACTCGCGACAGCTCCTGCTGGTCCTGGACAACTGCGAACACCTGATTGACGCCTGCGCGCAACTGGCGGGCAGGCTGTTGCGAACCGGCGCCGACATTCACGTTCTGGCCACCAGTCGTGAGGCATTGGGCATCGCGGGCGAAATCGTGTGGCGTGTGCCGTCGCTCTCACTTCCCGCTTCATCGCAACCACTTTCCGCCGACGCGTTTGCCCGCTCGGAGGCGGTTCGGTTGTTTGTCGAACGGGCCGGAGCCGTCGACGCTCGGTTCGCCCTCGCCGACGACAACGCGGCAACCGTGGCTGAGGTCTGTCGTCACCTCGATGGGATCCCGCTCGCGATTGAATTGGCCGCCGCTCGACTGAAGGTACTGTCGCTCGATCAAGTCAACGAGCGGCTGAACGATCGCTTCCGCCTGCTCACTGGTGGCAGCCGGACCGCCGTGGCACGGCAGCGCACGCTCGAAGCGACCGTGGATTGGAGCTACAACCTGTTGTCAAAAGCCGAACGCCGTTTGTTGTGTCGGCTTTCCGTGTTTTCAGGCGGATGGACGCTGGAGGCGGCGGAGGAGATCTGTTCCGGCGGAGCAATCAAGAAAACAGACATGCTCGATCTCTTGTCGCACCTGGTCGACAAGTCGCTCGTCAGCGTCGACGGGGAGGGTGAACGGCGGTATCGCGTTCTCGAAACGGTCCGACAATACGCGCGGGAGCGGCTACTGAGGACGGGTGAAGCAGGCCGGGTTCGGGACCGTCACCTCCTCTTCTTCCAGGAGTTGATTCGACGCGCTGAACCGGAATTAATACAGAGCGATCAGGTGTCCTGGTTGAATCAGCTCCAGCTGGATCACGACAATCTGCGGGCCTCGCTGGAGTGGTGTTTGGCGGCTCCTGAACGAGCCAATCAAGGATTGGAGCTGACCGCCGCGCTGTTCTGGTTCTGGACCAAGCGTGGCTTTTTTGGCGAAGGACGGCAGTGGCTCGAGCGGGCGCTGTCCGGCGACAGTCGGCGATCGCCGGGTCTACGAGCCAAAGCGCTGATAGGCCTGTGGCACATGACGTTCTTCCAGGGCGACTACGCGAGGACGCTGGTTGTGGCGGAAGAGAGTCTCACGCTCGGCCGGGAAGCGGGCGATCAATGGGCGATCGCCTTTTCCCTCTTCATGCTGGCAAACCTGGCCGTGGAGAGCGGCAAAAACGAGCAGGGGGCGCGACTCGGGGCTGAATGTCGGGCGGCTGCCGTGGCCAGCGGAGATCCGTGGCTCCATGCGACATCTCTGCTCATTCTCGGGCTCTGCGCCTTGTGGGAGGGTGACTACGACGAGACCAGCCGGCTGCTCGAGGAAGCCTTGAACCAAAGTCGCCAGACAGGCGATCGTTGGATCATCGTGATGCAACTCGCCAACCTCGCCGCGTGCCGAGCAGTTCAACAGCGCCCTACCGAGGCCAAAGCTCTGGCAGCCGAAGCGATTGGGTTCTGCCGACAACTCGAAGACCGTCGCGGGGCGGCCTGGTCTCTGGAGGGCCTCGCCATGGCGCATGCCGCGGAGGGCCAGGCGGTACACGCGGCGCGGTTGTGGGGAGCGTCGGAGAGTTTGCTCGAAAGTTGGGGCTCGTCGCTGCCAGGCACGTTCAAACGCGTGCGTGAACCCGACTTTCAAAACTCGAGGAAGTCTCTCGGTGACGACGCCTTTCAAGCCGCGTGGTCCGAGGGCCGAGCCATGTCGCTGCGGGAAGCTATCCAGTACGCACTGACGACGGCAGCGGGGTGACAAGAGCTTCTTCAAACGCGGATCGCCAAAGGCAACCACGGAACCACTAAGGTCACGGAGAATCCATTTTCAGAAGGTCACGAACAGATTCTTTTGAAAAAAAACTTCGTGTCCTTCGTGTCTTCGTGGTCGCATTTGGTTGCGACTCAGAACTCCAGCTGTCCGCCTATCTTGAATAATCTGCCCTGCAGCACGCCCGTCGGACGCAGGAAGGCATTGCTCGCCGTGGTCGAGAACGTCGTGTTGAATGCGCTCACCCAGTCGCTGTTGAACACGTTATAGAGGTTGGCGTCTCCACGCAGCCGGAACCGGCCCACCGTAAACCGTTTCGAGAGCCGCACGTCGAGCTGGCGCAAGTACTCGCCGTAAAAGGTCTCGGGTTGGATCAGCGAAATCGTCTTCGTGGCCGTCGCGCCCGCAGAAAGATTCCGGCCGAGCGCCGGCGCGATCACTGCGTTCGGCACCGCCCACGTTGCCGTGATTGTGGGCCCCGGGCTGAACTGAAACGTTCCGCTGGTCACGATACCCAAGGGCCACGTGTGCGACGCCGAGAGCTTGAAGTCGGGACGGTACGGCGTGACCGTTCGGCAGAACTGCGCTTCGGGGCTGTCGATCGCCGTGTTGCATGTGTCGTTGACGCGCCGCTGCATATTGATGCCGCCGTTGACGAACGTTCCTGCGCGGAGGCGCGCATTCGCGCCGATGTCGAGACCTTCGTAATGGTCTGTGACGCCGCCGAAATTCCGGGCGAACGTGGTGTTGTTCTGCAGCAGAGGACGCGCCGCGGACGTCACATCGTAGAGCCCGCAGACCGGATAGTTCCCGCCACCGGGGAGATCCGGATGGGACGGAGCGGTGATACAGAATGGCCCGGTGTAATCGGCTGCGGTGACCAGCGTGTTATCGACGGCGAGCTGGTTGCCAATGTATCGGAAGTAGTAGCCGCCACTCAGCCCGATGCGCGGCGTCAGCTCGTGCTGCGCGACGACCTGCCATTCCACGGTGGCGCCGCGGGCGTTCCAGCCGCTGAGGGTCCTCGGATCCCGCGTCGCGGTGGTCGGAATGACCTTGCCGAAGTTGACGTTGCCCGTCGGTCCCAGCTCCTCGAACTGCACCGAGCCGTCGGCGTTGTAGATCGTGTAGTCGCCGTTGAGGTCCCGCCAGTTGCGGTTGTCGGTACGGCCGATAGTGGCCTGCGGGTTGTTGGCCTGCGCGGTGCCGTTGCTCTCCGGCGCCACGTAGCGCGCGATGCTGGCTTTGATCGCCGTCTTGCCGTTCCCGAACAGATCGTAGGCAACGCCCCCACGCGGCGAGAGATCTTTCCAGTGCTCCACCTCGAAGCCCGGAAAGAACTGAGCCGGATTCCATCGGCTGGGCGGCAGCGTCGAGTCGTTGACGTAGCCGACGATATAGTCGTAACGCACGCCGCCGGTAAACGTTGCGCGCTTGATGGTCCAACGGTCCTGGACGAACAGCTGCCGATCGCCGTAGCCATCCTGGGTATCAATCGGGATGCGCAGTGTCACCGATTGAGGGACGCCGTTGGTGAACGTCATCGTGAGGTCACCCGTGAACCAGCCTCGCACGCCGTTGGGACCCTTGCCGCCCGTGGCTTCGACGCCGGCTTTGAGCGCGTGCGATCCGGTGACGTAGGTGGCGGCGAAGCGGCCGACGTACATGTCCCCGCCGAACGCCTGGTAACCCGAGATCGACGCCCCGAACGTCTTGCCGTTCGCCTGATCGGTGATCGAATAGATCGGGATGGCCTGAATCGTCGCCCGGTCGAACGAATCGGTGACGGTCGACTGGTAGCCGTTGTCGAAGTAGGTGCGCCCCGCCGCAACGCCCCCCTCGAACAGCAGCTTGTTCGTGTGCGGGCGCGTCCACTTCAACGTGATCGGTTGCGCGTACCGGGTGTGCTGACTGCCGGCGCCATCGGGCGTGACATTCGAGGTGATGTTGTAGAACCGGCGCGCTTTGTTCTGATTGGTGAACCAGAATTGCGCCTTGTCTTTCTGCCAGACCCGCCGCGTGAGGCGAAACGATTGGTTGGGCACGAGGCCGTTGTAGTGCGCGGGCCGGGTCAGATCGGGTTCGTAGAGAGACGGCGAGGGGTTCTTG